>Ga0114962_10004581_pt1 | contig 10983 bp, 17 predicted proteins | sample C_130820_MF_Meta_FD_87017 | JGI IMG/M metagenome (GOLD analysis project Ga0114962, IMG submission 87017) | Freshwater microbial communities from Lake Croche, Canada to study carbon cycling - C_130820_MF_MetaG | ecosystem: Environmental > Aquatic > Freshwater > Lake | place: Lake Croche, Canada...
ACGGATGCCATCTTCTGATCCAGATTCACCATGACCTTCAGGATTGGAACCATATTGTTCCGGTTTATCTTCATTACTATCGATTTCATCCCAATCATCATCTTGGCTTTTACCTTCTCTTTCTTCGGTATCTTCATCCCAATCATCTTCATCGGAATCTTCATAACCTTCAGAAGAAAATTCATCAAGTTCTTCCTCACCATCAGGATCAAACATGAGTTTTTTCTTCTCTTGCTCTTCCTTCATGTATGCCATTACTTCTCTGGCAACTTCGATTACATTATCATAAGTTTCGGTAGATTCAATTTTTTCAACCAAATAACGCTCAGTAGAATTAAATTTAATATTTTGTGCAGCGCCGCCTTTGGTATAAAGGTTAACACGGTCAATAAAATTCATATCATTCAAATCGGTGCCATTGGTGCCGAAAAAATCTTTATCGATTAGTTCTTTATAGGCCCTAATAAACGAGGTTCGGATTCCTGGATATTTGGTTTTGATTTTTCTTTCAATACGAGAATCTTCCAACACATTCATAATGGACATTGGAATCTTTTCTTCGTATGCTTTGGTCATTCCACTTAATGGAGTATAGAGAGCATGGCCAACCTCATGACCCATAAAAAGGTCATAAAGATAACCTGAAATATCTTTATCTAAGATAGGTACGGTCAATACACGATTTTTAACATCGAAAGCGGCAGTTTGCACATTGCGCTGTTCGATGGTTAAATTTTCAGTAGCCATTAGTTTGGCTAGTAGTGATTTAGAATGAATTAGTTCCATGAGTTCTCCGAGTTAATAATCCATTATCTCACAAAAATCGCTTACCGTCAAGAAATATTTGGCCGAGTGTTGTTTTTATACAACATATTGACTATTGATACTCTTGCTTCATTTTTTGGTAGTCGGATTGATCTTTTTCGAATCCGGATAATACAGCCCATTTGCGAATTACTGAATCCAAAGCTTTCCAACTAGGAACTCCATCTTCATTTGCAGGTGAATCTAACCAAATATAGTGTCCAATATCATTCATGCTTCTTTCCTTCATTTTTATCAAAAATTTGTTGCTCAATCGATGCTGCCAAATCTTCGGCAAGCTTAGGATTGAACTTTACTAAAAAATATGCTACATCAGCTGCATCGATGTGACGCATATTATATAAAATTTCATCAATTCCTCGATGAATCTGATTTTCTTCCCATTGTGCTAACATAATTTCCTCATTGTATAGTAAAATTCTCATTGGATGTGACAGTTGAGCCTCTACTTTTAGCTAAACCGACTGATTCCAACCATTGTAACTCAATTTCCAGCTCCTTGGCACTCAAATTGCTCAAGTATGCCTTATATTCTTGCCATTCTTCTGTATTTAACACTATAATACCTCATTCTTTCGACCAAAACCTGCTGGATTCATTCCAGGAGTGATATAAATGTAGTTTCCTTTGTGTAAAGGTGCTACACAAGTACCGGTGTAGTCAATTTTATCTCTTTCGGCTAAAGTCATCTTGTGGTAATCCTTCATAATTCCCGATTTTGTGAGTGCTCCTCGAAATCCTGTATCTAAACTGGCAATCTTTGGAGTTTCTCGACCTGCAGGAATAGAGGAAAGATATCCTGTGAGAGTTTTGCTCTTGGATGTCGGAATAGTAGTTTTGGGAGAGATTAATTTAATCGATGCTAGCCATTCTTCGTTTTGTAACTTCTTGGCTTTTGAAACTTTGCGTTTCTTCGATTTTGGAATATAACCATAAATTAACATAACATTTCTCCATAAGAGAAACCATTATATTACAGATTACATTTGGTGTCAATGGTTGTGTTGTAAAAAAACAACATTAATACCAATACCATTTATTTTAAACGGCAGCATACCTACTTATATCAAAAATTCAAAAAAAGTTACTTTATTTTGGTAAACTTCTTTTCGATTTCTTCTTCGGTGTAAGCATCCTCATATTCCCAATTTTTTAACTGCTTTTTAATTTCGGGATGCTCCGTGGTACGCTTCTTACTATTTAAAAAATTCTTAGCGTAACTATAATCATCTTTGTAATCTTGATCTTTTCTAAACTTACCTACAAACTTCGTCAACTTACTTCTCCTATTTCATGGTTTCAAAAGTTATGCCTCGAATTTTACTTTCTGGCATATTATGCATATCATCAGCTGAAATATAGGTAATATCAGCATGAGGATAACAAATTTTTACAAGTTTTAACAACTGGCAAATTGTACCATCAGAATCATTGAATGAGAAGATTTCATCAACACACTTCAGGTTTTTTATAATTTCACGGCGAGTGTCATACGATTGGACGTATCCACCTTCAGACCATTGCATCCACCAATCAGAATGGATTCCAACAACGAGCCAATCTCCTTTGGTTTTGCATTTCTTTAAAAATTTAAGTTCTTCTAGCGTTAGTGGATCATAGGTTCCACAAACAATAACAATTCGGTCTTTTTCGAACATTATGGTAATAGATTTGGAAATGCCTCTTTTACAAATTTATAATCTAAACCCCTAACTCCTAAATCTTTTCGTAAAATGCCAACAACTACTTCGGCCTCACGGGGTTCGATTGACTCCAATAACTGCAATAACAATTGATTACGTTTTTCTGGTGTTAATTTCTCAGCATCAGGATTGTTTTTTTGAACCAAATAAAGCTTTCGTATTTCGGTTGACAATTGACATTGTGAAAGTCCAGGAATTTTATTTGTTTCTGGAATCTTATAACCATCAGGCATATCATGTACCAACCATTGACTATCTGGATGATAAGTTAATTGTAAAACATCCACCAGTAGTTTTGATAGGTTTTTTTCAATTACTGCCATTCTTTCTTTTTTATTATTAGCTTCTTCAAACTCATCAAATACTTCATACAGATTCTTCATTAAAATTCCTCAATCACTTCCATTAAATTCTTTAGTTTGTATTCCATGAAATAATTTAACAACTTATTTCTTTTGGCAGGTTGTGTTTCTTCATATGTATTTATAATTTTAGATTTGATATCACCAGGAATGAGCCTTAGGTCGATAAGTGTTTGGTTGCGTGAAAAACCAACTCTTGCGGCCTCATCTTCCCATTCACCATAATTTTCAGCCAAATACTTTTCAATCACCTTTTGTGTAATTGGTTTCTGCCTTAATTCACGAACAAAACAATCTGATGGTGAAAACACATTAGGAATACCATCACCTTTATCGCCACGAATAATTTTCTCTTTTAACTCCAATAATGGGTCAATCGATTTAACATATTTCTTCTGTGAAGGATTGTATTGCTTGACATTAGCACCATACATTTGTAATTGTAAGAAATCTCCGTCACTGGATAAAATCAAAACTTTTTGGTGTGGCGCATAAATGGGAACCAAGGTACCAATGATATCATCAGCTTCAGCACCTTCAACATCGATTACTTTGTATGGAAAGTTTTCTTTGAGTTCCAACTTAAATTTGGCCAACATATCAAAAATAAGGTGCCAATCTAAATCTGATTTTTCACGGGTTTTCTTACGACCGGCTTTGTAGAAAGGAAAGAATTCTTTTCTCCAGTATTTACGGTTATCACAACATAGTACCACTTCACCATACTCAGCTTTAAAATTCTTAATGTGAGTTCGAATGATGTTTAGTATCATGTGGCGAATTAGATTTTCATCTAATTTACCTTTTTGATTAGCAATCTGAGCCATGAGGCCTGCCAATAATACTTGATTCAAATCCACCAATAACATAATATACCTTAATTAATAATCAAACTGCGTGTTAGTAGAAAGAGAGATTCTGGTTTGACCAGATTTGTTTTCTTCAACCATATGTAAAAGATATCCAGGAAAAAATACCAGTTTGCCTTCTTCTGGTTTTAATCTTTTATATTTTGCACCATCAACATTACCATCATTTACAATTCCATTAGTTTGTCCTGCTAGTGGGTCAATTAATATTAAATCTCCACAATTTTCAGGTACCTTAATATAGTATGTTACCGCATACGAACACAAACCGTGGTAATGAATATTGTATTGTTTTCCTGGTTCTATAAAATTAGCCCAACCTCTGGTTAACTTTAACGTTTTTTGATATTTTGACCTAAAACTCATTGTAGCTTCCGAAATGATTTTTGCTATTTCTGATTTTAGAATGTTTAGGTTTTTTAGTTTTTCATTTTCTTCTGATTTCCACCAAATGTTGGAATCACCATATCTATCTTTAGCAAACTGAAGTTCTTTTAGTTCACGGACAAGATTTTGGTTAAATTCAGAATCAAAATTGGTCTTTACTTCCCATACGGGAGTCGGCCACCATAAATTTTGTTTAATTTCCATAATATGGTTATTGTATCACGTTTCGTTGAGTTTGTCAAATATTTTTTGGATGAAGGCAGAAGAAGTGGTAGTTTTCTTAGCAAGAACACCAAACCAATGTGCTGGTATTAATTCGGAGATATATTCGAGAGGTGCTGCAAAAACGGCATCAAACCGATCAACATTGTCCAAAACGTCATCCTCGATGTTATCTTTGAATAGTATGACATGATACTCATCTCCAAGGTCCGAACCACCTACCTTGATTCCTGGATTCTTATAGATGGCGCCTTCGATGTGAACTGTATCCTTTTTAGGACCCGGTAAAAAAAAGTAGGCATCGAATTCTTCCTCAGTTAGTACCTTTAAGAAGTCTAGCATTGTATTCCTTGATATGTGATTTTCTGACTCGTACCATTATCCATGTATTGTAGTAATCTTCCGATTCCATAACACCACGAATAAACTGTTCTTTAGCTTCGAGATAACCACATTCTCCCTTGGACTGGCAAAGATGCAAAATTTCTCGACTAAAGTTTTCATGACCTAATGATAACACATCTTGCTTCAGTATGTCACTACTTCCATAGTAAGTTTGCCAATCACTTGGAGCTTTATACTTCTTTTTCTTACCTTTGACTTGCTTGGTTTTGGCAGAATAGAAAAATTTCTTGCCTATGTATTTCCTACCATTCGTCAGGTTTTTAATCTGATACACGAACCCGTAATTATTACCAATCAAATCTTCCGTAAAATCTTTACCATCATATTGCCAGATTAATCCCATTCTCCATTATCCATATCATCTTCTTCATCCTCTATATAGTCCTCGGATAATTCTTCGATAATTTCACCACAAAATGGGCAATGCTCTGGCAATTCTTGTGAGACCATTTCTTCCATAAATTCCACCGTATAAGTTGATTCACAGTTGGAACATTCTCCAGTTAGAACCTTGTTCGACATTTTTATTCCTTATTTGGCCCACACATCACCCCAATCTCCGGACAAAGCACCTTTTGCATAATCGGTCGCTCTGTTCTCAAAGAAGTTTGTATGTGTTGGTGCGTTAATCATTTCCTCCACCCACGGTAAAGGATTACGTTTCACTTTAAACTGACCTTTGAGTCCTAAAGAAATCAATCTGCGGTCTGCAATATAACGAATATATTTCTTAACATCTTCGGATGATAAATCTTCCATACCACCCATTTGAAATGCGAGGTCAATAAATTTATCTTCTAATTCTACCATCTTCTCAGCAATGGTGTATAATCGACCTTTCAATTCATCGTTCCAAATTTCACGATTTTCTTCTATATATGTCCTAAACAATTTAACCATATTCTCGGTGTGCTGAGTTTCATCAACAATAGACCAAGTTACAATTTGGCCCATGCCTTTCATTTTACCGTGGCGTGGAAAGTTTAATAACATAATGAATGAACTAAACAACTGCATGCCTTCAGTAAAGGCCGAGAACACGGCAATATGTGTTGCTGTGTTTTCTTTTGTGGTGTTTTTACTGGAGATGTCCATAACATAGTCATGTTTCTCTTTCATTTCAGCATACGCCATAAATTCATTGTATGTAGTGTCCGGTAAACCGAGAGTTTCAATTAAGTGGGAGTATGCAGCAATGTGTAATGCTTCTCTTGCAGCAAAACCCAAAAGCATCATCCGAATTTCGGGCTGAGGGAAATAAGGAAGATAATTATTAACATAGCCACCAGCAACGTCAATGTCTCCTTGGGTGAAGAATCGAAAGATGTGTGTGAGAAATTGTTTTTCTTCTTTGGTGAGTTTCTTTTTCCAATCTTTAACATCTTCGAGCATAGGTACTTCGGTATGGAGCCAATGTGATTGCTCATGCTTAAGCCAAGCATCATAAGCCCAAGGATAATTAAAAGGTTTGAAATATGTGCGTTCATCGGTAACCCTCGATTCTATTTTCTTAATCATTATTCTCTTTACTGTTAAACATTAAATGATGAGCCACATCCGCAGGTGCTTTTAACTTCTGGATTGGATATGACAAATTGTGAATTGAATTTTTCTTCTTTATAATCTAATGTTGCTTCCATTAAATATTGTGCTGACATTGAATCAACAAAAACTTTAACATCATCTTTTTCAATTACAAAATCATCTTCTTCTTGATTTTCATCAAAACTAAATTCATATTGAAATCCTGAACAACCTCCTCCTTTTACGGACATTCTTAATGCCATATTAGGATTCTTTTCTTCTACAATCAAATCTTTTATTTTACTAAATGCGTTATCGGTTACTTTAACCATTTTATACCTTACATGAACATTTAAGTTCGTAATCTTTTATCGCTGCTTTAATCGCATCTTCAGCAAGTATTGAGCAGTGGATTTTGACTGGTGGGAGAGCAAGTTCTTCCGCAATCTGAGAGTTCTTAATCGATCCTGCCTGCTCAAGCGTTTTACCTTTGACCCACTCGGTAACGAGGCTCGAGCTAGCGATAGCCGATCCGCAACCGTAAGTTTTAAATTTTGCATCTGTAATAATTCCATCTTTTACTTTGATTTGAAGCTTCATTACATCACCACACGCTGGAGCACCCACCATGCCGGTACCCACATCATCATCACTTGCATCCAATTTACCTACATTTCTAGGATTTTCATAATGATCTAATACTTTATCTGAGTAAGCCATTTTATCCTTCGCATGCAATACAATCATTGCCTTGGGCTATTTGTGTCATATCTAATTCTTTAATCACGTTTCTTTCAATCCTTTTAGAAACTTTATCTGCTTTACCAATCTTTTCAGAACGGCAATAGTATAATGTTTTTAATCCTTTTTTCCATGCCATAAAGTGAATTGCATGGATATACTTAATGTGAACATCTGGTCTAAAAAATAGATTTAATGATTGTGCTTGATCGATGTATGATTGGCGGTCAGCAGCAAGGTCGATAACCCAACGTTGATCAATCTCCATGGAAGTTTTAAACACATCTTTTTCTGCTTGCGTAAGAATATCCAAATGTTGGCACGAACCATCATTAGCAATAATGGAAGACCAAACATCATTATACTCATCAGAATTGATTTCGTTCAACTCGTTGGTTAAATGCTTTTGAATAATAGCATCTAACCATTTATTCTTGTTTAAGAAAGAGCCCGAAAGAGTATCCTGCCGATAAGCGTTGGCACGGTAAGGTTCAATACTAGGACTAGTATTCCCCATGATAATGGAAGAAGAAGCATTGGGAGCAATAGCCATAAGATGACTAAACCTACGACCGGTACCAGCCGCATCAGGAGCTTCACCTCTCTCGGTACCCAATTCAATGTTCGCTGCATCTAATCCCTTTCGAATAGTTTTAAATATCTTGTTATTGGCTACTTTGGCCATAACTCCCTCAAAAGCGATCCCGTTACGTTGTAGGTAAGCATGAAAGCCGAGAGCACCGATACCAATAGAACGCTCTCGTTCAGCGGAGTATCTAGCCCTAGAGATAGCGTCAGGAGCATTAGCAATGAAGTAATTAAGCACGTTATCAAGCATTTCAGCCACATCTTTAAGAAAAAGTTTATTGTTTTTCCATTCATCATAGGTCTCCAAATTTAAGCTTGATAAACAACATACGGCAGTTCTCTGTTCGTTTGTTGGTAAAATAATTTCTGAGCAAAGGTTTGATTGATGTACCTTCAATCCTTTTTCTTTTAGAAAAGATGGAAGTTCACGGTTACTTGTATCGATATAGTGAATATAAGGTTCACCCGTATTCATACGAATTTCTAACAGTTGCTGCCATAGGTGTCGAGCAGATACAACCTCACGGATTTCTCCTGAGTGTGGATCTTTTAGTTCCCAATCATCACTCGCTTCAGGATCCAACATGCATCTTTCTAGAATTTGCATGAAAGAATCGGGAATGTTTACGCCGTGGTGTAGATTTAAACAACGAACATTTGGATCGCCTGTCGGCTTACGCATCTCTAAAAAAGGAATGATATCAGGATGAGATATATCAAGGTAAGCGGCATAAGAACCACGCCGAGTGCGACCTTGGCGATAGGCCAAAGAACTCGCATCGTAAATTTTGAGATGAGGCATAACGCCTGTTGACTTATCATCAGCAGCACGGATACCAAATCCGATACCAACACCGCCGCCAAGCATAGAGAGCCAATTAGTTTCCGAAAGGTTATCAACTAATCCCTCCGCAGTATCTTCAATATAGTTAAGGAAGCATGATATAGGCATGCCACGCTTACTACGACCAAAAGAGAGAATGGGAGTAGAATAAGAGAGCCAATGTTTACTGCTGTATTCATATAATCTTTGTGCATGATCTAAGTTTGTTCCAAATGATTTTGACACGAAAGCGAACCTGTGTTGTGGAGAAGTTTCATCTTCTCGCATATAAGATTCTTGAAGCCTTTTGATTCCAAGTTCATCGAATAGTTCATCTCGCTTTAAATCTATGTTGATGCCAAAATAATCCATAATCACCTTGTTATTGTTATTGTTGAATGATATACTACTTAACCTTTTTTAAATCTTTTTCCAGTTCACAAACTCCATCATCGCTCTCAAATTAACAAAGGTATTTTTATCTATAAATTCTTGAATTTCATCCGGTGAAAAACCATCAAGAATCATATCATTAATATCTTTAGCCTCTACCATTTCTGGCCAGATTACCACATTAAAATGGTTATCAATTGCGTGGTGGATCTTGTTAACTATTTCTTTGTTACGAGGCTCGTTATCAAAGATTAAAACCACCTTGGACTTGTCCAATACATCGGTAATCGATTCCAAATTAGAGTCTGCCGTTGCTACTGCATTTTCTAGAAACATTGAATCAATTGGACCTTCTACAACATATACTAACTCATCCGTATCTATCCTGTCAAGGCCATAAACTTTTTTATTATCATCATGTAGCTTCAATGTTATGTATCTAAGTTTGGATTCACCTAATGATCGACCTTGTACGGCCAAAAGATTCTTTTCTTTATCATAGAAAGGTATAACTAACCGCTTATCATTTTGGTGAAGGCCTTCTTTCTCAATCCCCAAACTTTGTATGAAGGCTGCAAAATCTTCCGCATAATATAGTTGCGAATAAAAGGTCTCCGGGATCCTTCTTTGCTGAATATAGTTTTTAGCAAAATGCGCCTCTGGTAACGACTCAATTGTTGGAAGTTCCAAGGCTTTTTTGAAAGTAGGTCTTTCTGTTTTAAATTCTTCAAATTCCGGCTTCGGATAGTTGTTGTTCCCTGTTTCACCATTTTTATATCTTTCAAGCTGATACTCTTGTAACAGATTTGGATCAACCTGTTTCAGAAAATTATAGAATGTGGTCGACACACCACAATTATGACACATATAAAAGTAGTCATTTTGTTTTCGATGAATGTAACCACGAGCTTTTAGCTTATTCTTCTGTGAGTCGCCACAGAGCGGACACCGGAAATTATAAAGGTCATCCTTCTTTTTGGTAAACCTTTGTAATTTCGGCGAAACCTGTAACAGGAAAGACCTGTCAATAAAAACACTCATAATATTGTAATACCAATCAAAAAATAAAAACTAATTAACCATGAAGGAACTTGGCTATTGTATCAGTATCGAAGTGAGAAATCAACCATGATACAACAATAATACCACCGGCAAGCATCCATTTGTATTGGTTGAGTTTATCCAGAGATTCTTTCTCGGATTTGTTATGGGTGTTAATCTCGGCCCGAAGCTCTTTAATTTCTTCCATAATGCGCAATTCGGTAATCTGGACTTTATCGATTACAGTATCGATGCGGTCGTGAATGTCCTTGATTTCGGCATTCTTTTCCATTCGTTTTTGTTCCATCTCTTTGTAGATTTGTGTGGCGTATCGTTCTTGTTGCATGACAAGCTTTTCGATTACATGATCCATTTTTTGACAAAGAGAAGTTATCGTTGCCACTTGGGTTTTCAAAACACCAACATCGACTTTTAATTCTGTAACATTATCTGGCATCGCTATTCTCTTTTATTTATTAAGGTTATTAACGATTTCTCGTTGGTATTGTTTGTATTTCAGTAGAATTTTCTTCTACTGTTCCACCAGCTGCAAATCCGCCACCCATGCCAACACCAAATCCCAAGCTTGCTATTTTTTCTCTCGTTCTACCATAGGATGAAATTCCTAATATAGCACCCATTGCCAAATAAAATAATCCACCACCGCGGAGTGTCATTGGTTCCCATTGTGTGTAAACATGGCCCGAATACTCACCTTGTAATATTGTCCAACCTACTGGTGCAAGTATGAAATCGAAAACACATATACACAAAAATGTCCAAGCCATATATGGACGCCAATTTCTTGAAATCCAATCATTTTGATAAATTTGTTCAGTTTTTTTCTTAGTCATTTAACTTTTCAATATTAAAAGAGCTTGATTATAATTTGCTCTTCTTTCTAATAAACCTGTATCGCCACCATTAACGATCCTACTAACCTTATCTATACCTTGTGTTTCAAGATAATGATTTAAATTTTGTGTTTTCCAAAACCAGCAAGCTGATTCTGTGGCACCATCCACCGTCAACAGATAATCACAAACCTCTTCAATCGGCATATTTGTGTAGTTAGCAAAATCTTGGTAACTACTTCTACC
>Ga0114962_10004582_pt1 | contig 10983 bp, 12 predicted proteins | sample C_130820_MF_Meta_FD_87017 | JGI IMG/M metagenome (GOLD analysis project Ga0114962, IMG submission 87017) | Freshwater microbial communities from Lake Croche, Canada to study carbon cycling - C_130820_MF_MetaG | ecosystem: Environmental > Aquatic > Freshwater > Lake | place: Lake Croche, Canada...
CAAAATAATCCAAGAAGTACAAAGGCTCCGCACCTTGGACCAACACATCGTTGACGCTCATCGCGACCAAATCAATGCCCACGTGCTCATGCATCTGCCACTCAAAGGCGAGCTTGAGTTTGGTGCCAACGCCATCGGTACCGCTCACCAAAACAGGCTGGTGATAGCCCGGGGGGATTTCAAACATGGCACCAAAGCCACCGATCCCAGCCAAGACGCCCTCGCGCATGGTTTTTTTGGCAAAAGGCTTGATGCGTTCAATCAAGTCGTCGCCGGCTTGGATATCAACGCCGGCGGATTTGTAGGTGAGAGGTGAGCTCATGAGGGAAGTTGGATCAAAGAGGGTCGAGGGGGGAGGAAAACAAGTCAGTCGAAAAAAGACGAAAAGGGCAGCTGTGTTCTGTGGGGAGTGACGATCTTGGGTGGGAGCACCCTAGGGCATGCGCCCATCAATAATCTCGCCACTTGGGACCATGTGTCGATAGAATGCCTCTATTCTAAAGGGTCTAAGAGGGAGCCAACCATGACAATGACTGTGCAGCAACAACGCCTCGTGTGGGGCGTCTTGTTGGCCATTTTATTGGCCTGGCTTTGCCACTCCTTGGCGCCTATTTTGCTGCCCTTCATCACGGCCTGGGTGATGGCTTACGCACTCGGGCCATGGGCCAAGCGCTTGACGCTGTGGGGCAAGGGCGTCATTCCCCACGCCTTGAGTGCACTGTTGGTGGAGTTGGGGTTTTTCTTTTTGGTGATTTGTTTGTTCGCCTTGCTGACCCCCATCTTCAGCCAAGAGGTTCCAGCGCTCAAGGCGCAATTGCCCAAATTGTTGGAAAACCTTCAAAGCGTTGTGGCACCTTTGGCGCAAAGCCTGGGGGTGGAAGTGAGCGTGGACGCACAAGGAATCAAAGACATGCTTCTCAAATCCCTGGACGCGTCTTGGAATGAGTGGTTTGGCCAATTGATGGTGTCCTTGAAAATCGGTGGATCCGCCGCCCTGGCCGTGATTGGCAATGTCATCTTGACGCCGCTCTTGCTTTTTTATTTTTTGCTCGATCAAGAACTGATCTTGACGCGGGTTTTGGCATGGGTGCCACCACGCTCTCGCAGCACGGTTGAGCGTTTCACTGCTGAAGTGGACCACTTGCTGGGGCAATACTTGCGAGGGCAGTTGGGGGTCATGCTGGCCATGGCCGTCTTTTACAGTGTCGCGCTCAAACTGTTTGGCCTGGGTCTGGCCTTGCCCATCGGGATCTTCACCGGACTGGTGATTTGTATCCCCTATGTTGGATTTTGTTTGGGCCTGTTGTTGGCCACGCTGGCTGCTTTGCTGCAGTTTGAAGCCAGCCATGCCTTCACTGTGGTGTTGGTGGTGTTTGGCCTGGGTCAACTCTTGGAGGGATTCTTCTTGACGCCCAAGTGGGTGGGTGAGCGAATTGGTTTGCACCCCGTGGCGGTGATTTTTGCGTTGCTGGTTGGGGGGGAGTGGTTTGGATTTTTTGGGGTGATGTTGGCCTTGCCCTCCAGTGCCGTGATCAGTGTTGCATTTCGTTGGCTCCAAGAAGCGTATTGGGGCAGCGATTTTTATCGCGATGAGGCATCTCCCCCCAGTGGGCCAGGTGACCCCAAACCATGAAGCAAGTGACCTTGGACCTGGCTCGTGCACCGACAGCGAGCTTTGAGCATTTTTATGCGGGTCCCAACGCCAAACTGCTTGAAATCTTACAAGACGCTGTGGCTCGATTGGTTCGCTTGGGTGGGGCCCATGCTGGCGGGCCTGCAGCAAGTCCGCCACTCTTGGAGAGTGTTGTCTTGTGCGGGGATCGGGGCAGTGGCAAAACACATTTGCTCAACGCGTGTGCCCACTTGGCCCAAACCCATGGAATGGCCGTGATGCACTGGCAAGTCCAGTCAAGCCTGAACCCCCGCGACCCATCCGCGCTCAGCGCCGAGCTCGAGTTCAATGCCGCTTGGCGCTTGATGGTCATCGATGACGTGCACCTCATGAGTGAGCAAGACCAGGCGACTGCCTTCAATTGGTTTGTCAATGCCTCTGCGCCTGGAGACCACACGACTCGCATGGTGCTGATGAGCTCAGACCAAAATGTGGGCGCCCTGGCCATTCGAGAGGACTTGCGCACCCGCATGGCCCAGGGCCTTTGTTTGGAGCTCAAAACGCTGGATGAACAGGCGTGTCGCACGGTGCTCATCGAACAAGCTCGCTTGCGTGGACTGGTGCTCAAGGCCGACGTGCTTGACTTCATGATGACCCGGTTCAGTCGAGATTTGTCGAATTTGGTCGGGTGGCTCGACCAACTTGATGCGTTTTCACTGCAGACCCAACGCGCCATCACCATTCCCCTGATCAAAGACATGCTCAATGAGCTTTGAGTCAAGCCTCAGGCCGCAAACGATTACACTCCAAGCTCAGGACACACGCTCAAAGCCCGTGGCGGTCTTGCAATCCAAGCGATTGAAGATTCGACGCCTGGTGTTGACGCACAGCGTTGGGCTTGTAGATATTTAGACAGCAGACTTTTGAATGAAGACAAAACACCTCACCTTATTTGACTTGGATCACACGCTACTGCCCATCGATTCGGATCAATCTTGGGGGCGTTTTACCACCCAAGTGGGGTGGACCTCCAAGGAGGATTTTTTGGTGAAAAACGAAGCGTTTTACCAAGATTACTGCCGAGGCGAATTGGATATCCATGCCTATGTTCGCTTTGCCACGCAGACCATTCGAGACAAAGGCGAGGCGCTATCGAACGCCATGCGCGAGCGTTTTATTCAAGAGGTGATTACCCCTCACATTAAGCCCGAGGCCTTGTCCTTGGTGGCCCAACACCAAGACCAGGGAGAAGAGGTGGTGATCATCACCGCGACCAATGAGTGGGTCACTCGCCCCATTGCCGACCTCTTTGGCGTCAAAGAACTCATTGCCCTTCAGTTGAGTCGCGACCCCAGTGGTTGGATCACGGGAGAGATTGAGGGTATTCCCAGTTTGGGTGCGGGCAAACTCACTCGACTCAATGAATGGTTGGCCAAGCGAGGATGGAGTCTGTCAGAATTGAACACAACCTTTTACAGTGATTCCATCAATGACGCGCCGCTCTTGGGAGCCGTCAACTTCCCCGTGGCCACCAACCCTGATGACGCTTTGCGGGCACTGGCCACACAAAACGGGTGGCCCATTTTGGAGCTTTTTGCACAAGCATGATCAAAGATTTTGTCAAACGCCTCATGGGCAAAGCCCCCGCCACTCCCAAAACACAGTTTGGGCAAGAAAAACGCATTCCATTCAAGGACCATCACATCGATCCCACCTTGATCGATGAGCGTGCCCACGACGTTGTGCGCACCTTGCAAGAGCGTGGCTTCATTGCTTATGTGGTGGGCGGCGCCGTGAGAGACCTGTTGTTGGGTTTGCGACCCAAGGACTTTGACGTGGCCACCAATGCGACCCCTGAGCAAGTCAAGGCCTGCTTTCGCCGTGCCTTCATCATTGGGCGGCGTTTTCGCATTGTGCACGTGGTCTATGGCCGCGGACGCGAGCACGAGGTGATTGAGGTCTCCACCTTCAGGGCGTTTTTGGAGTCGGCAGACGCCAAGCAGTTCACGGGCAACGAAAAAACCTCCCGCCATGCCTTGGCCCAGGTCTCACATGCAGTGGACGCGAGTGGCCGTGTTCTTCGTGACAATGTTTGGGGCCCCATCGACGAAGATGCCACCCGGCGCGACTTCACCGTCAATGCCATGTATTACGACCCGCAAACGCAAGAAGTGGTCGATTTTCACAAAGGCATTCAAGATGCCAAAAAGCACGTCATTCGCATGATTGGAGACCCCGCGGTGCGTTACCGAGAGGATCCGATTCGCATCATCCGAGCCATTCGCTTTGCGGCCAAACTGTCACCCCTGGGCTTCAAGCTCGACACCAAGACCGCGTCACCCTTGAAGAAAATGGCGCAACTCCTGCATGACGTGCCGCCCAGTCGCATGTTCGATGAGATGCTCAAGTTGCTCCAAACCGGTCACGCCTTGGCCAGCATTGAGCAACTCAAAGTCCACGGCTTGGCCTCGGGGGTCTATCCCTTGCTCGACTTGATTGTGTCTCGCTCCGAGGACCCGTTGGTGCACCAAGCCTTGCTCGACACCGATCGCCGGGTACAAGAAATGAAGCCAGTGGTGCCCAGTTACTTGCTTGCTTGTGTGCTTTGGAGCGATGTGAGGGACGCTTGGGCCGCTCGCATGAACCAGCGACAACCTCTTTTCCCGGCCTTGCAAGATGCCATTGACGAGGTCTTTGACTCGCGCATCGGTGAGGTCTCGGGGCGGGGCAAATTGGGGGCAGACATGCGCGAGATCTGGAGCATGCAGCCACGTTTTGAAAAACGTCTGGGTCACTCGCCCTTGGGCCTCTTGGAGCAACCCCGTTTCCGTGCGGCGTTTGATTTCATGCGCTTGAGAGCGACCAGCCAAGAGATCGATCCCGCGTTGGGAGAGTGGTGGGAGGCCTTCAGTTTGGCCGACCCCAAAGAGCGCACCCATATGCTCGAAGAGGTCAGGCTCGAGCACCAAAGCGCACAGGCGTCTTCTAACAAAGGCCCCAAGCGAGTTCGTGCCATGCCGGGAGCCCAAGCCAAGGAGACCCGCGAGCACGCTGAGCCTCGTGAGTTCAATGAACCCCATGAGGGCCATGATGCTGGCGACTCGCCAGCGGGGACTGCGCTGGGGGAGGGGGCTAGCGCCCCACGCCGACGTCGTCGCAGGAGAACGCCAAGATCCGATTCGCCCCAATCGCCTCAATAACGCTCACCGCGCCATGGTTGTTGGTGTTCAAATCCATCCAATTGCTCCAGTTCTTCCCATTGTTCCAAGTGTTGCGGTGAGTTGGACAAGCCCAACTTGACGCCTGACGTTCAACGCTCATCATGACGATCTCGGCCACTTCGCCAAGTCCTCCCACCCGTGAAGCGGTGAGGTGTTATGTGGCCCTGGGAGCCAACTTGGGCAATCCCGTCAAGGCCTTTGAAGTGGCTCTGCAGGGGCTCGAGAGCACGGTGGGCGTGCAGGTGAGGGCTTGTTCTCGGCTCTACCAATCTGAACCCTTTGAAGCCACTGGCCCACCCTACATCAACGCGGTGTGCAGGGTCGACTCAAGACTGAGTGCGCCGGAGTTGCTCGCCACATTGCAGCGTCTTGAGCTTGAGGCGGGGCGATTGCGTGAGTTTCATCACCAGCCTCGAACCTTGGACTTGGATTTGCTTTTTTTTGGTCAAGCCCAAGTGCAAAGTCCACAGTTGCACATTCCTCATCCACGTTGGTTTGAGCGTGCCTTTGTCCTCAGGCCCTTGATGGAGCTCGAGCCCAGTTGGGTGAGCCCAGAGATGCTCCAGGGTGTTCAAGCCCAAGGCATTGCTCTCTTGATGCCTCAACCCCAGGTTTGGGTGCCGTGCTGAGCGCCACCAGGTGTGCGCGTTCTTGGGTGAGGTGACACGGCCAGAGTGAGCCGCGCCAGATCAGTCCCCAATGGAGATTCGGTGAGCTTCTTCAATTTGCACTTCAAAGTAGCGCTGAAAGCTGTACACAATGCTTGAAATCAAGACCGTGGCACCCAAAATCAATGCAATGATCACGCCCCAAATGGTGAGCCAGGAAGTTTTTCCTGCCCCGTCTTCTGAATCAGCGCCAGGATTGTGTTGAGCGTTCCAAGTGTGCGGGGTCATCAGACCGTAAACAATCGCATTTAAGCAACACGCTGCCATGCTGAAACCAAAAATGGGAAAAAGCCACCAACTGAGCACATCATCAAGTCCAAAGGTTTGCACGCGCAAGACACCCCAGACACCCAAGGCAGTGGGGATGGGCAAGAGCCAAGCCAGCCAATCGCGGGCGCCAAAAAGATAAAAGCGATGAAGCCCCAAGGGGCCGCCAAGCCAAGTCAGCCAAGTGGCCAATGTTTTGTTTTTCATGGCATGGATCATAGTCCTTTCCCTGCAAATCAGACCCCATGGGTGGCTCGCATCGGGCGACTTTGACAAAAGAAGTGCAAGTTCGGTGCAAATGCGCTAGAATCGTGGGTTTTCAGCGTGTCGCTGGCCGGGTGGCCAAGTCGCGTGTCTCAACGTTGAAAAAATCAACCACCCGAAGGATAAACACCATGGTCGTCATTCGACTCTCTAGAGGCGGCTCCAAAGCTCGCCCATTTTTCAACATCGTTGTCGCTGACAAGCGCTTGCGTCGTGATGGACGTTTCATTGAGCGCATTGGTTTTTATAACCCAATTGCCCGAGGTCAGGAAGAGAGCATTCGCATTGCTCAAGACCGCCTCACCCATTGGAGAAGCGTGGGCGCGCAAGCCTCCCCCACAGTTGAGCGTTTGATCAAACAAGCGGCCGCCAAGACCGTTTAAGTTTTGATGCTGCCCTTCCTCGAGCCCGCTGCCTTGGCAGAGGATGCCATCGAAGTGGGGCGCATTTTGGACGCCTGGGGCATCAAGGGATGGTTCAGGGTTCAAGCCTATAGCGCCCAGCCTGAGGCGCTTTTTTCTTCCAAGCGCTGGTTCCTGCAGCCCTCAGAACGGGGTGCCAAGCACTTTGAGGGCACGGCAATTCTTCGCATCCAAGAAGCCAAGACTCACAGTGATCATGTGGTGGCGCGTGCGCATGACTGCTTGGACCGCAATGCGGCAGAGCTTTTGAAGGGCGCGCGTATTTTTGTTGCGCGCTCGAGTTTCCCTACCCCCTTGGAAGATGAGTTTTATTGGGTCGACCTGGTGGGACTCACCGTGATCAACCGCCAAGGCGAGTCACTCGGTGTGGTGGTTGAGATTTTGAGCTCAGGTGCACAAAGCGTGTTGGTGATTGAGTCTCCTTCAGCAACTGCACCCACAGCCATGCTCGGTGACTCTGTCGCCACGCCAGAAGCCCAACCCAGCGTTGAGTCCACAGTCCAACCTGCTGCCAAGCCCGAGCCGGCTCGCATGATTCCGTTTGTGTCGCAGTACATCGACGAGGTGAAACTGTCTGAGCGCAAAATATTGGTCGACTGGCTCTGCGATTATTGAGCGAGAACTTGGGGGCGCCTTCAGTCATGCGTTTTGACATTGTCACTTTGTTTCCGGAGCTCTTCACCCCGTTTGTCAGCCTTGGGGTGACGCGCCGAGCCTATGAGCTGGGGGCGGTGACACTGAATTTTTGGAACCCCAGGGACTATGCCAGTGGCGTTTACCGCCGAGTGGACGATCGCCCCTTTGGCGGAGGCCCTGGCATGGTGATGATGGCCGAGCCACTGGCGTTGTGCGTTCAAGCCATTCAAGCCTCTCGCCTTGCAGCCAATGCAGTGTCCACAGACCCAGCACCCGTCATCTTGTTCTCACCCGTGGGCAAGCCCCTGACCCACGACGGCGTTGCGCACTGGGCGGCAAGCGATGGGGCCATTTTGGTGTGTGGTCGCTATGAGGGGGTCGATCAGCGGTTCATCGATGAGCTGGTGACACACCAAATCAGCTTGGGAGACTTTGTGCTCTCAGGGGGCGAAATTGCAGCGCTTGCACTCTTGGACGCCGTGGCCAGGCTCCAGCCCGGCGTGCTCCACGACGCGCAAAGTCATGCCCTTGACAGCTTTAATCCCGAGCTTGGGGGTTTGTTGGATTGCCCTCATTACACCCGACCCGAAATTTGGCGTGATTTGGCGGTTCCTGCGGTGCTGATGTCAGGCCACCATGCACAGATCGACCTCTGGCGTGACGAGCAGCGCAGAACACTGACCGCGCAGCACCGCCCCGATTTGTTGCCGCTTGCGATGCAGTCTTCATCCAAAAAGAAAAAATCCAGTCCCAGCAAGACATGAATTTGGCGTTTTGAGGGGGTCGATGGCCCCAGTGAAGCCTGGGTGCCTGGTGTCGTCATGTTGAAAAAAAGCGACATTTCTCTGGGCCCGGATGATGCTCACCTGAGTGGATGGGCCGCCAGATCCTCGGGCATCTTGGCGCAAGAACAGTTTGTCTTTTGCTTTGTGCGCAATCCTGTTATAATCGTGGGTTGCGATCCTCTGGGTGGCCGCTTTGAGTGCACTGATCGATGTCAAATCCTTCGGCACTGCATGTCATGTCAATGCATGTCCAAAAGCCTTTCGTGTTGCGCATCCAAGATCGTTAATGAGGACATCATGAATTTAATCCAAACTCTGGAACAAGAAGAAATTGCACGTCTGGGAAAGAAAATCCCTGAATTTGCACCTGGCGACACAGTGATTGTGAGCGTGAACGTGGTTGAGGGCTCCAGAAAACGGGTCCAAGCTTACGAGGGTGTGGTCATTGCCAAGCGCAACCGCGGCCTCAACAGTGGTTTTATCGTTCGTAAAATCTCCTCCGGCGAGGGTGTTGAGCGGACCTTCCAAACCTACAGCCCCTTGATTGCCAGCATTGAAGTCAAGCGTCGTGGCGATGTGCGCCGTGCCAAGTTGTACTATTTGCGCAAACGCAGTGGCAAGTCTGCACGGATCAAAGAAAAATTGGTCAGCAAGTTTGCGCAGGCGGCCCAGGCCGCATCCGCCGCAGCCGCTGCAAACAAAGCGTAATTTCCTCCCCGATCTTGGGTCTTGGTCTTGGCTCCCCCGTGAGCTCGAGGTCCGAGACTTTTCGATTGCGATTGGAGCGCCTAAGCCGATCTCGTCTCCCCGAGTTCGGCTTTTTGCCATTTCCATTTGCTATTTGCCATTTGAACCAATGTGTCTCCGTGGCTCAACAAGTGGTTGTATCCCCCCGTCTTTGAAACCGGTGTTCTTCCCCCCCCCACAAGTTTAGACCATGCTGCCCCTGTCCAAAATACCGCACTTTGATCCCATGAGAGCACCCATCATGGGGGTGGATCACCATCTGCGGGCCTTGGGCTCTCATGAGACCAGTGTGGAGTCCATCCGAGCGCGTTTTCAAGACCCCGTGGCCTTGGCATTGACGCAAACGGTCAACCATGAGCGACGTCATCAAGAGCAGCCCTTGAAGGCGGCCGCGGTGCTCTTTGGTTTGGTGCAGCGCGCCGAGATCACGGTGATTTTGACCCAGCGTGCCAAACATTTGTCCACGCATTCTGGGCAGATTGCCTTTCCTGGTGGCAAGGTCGACCCGCACGATGCCAATCCCGAGGCCACGGCCCTGCGCGAAGCCCATGAAGAAGTGGGGCTGAGCCCCAACCATGTCACGGTCCTGGGTCGGCTCAACCCCTTGGTCACTGGAACAGCCTTTCGCATCATCCCCGTGGTGGCATGGGTTCATCCCGAGCACGAGATTTTGGCCAACGCGGGAGAGGTTGACCTGGTCTTTGAAGTGCCCTTGTCTTTTTTGATGAATCCAGCCCATCACCAACGACGCCGAACTGAGCACGAGGGCCAAGTGCGCGAGTGGTATGCCATGCCGTATCAACAAGGCGACAAAGAGCACTTCATCTGGGGCGCAACAGCCAACATCATTCGCAGTTTTTACGCCTTTTTGGCGCATCCCTTGCCCTAGAGCCAAGCCTTGCCACTATGATCAGGGTATGACGCTTTTATCTTTGCTCTTTGCACTCCTCATTGAACAGGTTCGACCCCTGAAGGATCGCAATTGGGTACAAAGCGAATGCGCCCGATGGGCGCAGTGGTTTTGTCGGCATTTGGACGTGGGCCAATCCCACCATGCTCGTTTGATTTGGTGCTTGAGCGTGGGTGCCCCGTCACTCCTTGTGCTGCTCATGCACTGGTTCTTGTGGTGGAGTTTGGGGTGGGTGGTTGCGATGCTTTGGAGCGTCTTGGTGCTCTATGCCACCTTGGGTTTTCGCCAGTTCAGCCACCACTTCACAGAAATTCGCGATGCGCTTGAAGCGGGTGACGAGGCACTGGCGCGTCAAAAGTTGGCCCTTTGGCAACGCGCCGACACCAGCCATCTGAGCAAACCCGAGGTCATCCGTTTGGCCATCGAATACTCCGTCTTGGCGGCACACCAGCACGTCTTTGGAGTGTTGTTTTGGTTCTCAATCTTTGCCAGTGTGGGACTCGGGCCCATGGGTGCCGTGGTCTATCGCATGAGCCATTTGCTCGCCAGGTTGTGGTCGCACCCCAACTCAGAGGGGGTCACTTGGGGCGCACCCATGACCGCGGGTGCCCCGGGCGCCCATGGTGACCATGGCGCTTCCAGTGTTTCATCCCTACTGGGCCTTGCCACAACCATCCCCCAAGAGGACGATGTCGCTCGCGCAGAGCATTTGGATGCGCATTTTGTCAGCGAAGCATTGAGGCTTTGGAGTGCTTGGGCTTGGATGCGCTTGGATTGGCTCTCAGCCAGGGCCACCGCACTGTCATTTGCAGTGGTGGGCAATTTTGAAGACGCCATTGAGAACTGGCGAATGCGCTCAGGGGCAGACCCCGACGACAACGATGGCGTGGTGGTGGCTGCCACCGCCGGTGCGTTGGGACTGCAGTTGGGAGGTGCCAACGTGGCCGAGTTTTCTGGCTCGATCACCAATGCAGACTTGGGGGCAGAGCCACAAGTGCATCACTTGAACAGCGTGGTGGGTTTGGTGTGGCGAACCGTGGTGATGTGGTTCGTGCTGTTGACGCTTTTGAGTCTGGCTCGACTCTTGGGGTGATCGTTTGAGAGCAAGGCCTCGCGAGCTCAATAAGTTCGGCCCAGGCTCAACTCTTCAAAAAGCTGTTGATAAATTTTGTAGCGTGAAGCATTGATGAGCCCTTGCGCCAAGGCCTCTCGCACCCCACAGTTGGGTTCATGCAGATGCGTGCAGTTGTAAAAGCGACAACTGCGGGCATGTGATTTGAAGTCGGGCATGAAGTGGCTCAATTCGTTGGCTGCGATTTGGTGAATGCCAAATGACTGAAAACCAGGCGAGTCGATCAGGGCCGTTTGATGCTCTTCATCGACCCAATACAAATTGGTGGCCGTGGTGGTGTGTTTGCCCGAATTGAGGGCCTGCGATATCTCCTGGGTGG
>Ga0114962_10004589_pt1 | contig 10968 bp, 8 predicted proteins | sample C_130820_MF_Meta_FD_87017 | JGI IMG/M metagenome (GOLD analysis project Ga0114962, IMG submission 87017) | Freshwater microbial communities from Lake Croche, Canada to study carbon cycling - C_130820_MF_MetaG | ecosystem: Environmental > Aquatic > Freshwater > Lake | place: Lake Croche, Canada...
AAGAATAATGATTGGTTTTTTTTTTGATTTTTTTGGAAAATAAATTGTTTCATTACTATTTATATTAGGTTCATTATCATTATCATAATCAAAATTATTGTCTTTTAAAAAGGCATTCATGTGGTGATAATAATCATCACTTGGATTTAGAATCTCTTTGTTTTGTATTGAAATATTCTTAGAATTAAGACGCCTTAAGTATTCTTCATGATATTTTCTTCCTACAGGAGGCCAATAATTTTTATTATTATTTAATATTGTTGTTTTTCTAGAGAATAGTTTATCTATATTCGTTTGTAGGATAAAACTATTTGTTACAAGAGGCCAAAGGAAGAAGAAACTTGAGTAGAACAAGTACATTATTATATGTATTAACTCCTTTAATTATTTTTTCAAAACATACGAAATGAATTTATACAATGCTTTTCTAAATTCTTAAAGGTTTGAAAATGTATAAAACAACAATATAAAGATTTCACTGTATAGTTATTATACATTCGTCTAACAGTACAAATAAAAATACAATGGTACAATTTTGTATGACAACATATCCTAAAGAAAAAGAAGAAAAATACAAAGAGTTTTTTGAAAAATATTCGTATCCTTTGCATACTTTTCAAAAGTATTCCATAGAAGCCACAGTAAATGGTCATCATACATTGGTAACAGCACATACAGGTTCAGGGAAAACATTATGTGGAGAATTTGCGATTGAATACTTTCTTTCTAAAGGCAAAAAAGTTATTTATACGACGCCGTTGAAAGCCCTATCAAACCAAAAATTTTATGATTTTACACAAAAATATCCGCATATATCCTTTGGTATTTTAACAGGTGATTTGAAATGTAACCCAGATGCGGATGTATTGATTATGACAGCGGAAATTTTGATGAACAAACTTTATTCCACCTTTAGGAAAGGTGGAGCCAAACCTAACCAAGATACAAACCAAATTGTAAACCAAGATAGTGAAGGGTTTGGCTCCACCTTTCCTAAAGGTGGAAAAGGTGGATGTGGATTTGAGATGGACATTGAAAATGAATTGGGATGTGTTGTTATGGATGAAGTGCATTTTTTGAACGATCCGTCGCGAGGGCATGTATGGGAACAAACAATCATGATGCTACCTGAACATATCAGCTTGGTAATGTTATCAGCCACGATTGACAATCCAGAGAGATTTGCTTCCTGGTGTGAAACCAAAGGCAATACTATTTCTTCTACTGTAAAACAGGTCTTGATAGCGTCCAATTATAAACGCTCGGTTCCATTAACACATTATAGTTTTGTCACTGTGACAAATGGTATTTTCAAGGCCATAAAGGACAAAACGGTACATGAAGAAATAAAAACACAAATAAACCGTCCTTTTGTCATACAGTCGCCAGAGGGAGTTTTTAGTGATACGCAATTCCACAAGAATCAAAAATTATTGAAATTGTTTGAATCCAAAGACATTTCGGTAAAACGCGCACATGTTTTGAACCAAGTAACGAAACATTTATTTGACAACAATATGTTACCAGCGTTGTGTTTTGTTTTTTCTAGAAAACAATTGGAAATATGTGCGAAAGAAGTGACTACCGTTTTGCTGGAAGACGATTCCAAAGTTCCGTATATTATTCGTCGTGAATGTGAGCAAATCATGAGAAAGTTGCCGAATTACCAAGAATATTTACAATTGCCTGAATATATTGAACTGACTAATTTGTTGGAAAAGGGAATCGCTATTCATCATGCAGGTATTTTAGCTCCGCTGAGAGAAATGGTAGAGTTGCTTTATGCAAAGGGATATATAAAACTTCTTTTTGCGACAGAGACAATGAGTACGGGTATCAATATGCCAGTCAAAACGGTTTTGTTTACAAGTTTGGACAAGTATGATGGAAATCAAGTCAGACCAATGTATGCTCATGAATATACACAGGCGGCGGGTCGCGCAGGTCGTCTAGGTATTGATAAGGTGGGGCATGTCATACATTTAAACAATTTGTTCAAGAATGTGGAATTACTAACCTACAAAACGACGATGAACGGGAAACCACAGAAACTTTCTAGTAAATTCAAATTATCGTATCATTTGTTTTTGAGTTTGATTGATATAGGTAAAAATAGGTTTCAAGATTTTCTCTTTTTTGTGAAAAGCAGCATGATTGATTTGGAAATCCAAGGGGAAATGAAAGAATACGAAGCGCAAATAGAAAAAAACAAACAAGATATCAAGATAGCGGAACAAAATACGGCACTATGCAATGATGTATTGGAAGAATATGCAAAATTATTAGAAGACAGTAAGATGGCTGCGAATAAAAAGAAAAGGGAAATAGACAAGAGAAAAGAGGAATTGATGAATGAAAACAAAAATATTTCAAGAGATTTTGATAATTGGAAACGAGTACAAGAGAGAAAAACTGAATTGGTAAAACTAGAAACATCCTTGGAAAATACAAATCAATATTTACAAACCCAAATACAAGTACTTTTACGTTATATGGTAAGCGAAGGATTCATTACAAAAACAGAAGAGGATGTTGATACATATGGTTTAACACTGCGAGGTAAAATGGCGGCACAATTAAAAGAGGTTCATGGTTTGGTTTTTGGCCGAATCTTGGAACAAAACATACTGCAAAAAATGTCGGCCAAACAATTGGTTGCGGTTTTTAGTTGTTTTACAAATGTTGCGGTTCCTGATGAATTACGATCATTGGTTCCTTTTTCGGGGGATTCACAAGTAAATGCTGTAGTCAAACAAATAAAAGAATTGTATGAGGCGGACATGGCATTTGAAGACGATCATTGTTTGGACACAGGAACCAATTATGAAATGCATTATGATTTATTGGCTTTTGTATTACGATGGTGTGAATGTGAAAATTCGCAACAATGTACGATGTTGTTGAAAAAAGCGGAACAAGAAAAAGGGATTTTTCTGGGAGAATTTGTCAAGGCGTTGTTAAAGATAAACAACATTGCAGCGGAAATGGAAAAAATAGCGGAGATATTTGGGGAGATTGAGTTTTTGAGTCATTTGAAACAAATCGGGGAACATACTTTGAAATATGTGGCGACGAACCAATCATTGTATGTGTAATAAAAAGAATGTAGAAAGAATGTAGAAAGAATGTAGAAATATAAAAAGAAATATATTATACTTGTATACTTGTAATAATATATTTATAAAAATGATAGCCAATCGTTATAAAATAAGCGAAAAAATAGGGGAAGGTTGTTTTGGGAAAATATACAAAGCAACCAATATAAGAACGGGAGAGAAAGTGGCTATCAAGACAGAAACAAGGGATAGTCCATCCCAACTTTTGAAAAACGAATCCAAAATACTGCATTATTTGAATAAAATACCCGGGATTCCTGAAATGAAATGGTATTATGTAGACACGAAAAATAATTACATGGTGATGTCTCTTTTGGGTGAATCGCTCACGGATTTATTGCATAAAAAAAGAGTATTTCCTATGAAATGGATAAACGAAATAGGTATACAAATACTGTCTATATTACAAGATATACATACAAAGGGAATCATTCACCGGGATATAAAACCGGATAATTTTTTATTTGGTTTGAATGAAAACCTAGAAAAACCTACCATATATTTAATAGATTTTGGATTTGCAAAATGTTTTATCAATGAGAATGGTGGGCACATAGAAACAAAAAAGAAGACAAAAATAGTAGGAACGATGAATTACATTAGTGTGAATGTGCATGATTTATATGAGCCTTCCAGGCGTGATGATCTAGAATCCATGTTATATATGATTGTTTTTTTTTACTATGGATCTTTGGATTGGATGAATGAAACAGAAGAGATAAAAATAAAAGAAGCCAAAAAAAATCTCAAAAATCGCGCAGGGCTTCCTGAAAAAATAAGACGAATGATTGAATACATCCAAGGTTTATTTTTTGAAGAGGAACCAAACTATGACTATTTGATAGAGTTATTCTCTATTGATTGATTTGAAAATATTTTATAAAATATTGTATAAAATATTATATATTTGTAGTGTAATGAGCCGTGGTTTGGTGAAAGTAATAATAATACTAGGATTTTTATTATTGATATTATTTTTTGATAAAGAAAGTCATACGTATAAAAAACATTATGAATGTATTATAACCATCAATGTTCATGAAAAATTTGATTTTTTATTGAAACAATTGGAAAATATAAAAAAACATGTTTTATGTGATTATGCTGTCATTTTAAACTGCAATGATTATATTTTTCATATTTGTAGACAAGTGTTTTTACCTGAAAATGTGTATATTCATCCTAGAATTCTAAACAAAAAAAGAAACCATGGTTCACTGTCAGAGGGAATTTACAATAATATGACGTTTGCTTTAGATAATTTTACATTTGATTATTTTATAGTAAGTTCATCAAGAAATTTGTTTGGTAATATTTTAAGAAAGGAAGATTTAGATAGATTGGTTGAAATAGGAAAACCACACACAGAAGATGAAAAAACATGGGAAGAAAAAAAAGAGTCATGGCACTGGCCTGTTATTAAGAATACTTTATTGGCCCGGTATTGTCTGGAGAAAAAAAGAGATTTGTACTCTTCCGCACATGAAGGTCTTGTTTTCACAGAAAATGGTTGTAAAAAAATAGTTTATTTTTTAAAAAACAATCCTGACATAAAAATGAATTTGTTTTCTTATGATGCACCCATAGAAGAATTTGCATTTCAAACAATTTCTATGAATATGGGGGAACATTTTTACTACATAGGGAATGGATGTTGTAGTAATGATCCAATAGGTCCCAATGATGAAGATAGTGAAAGACCTAAATTTATGTACAAAACAATACGTAAATAAATTAAATTGATTTAAGTAAATTCCATATGTTTTGCTTGGTTTGGTTTGATTTATAAATAGAATGAAAAGTACCAAAAATGAGTGATTTAGTAACAAATTTCAAATAGTCCATTTGAACACCCTTTTCTTTGCATTTATCAAAAAATATTTCTTTTGTTTTTTCTACATATTCGTTATCCGGAATTATATCATTTAAAACTAAATCATAACCGAGAATGCTTTGATATAATTTACCATAATCATAATAACAATCGCCTGTCAATGTCAAAATTCCATCCACTTGTCCTTTCATATCAATAAATTTAAAAGAGTCATCGTACAACATAATAATATTAGAAAACCAGAAATCACCATGAATTAATGAAACGATGACGGGTGAAAATGTCTTTGTCAATCCTTCTATTATTTCATTGAAAACAGTCTCTGCATCATCAAAAGGATAATGTTCTTTTTTTTCAAACCGTTTTTTTATTTTTTCTGTATAATTGTTTTTAATGTGACTCGTAGTAATAGTTTTATCAATAACAAGTTTATTATCATAATGTAAGATATTCAATAAAGAAAAAAGACTATCAATAATTTCTGGTGTGATCATTTTATGTTTGTACAAATAAAACAAAGGAATCCCTTTTATGTATTCTAATTCTATTGTTATGATATTTGTTTTATCATCATTACTGTTGAAATGTAATAATGAAGGAAATAAATATTGCAAATGAGGAGGAACATTTTGATAAAAAAACAATTCTCCTTGTACAAATTGAAGTGGACCTTTTTTAATGATTTTATTATCAATCATTTGAATAGTATTGTATTTGTTGGGTTCTATTTTGTTTGGTAAAAAATCATCGTCGTTTGTAAAAAACCCAAATTGAGAAATTTTATTGATATAAGGATTTAAGGAACGGTCGTCAATGTATATATCAGCGTATGGTTTGCCAAATATTAATTCATCATAAGGAATATTGAATTCTTCCAAAGTATTGATAGTAATCAAAGCAATGTCCTTGATCACTTTTCCTACGTTGGCATTATGAGTAGCCATCCGTCTTGCAGTATGAATAATGATTTCATGTCCTTGGTTTTTAAACATACGTAACAATTGGATGTTTTTATGAATAGGTTTTACAGTTGTGTAATCATAAACAACGGACGGATATGAAACCAAGGTATTATCTAAATCAAAACAAATTCTTAATGTAGGTTTTGGAATGTCAAATGTAAAGGTTGTTATTTCTTTAAAAGATCCAATGTGTTGTGTTTTATCAATAAAAACAGGTACAATGTTGTTTTCTTTGGATTCAAAAGAAAGGGATAATAATAATTTGTACAATTGTGAAAAGTAGAATTCATTGTTTGTTTTGTGATTTTTTTGTAACATGGAAGAAGCATGTTTCATAAAAGAAGCAGTATTTGAAAAACCATATAATCCACAGCAAAAAAAATTAGAAATTTTGTTTTTTTCTTCTATGTTACTTACATAATCATTGTCAATTTGAATAAAAGAATAATTACTTTTATTCGTTTCGTCAACACTATAACCTATAAAATGTGAATCAAAGTGACAAGTATGAATATTTTCAAAATGATGTAAATTGTCGTTGTCAATAAAAAGTATATTGTCTTGATCATTTTGTAGTTTATCAAATTGTTGTATTCCTATATACGCAGATTCAACTGCACCTCTAGTTAAATAGTCTACACAAGCAAAATGAAATAGTTTGTTTTTACATTTATTAATAACAATTTCTTTGAAATTATATTGATCTAAAAATATATTATAAATAATATAAATTTCATTGGAAGGTATGTTTGAAATTGTATATTCTATCATATGTTTCCCATTGATGTAATTAAGTGGTTTGGGTAAGGAATAATTATTGTATCTTGAACCTATACCTCCACACAATAAAATAAATTTCATTTACATTATCATAATATTTTTTCTTTTAAAAATATTATAACGCAAAATAGCAAAATGAAAATAAAAACAATTTAAAATAAAAAATAATTTAAAGACGATTTCCATATATAGTTTATAAACAGAAATGTCAACGAGTAACGATTCTGAAACAACTGTTCGTGGTACAGCAACGTCTTCTTCCGCAGAGCGTTTGGTGGGTTGTGTAAAATGGTTTAACAACAAGGCTGGTTATGGTTTTATTACGGTGAGCGAGGGGGAGCGTTCGGGAACGGACGTATTTATTCATCACAGTTCTATCAATGTGAAAAACCAACAATACAAGTATTTGGTGCAGGGTGAGTATGTAGAGTTTACTGTTATTTCTACCGCGGGTGGTAGTCATGAATTTCAGGCAGCGGATGTGTCTGGAATTAAGAATGGTAAATTGATGTGCGAGACGCGTTTTGAAATGAAGATGGAGCGAAATCACATTCCTGGTCAAGAGGAAACTATTGGTAATAGTGGTGATGTGAGATTACCAAGAACAAAGAGACCTCCAAGTATTCAAAACCAGAATTTTACAGAGGTTCCCAAGGCGAGAGGAGAGGGGCCAAGAAACGGAAACGAGTGGACGCAGGTGCGTAGAGGAGATGGACGACCCAAGACACAACAACAACAACAACAACAAGAACAACAACAGCCGCGTTCGGTAAAGAAACAGGTATAAATAAAATCTATTGATATTATATATGTTTAGGAAAAGTAGAAGAAGTTCCAAAAGAGCCCGAGGTTCTAGTAAGTCGCGTAGTTCACGAAGAAGTCGCACATCGCGAAGGTCTCGTACTTTGCGAAGAAGCCGTAGACAAAGAGGAGGTGACGATTCAAATGCATTGCCATCAATGGATTCTATAAAAGATATGATCAGTAAGCTTTCAACAAGTGTGAAGACGATTCCTACTACCACCCCGCCAAGTGGAGGTGGTAGAAGAACACGTAGAAGACGTTAAAAACAACTAAAAGAAAATATTTTATATATACAAACAAGTATATATGAAAAAAGGATTACATTTGGTAAAAAGACTATGTGGTATAAAACCTAAAGAAGAAAAGCCAAAAGAAGAAAAACCTAAAGAAGAAAAAACAATAAAGGAAAATGTATTTGTTTTGGAGAACGTAAAAGAAGAAACGGCAAAACCGGTTTTTGATTTATTGGAAATTGTGACAAAACGCGTTCAAGAACAAGCATTGACGATTGAACTTAGTAAAGGAGAATTGGTTTTTTTAGAATTATTGATTCAAGACAATCCGGTTCTTTTTAGCGATATTCACGAAGAACTAGAAAAAATAATACAAGATGGTACAATAAACATTCATGATATACCAGACATTGTTTTACTTCTTTCACAGATATTTCATATTCATTTTATTGAAAATTGCATAGAAGATTTTGGAATCATTAACATTATTCAATTTATTATAGAATGCATTTTGGATTCAGGAGTCTTGCATCTTAATGATATAGATATTGAAATACTTAAAAGAGTGGTAAAATCATCACTTTCTTTATTAAAAATGAATGTAACTATTGAAAAAGAATTTGTTTGTTGCCAAAGTTGGTTGTCATTTTTTTATAAAAAGAAAAAAGAACCAAGAGAGAAATAAAGTTATTTATAATATATATACTATGGAGCAAAAATTTTCAAGTACACAAGGACATGATAAAAAAAATGGAATATGGGCAAATGGAATATTAACAGAGACTGCTTCCCAAAAAGAGAGTATGATGTGTAGGTTGACGGAAAAGAAATAAGGATATAGAAGGAATAATAAATTATATAGATAAGAATGGGAATGTATACCAGGCGGAAGATGTGGTAGTGAATAGAGTGAATCCGCGTATAATTGGAAAGTACGTGAAGAATGGAGATGTGTTTAAGATAGAGGAATAAATAATGGATAAAAGTAAAAAAAAAAATTGAATTGCTTTTGAAAATAATAATAAGAAAGAAAAAAGAAATCAAGTACCAAAGTAAAATGAACGCAGTAAGCAAAAGCCTGTTGAAAATGAAAAAGGAATGGGAGAGAGAAGTGATAGTAAGATGTAATGAATGGAATGTTGGAAAAGGAGAAGAGAATTGGAATAAATGGGAAGAGATGATGTACAAAGAGGAAGAAGTAGTAAAAAAGGTACAAAAGCCAAGAAAAACAAAAAAAGACAAGGAATCAGTAATAATTTCATTGAATGAGTCAAGAGAAGACAAAATGGAAGCCAAGGTGGAAGCCAAGGTGGAAGCCAAGGTGGAAGACAAAATGGAAGCCAAAGAAGACAAAATGGAAGCCAAAGAAGAGAAGGTAGAAGAGAATTTGGCTGTACCTTTCGTAAAGGTAGAAGAGAATAAAAAGAGAGGTAAAAAAGAAAAGGTTGTAAAGGAGGAGAAAAAGAAAGCAGGGCGGCCAAAAAAGAGCAAGGAAGTATTAGAAGCGAGAGAAACGAATGATTTGTTTGCAAGTTTGGTAGAGGAAGAAGCAGTGCGTGTGCGTGTGAAAGAAATAAAAGGTGTAAAATATTTAGTAAGTGATAAAAATATAGTATATGATAAGGAAACAAATGAAGAGTTGGGTTTATGGGTAGAAGAGGATAATTCTATAGAATTAACAGAAGAAGAAATAGAAGAGTAGAATTGTTTTATGTATGATTTAATGTAATGTAATAAATATTTTTTTATTGCAAGAATAAGAAAACGGAATGGGAGGGATATTTGGGTATCCCTTTTAAAAAGGTATAAAAAGAGAGAAAGAATCATATGTGTTAGGGCAAACTAATAAGAAATATATATGTTTTCTCTCTAGGAAGCAAAAGAGAAAGAGAAAAAAGAGAAAAAATAAAGTTGTTTCGTTTGTAGTTTGGTTTGTTTGTAGTTTCGTTTGTAGTTTCGTTTGTAGAAAGAGAGAAAGAATCATAATGTGTTAGGGCAAACTAATAAGAAATATATATGTTTTCTCTCTAGGAAGCAAAAGAGAAATAGAAAAAAGAGAAAAAATAAAGTAGTTTCGTTTGTAGTTTGGTTTGTTTGTAGTTTGGTTTGCAGAAAGAGAGAAAGAATCATATGTGTTAGGGCAAAGATAATAGGGGAATACAAGATGATTTTTCTCTCTAGGAAGCAAAAGAGAAATAGAAAAAAGAGAAAGATAAAGTAGTTTCGTTTGTAGTTTGGTTTGTTTGTAGTTTCGTTAGTAGTTTGGTTTGTAGAAAGAGAGAAAGAATCATTGTATGTTAGGGCAAACTTAATAGAGAATACATACGTTTTCTCTCTAGGAAGTAAAAGAGAAAGAGACTAGTATCTGGTTATTGTGACCGATTTCTATGAATATTGTTATTAAATGGATAGGGAATACATAGGATTGTTTCTCTCTAGGAACAAAAAGAGAAAAGGTATAAAGTATGTTTGTTTTGTTGTATTGGAATGAAAAGGGACTGATACAATAGGATTGTTTAGTTTTGTACCAATGCAAGAATATGGAAAGAGGAATTCCTTAGTTTAAAAAAACCAAATAGTTTTTATTGTTTATCTTATTGGTTAAAAACAATAAAAAATATTGCGAAAAAGTCCACATGATAAAGGTAACAAATTATGACTCATATCTGGCTTTTGTCACTCATTTCTAGTATAGCGTAAAAAGGGGGAAATAGTGTTAGGGTATACAGTGTACAATGTTAGGGCATATAGTGTACAGTGTTAGGGCAAAGAGTGTTAGGGCAAAGAGTGTTAGGGCATATAGTGTACAGTGTTAGGGCATACATGTTAGGGCATAGAGTATAGAGTGTTAGGGCAAAGAGTGTTAGGGCATACAGTGTTAGGGCAAAGGGCATAGAGTGTTAGGGCATAGAGTGTAAAGTGTTAGGGTATAGAGTGGCATGATATAGGGTGTCAAAATGCGGGTCATATCTGGGTTTTGTCACTCATTTCTTATATAGGGGTAAATGGGTGTGCGGTGTTAGGGCAAATAGGGGTAATAAGGGTGGGTGTTAGGGCAAATAGTGGGATACAAAGAGGGGAGGTTAGGGCAGCGGGTGGTAGAGTGACAGTGTACGCGGTGGTTTCTCTCTTCTTACCATTCCAGAAACCAAAAAAACAAGGATAAAACAAACCAAGGAAACAAACGCAAGAGTTTAAAAGAAACCTTTCCGAGACAAGAAAGCCAAGAGGTTTCTCTC
>Ga0114962_10004590_pt1 | contig 10968 bp, 7 predicted proteins | sample C_130820_MF_Meta_FD_87017 | JGI IMG/M metagenome (GOLD analysis project Ga0114962, IMG submission 87017) | Freshwater microbial communities from Lake Croche, Canada to study carbon cycling - C_130820_MF_MetaG | ecosystem: Environmental > Aquatic > Freshwater > Lake | place: Lake Croche, Canada...
AAACTTAGGTCATTATTTAGGCTAGTTTTCGTCAACGATTACACGTTTTATTACACGGTAGCTGGTCTGTGTGAGATCAAAATTTTAAAAATAATTTGAGGACACATACGACATCGCCCTCGCCTTCTGGCTAATGCACTTAAGTTGATCAAATTCCTAATTCGACTTCGCTGCCTAGGTTGAAAGATTAACCAAAACACTCTTTTAATCTAGTCCCTCCCCCTATTTGTCTCACACACGCTGACGTCGGACAGAGATAAAGAAAGTCCTATGAACAAAGACTGCATAAACGTTCTCGGCACGCCACATGTGCACTGCTCTTACGACCCTTTGACTTGGCATTTTCATCAAAGAAAACAGTAAGAACTTCATCGAAGGAAACGGCTAAAGTGACGATGCCGTTTGAAACGCTTAATCCATCAATACGTCTCCAAGTGCAAACGGCCTTCTTGTTTAAGCGATTGACCCACACTGTCCCAGTTCAGTCCAGCTTGTGTGGCCACATCACGCAGAGCCAACACAACGCCTTCTTCCATGCTCTTCAAACCGCACACATAGATGTAGGTATTGGGGTCATTGAGCAAGGCCACCAAGTCAGTACTGCGCTCGCGCAAGAGGTCTTGCACATAGCGTTTGGTTTGCCCTTGTTCGCGGGAGAAGGCGAAGTTGATGTCGATGAAGTCCTTGGGTAACTTTTGCAGTGGGCCAAAGTAAGGTAATTCTTTTTGCGTGCGAGCTCCAAAGAACAGCATGAGCTTGCCGCCTTCAAACTTGCCGCTTTGACGCAAACGACGACGCCACTCGGTCATACCACGCATAGGCGCACTGCCTGTGCCAGTGCAAATCATCACGATGTTGGAATTGGGGTGATTGGGCATCAAGAAGCTGCTGCCAAACGGACCAATCACTTGCACGGTATCACCTGTTTTTAGGTCACACAAATAGTTGGAAGCCACGCCTTTGACGGGCTTACCATCATGGTCTTCCATCAAACGTTTGACGGTGATGGAGAGGTTGTTGTAGCCGGGACGCTCGCCATTGCGAGGGCTAGCGATGGAGTATTGACGTGCATGATGTGGCTTGCCCTTGTTGTCCTGACCAGGCGGCACGATGCCGATCGACTGACCTTCCAACACAGGAAAAGGCATGCTGCCAAAGTCCAGCACGATGTGATGAGTTTCGTTGGTTGTCCCTACTTCATTCACTTGTACATTGCCAACTACATTGGCAGTTGTCGGTGATTTAGTCCCATGCAAATTGGTGTAAGGGTGCGCCGCAGACCAAGGTGGCACGGTGGCGCCAAAAGCTGCCGCATTAAACACATCGTTTTGACCCACTGAACCAACTACCGATGCAGTTGAAACTTCAGTGGTCAATGTGGCAACGGGCACAGCATCAGCAACTTCAGCGACCAATTCGCTATCCGACAAGACAGCAGGCAAATCATCCCAAGACAATTGTTCTTCCACGCTGTAAGCCGCAGATTTGGGGCGCATATGCCAATTGTCAATCGAGCCTGTGGGGCATGGTGGCACGCAGGCCATGCAGAAATTGCACTTATCGGCATTCACCACATAGTTGCGGCTGTCATGCGTGATGGCACCCACCGGACAGGTGGCCTCGCAAGTGTTACAGCGGATACAAATTTCCGGGTCGATCAAATGCTGGTTGAATAAATCGGCAAGTGCACTCATGGCGTTACGCCTTATAAATGATCAGTTGAAACGAACGTAGTCAAAGTTCACTGGCTGGCGGTTAATTCCCATGACAGGAGGCGCAATCCAGTTTGCAAATTTACCTGGTTCAACCACACGGCCCATCAAACTAGCAACATAAGCGCGGTCTTCGTTGTTAGGCAACCATTCATCCACCTTCGACATCCACTGCGCATCGGTCAATACCTCACCATCTGGTGTGATTTTGGCGCCCGACAAAGAGCCAATGTTGCGATGGAAAGCCTTGTGAGGTGCTTTGAGCTTGTAGGGAATGCCAGCCTTTTCAATCACACGGTTCCAGCGATCAATGCCTCCCTTAGAGTCGGTGATGTAGTCGTCGCGCAGCACTTCGTTCAATGCATTAAGCATGGGCACTTCTTTTTCAACTAGTTTGCCGTCTTCGACAGACAAGATCTTGTAGCTGTTGCCCTTCAGGACGTGGTCATCCGAACGCTTACCTTCTTCGTAACGACCTTTGAGGCCAGAGCTGTAGAAGGTAGCAGCGTTAGACGATTGGTCAGCCCCAAACAAATCGATGGTGACCGAGAAGTGGAAGTTGATGTAGCGCTGGATAGTTGGCAAATCAATCACACCAGCGGTACGCAGCTTAGCCACGTCATCTGTTTTGAGTTCATTCATCACATCGACGGTGCGCTGGATCGTGCGGCTCACACCAGACTCGCCCACGAACATGTGGTGCGCTTCTTCAGTCAGCATGAACTTGGTGGTCCGGGCCAACGGGTCAAATGCCGACTCAGCCAAAGCACACAACTGGAACTTGCCATCACGATCCGTGAAGTATGTGAACATAAAGAAACTCAACCAGTCGGGCGTCTTCTCGTTGAACGCTTGCAAGATGCGAGGATTGTCTTCGTTGCCGCTGTTACGTTGCAGCAATGCGTCGGCTTCTTCACGGCCATCTTTGCCAAAATATTTGTGCAACAAGTACACCATAGCCCACAGGTGGCGGCCTTCTTCCACGTTGATCTGGAATAGGTTGCGCAAGTCGTACATGCTGGGAGCAGTCAAACCTAGGTGGCGTTGCTGCTCAACCGATGCTGGCTCAGTGTCGCCTTGCGTCACGATGATGCGACGCAGGTTGGCGCGATGTTCGCCAGGCACGTCCTGCCAAACTTTTTCTCCAATATGGGCACCGAAGTGAATCTTGCGGTCTTCTTCGCCTGGGTTCAAGAAAACGCCCCAACGGTAGTCACGCATCTTGACGTGACCGAACTGCGCCCAGCCTTGTGGATCAACGCTCACCGCGGTGCGCAGATACACGTCCGTGTCCGTGGAGCCTTCTGGGCCCATGTCGTCCCACCAGTTGATGAAGTTGGGTTGCCATTGCTCAAGCGCACGTTGTAATGTGCGGTCTTCGCTCAGGTTTACGTTGTTAGGAATTTTTTCGCTGTAGTTGATACCGGACATGTGTGTCTCCAGAAATTAAGCAATGGTGGGGTCAAATTTAGGTTGCAGCAAGCACCACCGGGAAGCCTGCTGCACAACGTCAAACCATCAAACGCGGTTCAAATCAAACACGGATTTTTCGCCTTTACCGTACACCTTCAAGGCGCCTTTTTCGCCAACCGCATTTGGGCGGTTGAAGATCCAGTTTTGCCAAGCGGACAAGCGACCAAAGATGCGAGTTTCCATGCTTTCTTTTTGGCAGAAACGCAAGTTAGCTTCCAAGCCGGTCAAACTGTCAGGTGACATCGCGGCACGCTCTTCCACAGCCAAACGAATTTCATCAGCCCAGTCAATGTCATCAGGCGCAGCAGTGATCAAGCCTAGTGCCAATGCTTTTTGCGCATCGAGGGATTGACCCACCACAGCACGTGCGTCTTCGAGTGGATCAACTTCTTCGTAGAAGCGGCGTTGCAAGCGTGACTGGTGATTGACCATTGGTAAGAAACCAAAGTTCATTTCACTCAAAGCGATGTGTGGTGCTTTTTCTGAACTGTCTGGCAAGTCGAGCATGTAGGCACGATCAGCCGCAAAAGCCAACTCAGCCAAAGTACCGACAAAGCACGAGCCTTCATCAATCAAGGCAAACAATGAACGCGACGTCACATCGACGCGCGCCAAGGTGCGGCGCAACAAACCAATGGTTTCATTGACCAACCAGTTGTCTTGGTGCTGGGACAAGATGGCATCACTTTGCAATGCCAACTTAGCGTCACCTGCCGTCTTGATCAACCAAGTACCAATGTCGAGTTCGTTAGTACGCAAATTCAAAATCGCATCGTCCAACTCACGAGCCATTTGCAGCGGGTACCAATTGGCACCTGCAGCATGGATAGCTGCCGGCGTGTCAGGCAACGCAGACTTGGGGGCATGCACGATCAAGGTGGCGGTGCGCTTGGCACGATCAATGGCCACATGCACGTACTCATAAGAAATACTATCTGCAGCAATCACCCGCTTGAGCGGTGTCAATGCCACGCCTTGGCCAGTGGCAAATGCGCCGGGGCGTTTGCAATGGGCTGCGACCTTGCTGGCACGCGCATGCACAGCAGCTGCAAATTTGGCGGGCTTAGCGATTTCATCGACCAAGCGCCAATCCACAGCCTTCTGCCCACGCACACCTTCCACGCTGGTGCAAAACAAATCGGCATGGTCGTGGCGAACTTTGCGCTTATCGGTCACACGGGTCAGACCGCCAGTGCCTGGCAACACACCCAACAAGGGCACCTCCGGCAATGACACGGCTGAAGAGCGGTCATCCACCAACACGATTTCGTCACAAGCCAAAGCCATTTCATAGCCACCGCCTGCACAGGCTCCGTTGACGGCTGCCACAAACTTCAAACCGCTGTGACGGCTGCTGTCTTCAATGCCGTTGCGTGTCTCGTTGGTGAATTTACAGAAGTTCACTTTCCAAGCATGGGTGGACACACCCAACATAAAGATGTTGGCGCCTGAGCAGAAGATGCGGTCTTTCAAGCTGGTCACCACAACACTTTTGACTTCTGGGTGCTCAAAACGAATGCGGTTCAGTGCGTCATAAAACTCAATGTCGACACCCAAGTCATAACTGTTGAGCTTGAGTTTGTAGCCAGGGCGAATGCCACCGTCCTCGTTGATGTTGAGTTGCAAGGTGGCGATTTCACCTTCGTACTTAACAGACCAGTGTTGGTAATGGATCGGTTCCATCTGGTAGTTGACCGTGGTGGGCTGACTCATGTCTCTCTCCAAGTTAAATATGGCAAGGTGGCGATTACATACACATAGGTTGCCAACGTTTTTATTGCAGTATATTGCAATAATTCAAATATAACATGCATTTTTATGCATTAAAGGGAAAACACCTAAGTCGCCCATTTCGCAAGATTTATCAAGAGTTAGAGAAAAGTAACAACCCGAGCCCCCCTAGCACGGGGAAAACATTTGAAAGGGCTAGCGGTTTAAATAGGCAGATTGATCACCGAGCGCAGTCGCGCACGTAACGTTTGGAAGCTCTCTTCCAATGATTGGGCGCTGGTATCAAAGGTCATGTCAGCCTTGGCATAAAAAGGCGCGCGACCTTCCAAGATTAACTTCAAATCTTCGATCGCTTCTGCGCTGCCAGCCATCGGACGCATATCACCTTGCGCAGCTACCCTCGATAAATGATCTTCAGGCTTGGCCTGCAACCACACGGTATAGCAATGCGACAACATTTCGTTCAGGGTGGCGGAGTCAGACACCAAACCACCCGGCGTGGCGATGATGACTTCGGGGTAAATTTGAATAGCCTCCTCTAAAGCTCGCCGCTCGTAGCGGCGATAGGCGTTGGTGCCATACAAGTTATGAATTTCAGACACGCTGCAGCCTGCAAACTTTTCAATCTCACGGCTCAACTCAATGAAGGCATAGCCCAAGTCTTTGGCTAAGCGTTGCCCCAAGGTGGTTTTGCCCGCACCGCGTAAACCAATGAGCGCAATGCGGTTGGTCCTTTCCGCCTCTTGGGTTGCGCCAAACAAAACAGACACCTGCTCGCGAACTCGACGCAAATCAGCCTCGCTATGTGTACTCAGCATTTCGCGCAACAACAACCACTCGGGCGAGCTTGTCGTCACGTCGCCAATCAACTCAGCCAAAGTGCACTGCAAAGCTCCTGCGACATGCAAGAGCACCAGGATGGATGCATTGCCTTCACCACACTCCAAGCTGGCTAAGTGACGCTCAGACACATCAGCCGCTAAGGCAACGGCCTTACGTGTCATCCCACGTCGCGCACGCAGAGCTCGCACGCGTTCCCCCAAAGCTACCAAGAAAGGGTTTTTAACATCAACTACCTCAGCCATGAATCTCTTCCAGTCGTTCAATCCTAGGACTAACCCCATAACATGCAATATATTGCTAGACATGCTGTTTAACGCATGTTAGCCTTAATATACGCATAATAATTCATGTTGGTTCATATGACAAGTAGCCGCAACACAGACTCAAAACCGTCCGATCAACAGCGCCCTAATTCACAAAATAAAGAAAGCACCCATGACAGAACTTCTCTCTAAACTCAAATAACCCCAGAGCATTGACTTGGAGAAGACAAACATGACAACCAACCACAACAGCACCCAAGACGTCGCAGCACCCCCCGAGCAGTTCAACTTTGCGCAATTTTTGCTTGAACGCAATGCCGACCGTCCCGACCGTCCCGCATTCATCGACGATCACGGCACGCTCAACTACGGTGACTTATCTAAACGCGTGTGCAGCATGGCCGCAGGCTTACGAAGCTTGGGGTTGAAACGTGAAGAACGCGTGCTGCTACTTATGCACGACTGCAACGATTGGCCCGTGAGCTTTTTAGGTGCTATTTACGCAGGTCTTGTGCCCGTGGCGGTCAACACCTTGCTCAACGCCGAAGACTACGCCTTCATTTTGGAAAACTCGCGCGCACAAGCGGTGCTAGTGTCGGGCGCATTACTACCCACACTCACTGCCGCCATGACCAAGTCGGACAACGAGGTGAGTAAGGTCATCGTGTCCAAACCTGCAGCCCCCTTGCTCCCAACTGAAGCGGCGTTTGAAACCTTCTTGCAAGCCTACCAACCCATGGCTAAAGCAGCAACCACCAAAGCGGATGACCCCGGCTTTTGGTTGTACTCATCGGGTTCAACAGGTCGCCCCAAAGGCACGGTGCATTCACATGCCAACCCCTACTGGACCTCTATGCTGTATGGCAAATACCTGCTGCAACTCACCGAACACGATGTGTGCTTCTCAGCTGCTAAGCTGTTCTTTGCATACGGCCTGGGCAACGGCCTGACCTTCCCCATGGCCGTCGGCGCATGCACCATTTTGATGGCCGAGCGCCCCACACCCGACGCCACGTTCAAGCGCATGAAGGGTGGCGTAGGTGGTGTGAAACCCACGGTATTCTTCGGCGCACCCACAGGCTTTGCCGGTATGTTGGCACACCCCAATTTGCCAAGCAAAACCGATGTTGCAATACGCTTGGTGTCTTCTGCGGGCGAGGCCTTGCCTGCCGATTTAGGCAAGCGCTTCACGCAACACTTTGGCGTCAACATCGTGGACGGCATTGGCTCCACCGAAATGCTGCACATCTATTTGTCTAACAAGCCCGACGATGTGCGTTATGGCACCACCGGCTGGGCAGTGCCAGGCTACGAAATTGAGTTGCGCGGTGACGATGGCAATGCCGTGCCCGACGGCGAACCTGGCGACCTCTACGTTAAGGGCCCAAGTTCAGCACTCATGTACTGGGGTAATCGCGAGAAAAGTCGCGAGACTTTCCAAGGCGACTGGACTAAGAGCGGTGATAAGTACGTACTCAATGCAGATGGCACTTACACCTACGGCGGTCGCACCGATGACATGCTGAAAGTCAGCGGCATTTACGTCAGCCCCTTTGAAGTTGAGGCCACACTCATTCAGCACCCAGCGGTTTTAGAAGCCGCCGTGATTGGCGTCAACGATAGCGAAGGCTTGACCAAAACCAAAGCGTTTGTGGTGCTGAAAGATGGCGCCTCCGCGAGTGAAGAAGAACTCAAAGCCTTTGTCAAAGACAAGCTCGCGCCCTACAAATACCCGCGAGTGATTGAGTTTCTGAACGAGTTGCCCAAAACAGCGACCGGCAAAATACAACGCTTCAAGCTGCGCGCCCAAGAAGCCCAAAGCTGATGGGAGCTTCTTTTGTGAGCATCGACTGGCAGGGACGCCACGTGCGCATAGAGCACAAGTGGCTCAATACGCACTTGGACGAGGCCCCACTGTTTGTGTTTTTGCACGAAGGTTTGGGCTCGGTTGCCATGTGGCGCGACTACCCGCAGCAACTGTGCGATTCACTCGGTGTACGCGGCTTGGTGTATTCACGCCCCGGCTATGGACAGTCCACCCCACGCAATGCGGATGAGCTCTGGACGCCAGACTTCATGCACGATCAGGCGCACGAAGTGCTACCTGCGATGCTCAAGGCATTGAACGTGCTTGACGCGCCTTGGCTCTTTGGCCACAGCGATGGCGGATCAATTGCGCTTCTCTACGCTGCACGTCATGCCACCGCAGGTGTGGTGGCGCTGGCCCCGCATATCCGCGTCGAAGACGTGTCGGTCAACAGCATTACTAAAGCCAAAGATGCCTATGAAAACACGGATTTACGCCAGCGCCTAGCTAGATACCATGTCGATGTGGATTCTGCGTTTTGGGGTTGGAATTGCATTTGGCTCGCGCCCGAATTTCGTGATTGGTCCATCGACGATGAGCTCTCCACCATCACCTGCCCTGTGCTCGCTGTTCAGGGAGTCAACGACGAGTACGGCACGCTGGCACAAATTCGCGACATTCAAAAACATGTCCCACACACCCAACTGCTTGAACTCAACTTGTGCGGCCACTCGCCTCATCGCGATCAACCGCAAGCACTCACACAAGCCTGTGTGAACTTCACCCGGGCTAAACTTTCACCCAGGGCGCAACCTTAGAAAAAACCAGCAGCTATCGTAGCCTGGAGTTGAACAAATCGATTTGGGCCAGCATTGGGCGTTGTCGTAATGGGCGAGCAGTTCTTGAGAGTTCATTGCTCAAGCTTACCAATTACTCTGTGTCTTTAAGTGGTTGGACTTCAAAAGCCTACCAACTACAAACCAATCGCACGACTTATGACACGGTTTTCAATTGCGATGCCGTTCAAATGATCAAGTTCGACTACTGAACGTGTCATCGAACTTTAGCCCCAACTGGTTCGAGCCCCAAGCCTAGTGTCTAACTTTTTTACGTGCAATTTTTCGCACATACTGACCATCAATAACCGCTTTCTTAAACAAACACAACAACCGTTTAAGAAATATTTTCCTCATACAGATCAACGACTTATAAGAGTCGAACCAAGAGTGTGGAAGCAGTGTTGAAGAAACAGTTAGGTTTGCTTGGTTTTTAAGCAAATTTAGGCTGTTTTAGCATTCAAAAACAGTTGAGATTTGTTCTAAGTTGACTGTAAAGAAAATTCGCAATTTCTGTATAGAAAACTGCTTTTAAATGCGTGCATTTGCAGCTAAAAGACATGAAAAAAACCACTCAAAGAGTGGCTTTTTAAATGGTGGGCCCACCAGGACTTGAACCTGGGACCAAAGGATTATGAGCAGCTTCAATAAAATTTATCTCAATGATATCAATAGGTTACAAGCGTTCTACAGGGGTGTGGAAACAAATGTGGAAGCAACGTTAATTCACCACGGCTAAGCTGCGGACTGTTAAGACAAAGGGGGAAATGGCCTATAGCATCTGTTAACTTGGTGCCGGCTAAGAAGAAGGAATAAGTTGGCCATCCCGGTCTTCATCTGTTGAGCCTACCTATAATTCACTAATGCGCCTAGTATTAGGAATCATTGCAGTCGCTTTGCTTCTTTATGTTTTAAAACTATTCCCAACTTCTAGATGGATATTGGCAGCAGTGTTGTGTATTCCGCTTTTTTTATATTTGGCCCACACGAATTAAGGCGTTGGTATCTGGGAACCCTCTAATTTCAAAACACTATTCAGGGATGCGGTCCCCATGGTGCAGCCACCATAAGTTGTACGTTTTGAGTATTAATTAAGGGACGCAACTGTTTGGCAAAAGCCATGAATTTTTCATCAGCAAAAAGCTTTGCCCAAAAAGCTCGGCGGTTTTCATCACTGTCAAACTTCCATAAATGGATCAACTGATGCAAGTCACCGGTGTCGCTGGTGAAATAGCCTATCAAATGCTTGTCATGCCCACCAGCACTGAGTGCCGGCCACCCTTCAGCACTGTATAGGCGCTTAACTTCGTTCATTTCGCCAACTTTTACAGCGTATGTGCGTTTTTCGTAAATTACCTTCATATTATTGTCTCCAACTGGTTGATTTGTTATAAAAAAAGCATTTTCTAAAGCATACACCGGTTAGAGCCCCGCGCTTTGCTTTCTGTTAACAAGAGATTCACTAGATCGAGCCCAGCTCGATTAACCATCATCACTTCTTCCAAAGAAAATTGAAGAATCGAAGTTAGCGTTATCCGCGAAGCGATAACATTTGGTGACGGTATGCAGTTGGGTCCAAAACCGCATCGACCAATGTTGGTCCCTCGCACGCAAAAGCGTTTCGCAAAGCAGCCTCCAGCTCAGCAGGAGTGGTTGCGCGAAAACTCTGACAGCCAAAACCCTGACCCACCATCGCAAAATCAGTGTGACCGTAGTCCATACCGACGCGCTCGAATTGGCGACTTTTTTGCTTCAAACCAATCATGGTTATGGCTGAGTCGTTGAACACAACGACGGTAATATTGCAGCCCAGTTCAACCGCAGTTGCCAATTCGGCAGTACACATCATCAATCCACCATCGCCGGTAAACGCCACCACATGCCGCTGTGGGTCGGCCATAGCCATACCAATAGCGGCGGGCAAGGCAATGCCCATAGTTGCTAGGCCTCGCGAGATGAGAAGATCGTAGGGATCTTTGGCTTGTAAATGAGCGATCACAGACAGCATATGTACCCCTGCATCTACTGTGCAACGCGTATCCGCAGGCATCAAATGGCAGCTGGTCTCCACCAGTAATTGAGGTGTGATGGGGCCCCCTTCGTTGGCTGTCGCGCGCGCCAACATATGTGTTTTTATTTTTCTGAGTTCTTCTGCATGCCAACTACTAGGGCGCACACAATCACACATGTGCATAGCTGCTAATGCAAGATCACCAGCAACACTCAGCGCAGGCTGGTAAACACAGCGGTCAAACTGCGCGTTCGTGAATTCAAGCACTTTCGTAGACCCATACTTGAAAGCA
>Ga0114962_10004594_pt1 | contig 10964 bp, 10 predicted proteins | sample C_130820_MF_Meta_FD_87017 | JGI IMG/M metagenome (GOLD analysis project Ga0114962, IMG submission 87017) | Freshwater microbial communities from Lake Croche, Canada to study carbon cycling - C_130820_MF_MetaG | ecosystem: Environmental > Aquatic > Freshwater > Lake | place: Lake Croche, Canada...
AAGGCTTGCTGCTGTTCACCAGCTCCGGTGAGTTGGCCAACCAGCTGATGCACCCGCGTTTTGGCTTGGAGCGTGAGTACGCGGTGCGCGTATTGGGCGCTTTGAGCAAAGAAGAAAAGCAAAAACTGCTGGACGGCGTGATGCTCGACGATGGCCCGGCCAACTTTGGCTCGATCGAAGACGGCGGCGGCGAAGGTGCCAACTGCTGGTACCGCGTCACCATTTCAGAAGGTCGCAACCGCGAAGTGCGCCGCATGATGGAGGCCGTCGGCCATGCCGTCAGCCGTTTGATTCGCATTCGCTATGGCGCCATGGTCTTGCCGCACGGTTTGCGCCGCAGCGGCTGGATGGAGTTGGAAGAGGCCGATATTCGCGCCTTGATGAAAGCGGCCGGGGGCCCTGAGGCCTTGGCGCGTGCGCCGGCGCCTCGTCCTTCCCCACGTGGCCGGGGTGCTGGTCAAGGTCGTGATCGACGTCCATTGCCCATGGGCCGCGGCATGCCAGGCACCGCAGTGCCAGCCGCCAGTGCGGGCAATCGCAAAACACGCCAAGAGGGTGCCAGCCAGCCGGACCCTTTGAAAACGTCTCAAGGCTACATTGGCGCCGAAAGTTTCAGCCGCCAGCGTCAGACCAAGGCCCCGGGCGGTCGCTCAGGCGGCCCACGTCGCGGCGCCGGTGGTGGCGGTCGCGGCCGCTGACATGGCCCTTGGATGTCCAGGCGCATGTGGGGTCTTGTCTCTCTTACGCCTGTTGGTCTCGGGTTAGAATAGGGGGCTTTGCTGCAGGGCAAAAAAGTTTCAATATCACTCTATATCAGGAAAATTTCATGGCTATCGAACGCACTCTCTCCATCATCAAGCCTGACGCTGTCGCCAAAAACGTGATCGGCCAAATCTACGCTCGCTTTGAAGCTGCTGGCTTGAAAGTGGTTGCCGCGCGCATGGCACACCTGTCACGCAGCGAAGCCGAACAGTTCTACGCTGTGCACAGCGCACGTCCTTTCTTCAAAGACCTGGTGGACTTCATGATTTCCGGCCCCGTCATGATCCAAGCCTTGGAAGGCGAAGGCGCGATCTTGAAAAACCGCGACCTGATGGGCGCCACCAACCCGAAAGACGCTGCCCCTGGCACCATTCGCGCTGACTTTGCTGACAGCATTGATGCCAATGCTGTGCACGGTTCGGACGCCGCTGAGACTGCCGCTGTGGAAATCGGCTTTTTCTTTGCTGGCATGAACGTTTACGCTCGTTAATCACGTCGCGACTTTTTCGCGACCATTGAACCATGACGGCCAACCTTCTTGAATTCGACCTGGAAGGTCTGGCCGTTTTTTGTGAGCGGTTGGGTGAGAAGCGATTTCGCGCCACCCAGTTGTTCCGCTGGATCCATCAAAAAGGGGCCGGCGAATTTGACCAGATGAGCGACTTGGCCAAGTCTTTGAGAGAGAAACTCAAAGTTCACGCCCATGTCCAAGCCTTGCCGGTCCTTTCTGAACACTTCTCTGCCGATGGCACCATCAAATGGCTGTTCGATGTGGGCGACGGCAATGCGGTTGAAACCGTGTTCATCCCCGAAGACGACCGCGGTACCTTGTGCATCTCGTCGCAAGCCGGTTGCGCTGTCGGTTGCCGCTTTTGCTCCACAGGCCACCAAGGTTTCAGCCGCAATCTGACGACGGCAGAAATTCTGGGGCAGCTGTGGTTTGCCGAACATTTTTTGCGCAAGCACCTCAAGGTGGATTCGCGTGTCATCTCCAATGTCGTGATGATGGGCATGGGCGAGCCCTTGCAAAACTACGGTGCTTTGTTGCCGGCCTTGAAAGCCATGTTGGATGACCACGGCTACGGCCTGTCTCGTCGACGGGTCACGGTCTCCACCTCGGGTGTGGTGCCGATGATGGATCGCTTGGCGGCTGATTGTCCTGTGGCCTTGGCCGTTTCATTGCACGCCCCCACCGACGCGCTGCGCGACAACTTGGTGCCTTTGAACCGCAAATATCCCTTGGACGAATTGCTGCGCACCTGCACCCGCTACTTGGCGCATGCGCCACGCGACTTCATCACCTTTGAATACTGCATGCTGGACGGCGTGAACGATCAAGCTGAGCACGCAGAAGCCTTGATCGCGCTGGTGCGCCAGCATGGCCGGGACGGCTTGCGTTGCAAATTCAATCTGATTCCCTTCAACCCTTTTCCTGCGTCGGGCTTGCTGCGCTCGCCCCAGGCGCGGGTGCTGGCGTTTGCCAAGCAATTGCAAGACGCAGGCTTGGTCACCACGGTGCGCAAAACCCGTGGTGACGACATCGATGCCGCCTGCGGCCAATTGGCCGGTGACGTGAAAGACCGGACTCAGGTACAAACGCGTATCGCGCAGCAGCGCACGATCATGCTGCAGCCTGTCAATGAGATTTCGCGCTGAGGGCCGGGCTTGAAGATGCGATCTCTCTGCGCCCTATCTTCACCTTTGCACCGATGTGGGATTTGGGGCTGGTGCTTGGCGCTGGCGGCCCTGTTCGGCTGTGCGGTGCCGGTGAGCCCCGCAGCAAATTTCACCCCCACATTGTCGCCGCGGCTGGCCTTGGCTTTTGCTTATTTTCAAAACGGCCAGTACCGGGTGGCCCTTGATGAAAGTCGCAAAGTGCTGGAGACGCAACCCAATGAGCCCCAGGCGCTGGGTTTGCAGGGGCTGATTTATGCGCGGCTGAATGAGCCTGCTTTGGCCGAGCGCAGTTTTTTGCGTGCGGAGCAAGTGGCGGCGCAGGACGCAGATCTTGCGCATAACCACGGCTTATTTCTGTGTGAGCAAAACCAATTTCCTGCGTCTTTTGAGCGTTTCGGTCGTGCGGTGCAGCAGCCTTTGTATGCAGGCAAATCGAAAACATTCTGGGTATGGGGTGTTTGTGCACAAAAATCAGGCGATGAGGCCGCCGCGCAAAGCCTGTGGGTGCAGTCCTTGGCCTTAAAGTCCAGTGCAGAAGCGGCATTGGCTTTGGCACAAAGTTACCAACAGCAAATGCGATCTGTACGTGCCAACGAAGTGCTGAACACGATCAACAGCACCCCCGCTGCGACGCCCGAAACCTTGTGGTTGGGCATCCAGTGGGCGCGAAAAAATGCGGACGAGGTGGCCTTGAAACGTTATGCTGTGCAACTGCAAAAGCGGTTTCCCACATCGTCCCAATGGGATGCTTTCCAACGCGAGGCCTACGATGACTGAATCCACCGAGATCCCAGTGACCGAAAAGTCGGAGCCTGAGTCGCCGATCCCACCCGCCGCAATGAGTGCAGGTGTTTTGCTGCGCCAGGCACGCGAGCGTTCCGGTATGCACCTGGGTATGTTGTCGGTCGCGCTGAAGGTCCCGGTGCGCCAATTGATGGCCTTGGAGGCAGACGACCACACCCAGCTGTCGGGCCCCGTCTTTGTAAGGGCCTTGGCCAACAGTGTCTGCCGCCAACTGAAAATTGACGCGACGCCCATCCTGGCTTTGCTGCCCCAATCGAGTCAACGCTTGCAAGCCTTGCCGCCCAGTTTGGAGTCCCCGCGAGAGGATTGGGGCCTGCGTTACTTTGGTCCTCGTTTGGTTTTGGGCCGTAAATTTGGGTGGCTTGTGCTGTTGATGGTGTTGATTGCGTTGGTCGCATGGTTGCCAAAATGGCCTGTCAGCGCACCGCAGACTGACCCCTTGCCGCCGCAAGCCGCAGTGTCAAATGCTGCGACGCCTTCCACCCCTTTGGTGGTCTTGCTGCCCTCTGAATCCTCCGCCGATCTGGCGCCCGGTAACGCCGTCGCCTCTCTCAAGCCCCCGCCCTCAGCAGCTTCACCGACCAGCGCAGGGCTGGAGGTGATTTTCAAAGGAAAATCTGAAGAGGCCTGGGTGGAAGTCAAGGACAGCAATGGCGCCTTGGTCTTTAGCCAATTGGTCAAAGCCGGGGAAACGCACACAGTCAAGGGCGTGCCAACCTTGACTGTGGTGGTGGGCCTGGCCGATGCGGTCGAGGTGCTGGTGCGAGGCCAGCCCTTGGATTTAACCCCTTTCAGCCGCGGAGCCGTGGCCCGTTTTGAGGTGAAATGATGACGATGGACAAACAAATACCTTCTGCCCAGCCCCAAGTGCGGCGCAGCCTGCAAGCGCAGGTGAAATGGGGTGCTCATGTGCTGACTGTGGGCGGCGATGCCCCGGTGCGCGTGCAGTCCATGACCAACACCGACACGGTGGACGTGATTGGCACCGCGATTCAAGTCAAGGAACTGGCTGTGGCGGGTTCTGAGATGGTGCGCATCACGGTCAACACCCCTGAAGCCGCTGCGGCCGTGCCGCATATCCGTGATCAACTCGACCGCATGGGCATCCATGTGCCCTTGATTGGCGACTTTCACTTTAACGGTCACCGATTGCTCACCGAGCATCCGGCCTGTGCCGAGGCCTTGTCAAAATACCGCATCAACCCGGGCAATGTGGGCAAGGGCGACAAAAAAGACCGCCAATTTGGCCAAATGATTGAAGCCGCGATGCGTTGGGACAAGCCCGTGCGCATTGGCGTGAACTGGGGCAGCTTGGATCAGGAACTGTTGGCCCTTTTGATGGATGAAAACAGCCGCCGTTCCTCACCTTGGGAAGCCCGTCAGGTCATGTACGAGGCTTTGATCTCCTCAGCCATCAGCTCGGCCAAGCGGGCGCAAGAGATGGGCATGAAGGCCTCGCAGATTTTGCTGTCGTGCAAAGTCTCGGGCGTGCAAGACTTGATCGCGGTGTACCGGGAACTTGCCCTCCGTTGTGACTACCCCTTGCATCTGGGCCTGACCGAAGCCGGCATGGGCACCAAAGGCACGGTGGCATCGACCACGGCCTTGTCCATCTTGCTCCAAGAGGGGATTGGCGACACCATTCGCGTGTCCTTGACACCACAGCCCGGCGAGTCGCGTACCCAAGAAGTGGTGATTGCCAACGAAATATTGCAAGCCCTGGGCTTGCGCGTGTTTGTGCCCAGCGTCACCGCCTGCCCGGGTTGTGGCCGCACCACCAGCAGCACCTTCCAAGAACTGGCCAAACAGATTGACGACTTTTTGCGCGCGCAAATGCCGGTGTGGCGCAGCCGCTATCCCGGTGTCGAGCATCTCAAGGTCGCTGTGATGGGTTGCATCGTCAACGGCCCGGGCGAGAGCAAGCATGCCGACATTGGCATCAGCTTGCCCGGCACGGGCGAGGCGCCAGCTGCGCCCGTCTTTATCGATGGCGAGAAAAAACTCACCTTGCGCGGCGATTCGATCGCCACCGAATTTCAGACCCTGGTTGAAAACTACATTGAAAACCGCTTTGGCGCAGCCAAGGCCACCGTGCAAGCTGACTGATTGAACATGCCCGAGAACAAACCCGCTGCCTCTGCCCAATTGACCAAACCAACCAAACTGGTCGGTGTCAAGGGGATGAACGACATCCTGCCGCCCGACTCCGCCCGTTGGGAGTGGTTTGAAGACAAAGTGCGCCACTTGATGGCGCGCTACGCGTACCGCAATATCCGAACCCCCATTGTCGAACCTACTGCCTTGTTTGTGCGTGGCTTGGGTGAGGTGACGGACATCGTGGAAAAGGAGATGTATTCCTTTGACGACCGGCTCAATGGCGAAGCCCTGACTTTGCGGCCCGAGTGCACCGCCGGGGTGGTGCGGGCGGTGGTCGAGCACAACCTTTTGTACGAAGGTGGCAAGCGTTTGTACTACATGGGCCCGATGTTCCGACACGAGCGCCCGCAGCGCGGTCGTTACCGCCAGTTTCACCAAGTGGGCGCCGAGGTGCTGGGCTTTGGCGGCCCCGAGGTCGATGCCGAATTGATCTTTTTGGCATCGGCCTTGTTCAAAGAACTGGGTTTGCGCGATATCCGTTTGGAACTCAACAGCTTGGGCCAGCCGATCGAGCGTTTGGCGCACCGTGCGGCTTTGATTACCCACTTGGAGCAGCATCTTGACCTGTTGGACGAGGAGGCCAAACGTCGCCTGCACACCAATCCGCTGCGAATTTTGGACACCAAAAACCCGGCTTTAAAGCAGGTCGTGGAGTCGGCGCCGCAGTTGCTCCATTTCCTGGGTGAGGCGTCGATGGCGCACTTCAATGCCTTGCGTGCGATGTTGGACGCGAGCGGTTTGGCCTACACCATCAATCCGCGGTTGGTGCGGGGTATGGACTACTACAACCTGACGGTGTTCGAGTTCATCACCGACAGCCTCGGCTCCCAAGGTACGGTCTGTGGTGGCGGACGATATGACTACCTGATCGAACAGGTCGGCGGCAAATCATCACCCGCGGTGGGCTGGGGCTTGGGCATCGAGCGATTGTTGGAATTGGTGAAAGAGCAAAGTGAGCCCATGGCCGCACTCGCGCCGGATGTCTACGCCATCATTCCTGACGTGGCCAGTTTGCCTTTGGCCCTGCAGGTGATTGAGACTTTGCGTGCCGCCGGTGTGGCGGTGCAAATGCACGCCGGCACGGGCGAAGGCATGGGCAGCATGAAATCCCAATTCAAAAAAGCCGATGGCAGTGGCGCCACATTTGGCTTGATCTTCGGTGCCGATGAAATGGCCAGCGGTCAGGTCACCGTCAAATCCTTGCGCGACGGCGTGGGCGCGCAGCGCCTGCAAGACCTGGCTTTGGTTGCCGATTGGGCGCACACCCTACAATCGAACCATTGATTTTGAATTAAACACATGGCAACACCTCTCGACCTTGAAGAACAAGAGCAACTTGACGAGCTCAAGCACTTTTGGAAAACCTACGGCAACCTGATTTCCTGGGTGCTGATTGTGGTGATGGGCGGCTTTGCCGCTTGGAACGGCTACGGCTACTGGCAGCGTACTCAGTCGGCCAAAGCGTCAGCTTTGTACGACGAAGTGGAGCGTGCTGTCGCTGTCGGTGATTTGACGCGTGTGGAACGCTCTTTGGCCGACATGAAAGACAAGTTTGGCGGTACTTTGTATGCCCAGCAGGCCGCTTTGCTGGCAGCCAAAACCTTTCAACAAAAAGACAAGCCCGAACAGGCGAAAGCCGCCTTGACCTGGGTGGCCGATCACGCTTCAGATGAGTCCTACGTGCAAATTGCGCGCTTGCGTTTAGCCGGTGTGTTGTTGCAAAGTCGTGCTTATGACGAAGCTTTGCTGCGCTTGTCCAAACCCTTTGCAGCGGCTTTTGCGCCATTGGGCGCCGATTTGCGCGGTGATGTGCTGAACGCGCAAGGCAAGCCGCAAGAAGCCATTACGGCCTACCGCGATGCTTGGCAACACATGGAAGAAAGCAATGAATACCGCCGTTTGGTCGAGGCCAAACTCAATGCCCTGGGCGTAGATCCCAAGGCGACTGAAGCGATCGCAGGAGCCAGCAAGTGATTCAGTTGAACCAGGCTTTCAATCGGCTGCTGCTGACGGCAGCCTCGTTGTCCCTGTTGGCCGCTTGTTCCAGCACCCCCGACAAGCCCAAACCACCCGAGTTGCCCGCACTGACGGCGGCTGCCGCTGCGGCGCCTTTGACGCGGGTGTGGGCCAATCAAGTCGGTGTGATCACGACGCCACTCAGCCTGTCTGTGAAAGACGGTCAAGTGGCGGTGGCGTCCAGTGACGGTACCTTGGCCCTGATCGATGCCGCAACCGGCCGTGATGTCTGGCGACTGAAGTTGAATGCGCCGGTCCAGGCCGGTGTGGGCGGCGATGGCGCGCGTTTCGCTGTTGTCACGCAAAACAATGAAGTGATTGCCGTGCAGGCGGGCCAAGTCATTTGGCGTTACCGTCTGAGCGCATCGACCTACACCGCACCTTTGGTGGCGGGTGGCCGGGTGTTTGTACTGACCGCGGATCGCACTGTGATCGCCTTGGATGGCGCCTCAGGCCAGCGTCTGTGGTCCCAGCAACGCGCGGGCGACCCCTTGGTGCTGCGCCAATCCGGCTTGTTGATGGCTGTCGGCGACACCTTGGTGGCCGGCATGTCGGGTCGTTTGGTGGGCATGAATCCGAACAATGGCATGATCCGCTTTGAGTCGGTGGTGGGCGCTTCGCGTGGCACCAACGAAGTCGAGCGTTTGGTCGATATCGTCGCCGGCGTCAGCCGCCAAGCCAACGTGGTCTGTGCGCGTTCATACCAAACCTCGGTCTCCTGCGTGGACGCCGCCAAAGGCGTGACGCTGTGGACCCGTCCATCGATGGGACACCAAGGTGTAGATGGCAATGATGAACAAGTCATTGGCGTGGAGTCAGACAGTAAATTACTGGCCTGGTCCCGCGCCAATGGACAGACGACTTGGAGCAGCGACGCCTTACGCTTTCGCGGCTTGACCGCACCTTTGGTTTGGGGTGCCTCCTTTGTGGTGGGCGATGAAACAGGCCTGTTGCATCGTCTGTCCATGAAAGATGCGCAGACCCAAAACCGCACGCCCACTGACGGCTCCGCTATTGCAGCACCCCCTGTGGCGGCTGCGGGCGTGATGGTGGTGGCGACGCGCAGCGGTGGTCTCTTTGGCTACCGCCTTGATTGAACGATCGGATACTTCCCTGTGATACCTGTTTTGGCCCTAGTTGGCCGCCCGAATGTGGGCAAATCCACGCTTTTTAACCGGATGACCAAAAGCCGGGATGCGATCGTTGCTGACTATGCGGGATTGACACGTGACCGGCATTACGGTCAAGGCCGATTGGGCCATCACGAGTACATCGTCATCGATACCGGTGGTTTTGAGCCCGATGCCAGCACGGGCATCTACAAAGAAATGGCCAAGCAAACGCAGCAAGCGGTGGCCGAATCGGATGTGGTCATTTTTGTGGTCGATGCCCGTGCGGGCTTGTCGGCGCAAGACCATGACATTGCCAAGTACCTGCGCCGCATTGGCAAGCCTTGTTTGTTGGTCGCCAACAAATCAGAAGGCATGCGCGAGGGCATTCAGTCCGGAGAGTTCTATGAACTGGGTTTGGGCGATGTGCTGTCCATTTCGGCTGCACATGGTCAAGGCGTACGCGATCTGGTCGAACTGGCCTTGGAGCCTTTGCATTTGCCCGAGGATGAAGAGGAAACCGAGGTCGACACCAGCGTCATCAAGCTGGCGGTGGCAGGGCGCCCCAACGTGGGCAAATCCACCCTGATCAACACCTGGTTGGGTGAGGAGCGCTTGGTGGCCTTTGACATGCCAGGCACCACACGCGACGCCATCACCGTGCCGTTTGAGCGCGAGGGGCAAAAATTTGAACTGATTGACACCGCAGGTTTGCGCCGCAAGGGCAAAGTGTTTGAGGCGATCGAGAAGTTCTCGGTCGTGAAAACCTTGCAGGCCATTGAGTCGGCCAATGTGGTCTTGCTCTTGTTGGATGCAGAGCAGGGCGTCACCGACCAGGACCCCCACATTGCCGGCTTTATTTTGGAAAGTGGCCGCGCCGTGGTGGTGGCCATCAACAAATGGGATGCGGTGGATGAATACCAGCGTCAGTTGGTGCACCGCTCCATCGAAACCCGTTTGCCGTTCTTGAAGTTCGCTAATTTGCACTTGATCTCGGCCAAAAAACGCCAGGGCTTGGGCCCTGTGTGGGCTTCGATTACCCAGGCGCACCGCGCCGCCATGTGCAAAATGTCGACCCCCGTGCTGACCCGATTGCTGCTTGAAGCAGTGCAATTTCAGACACCGCAGCGCGGTGGTATGTTCCGGCCTAAATTGCGCTATGCGCACCAGGGCGGCATGAACCCCCCGGTGATCATCATTCACGGTAATTCGCTGGAGCATGTGACCGAGACTTACAAGCGCTTTTTGGAAGGGCGCTTTCGCAAGGCCTTCAATCTGGCCGGCACGCCGCTGCGCATTGAAATGAAGACTTCGCAAAATCCGTTCGCCGACAAAGACGCTTGATTGGTGGGGGCATTCCCCCCCTTTTCGCGTCCCACCTGCTTTCCCCTGTGGTAAGGTCAACTCTTCACAACTTCTTTTGAACACGGAGCATATCGTGAGCAACAAAGGCCAACTCTTGCAAGATCCCTTTCTCAATGCCTTGCGCAGAGAACATGTCCCTGTCTCTATCTATCTGGTCAACGGTATCAAGCTGCAAGGCCAGATTGAGTCTTTTGATCAGTATGTGGTGCTTTTGCGTAACACTGTCACGCAAATGGTCTACAAACACGCCATCTCGACCATTGTGCCGGGACGCGCCGTGAACCTGAATCCGTCTGACGCCACTGAAGACGCTCTGGCGACTTGATTGTCTGATACCGCGTTGAAAGACACAGCGCCGGCCTTGTTGGTCGGCGTTGATTTTGGTGCGCCTCATTTCGATGGCGAACTCCAAGAACTGGGCCTGCTGGCCGAGACAGCCGGGCTGCGGCCCGTGGCCCGCATGACCTGTAAACGTCGCGCACCCGATGCCGCTTTGTTTGTCGGCAGCGGCAAAGCCGATGAAATCAAATTCATGGCCGAGCAGTATGGGGCGCAAGAGATTTTATTTGATCAATCCCTCAGTCCTGCGCAGCAGCGCAACTTGGAGCGTCACATTGGTTTGCCGGTCAACGACCGGACCTTGATCATTCTGGAAATATTTGGTCAACGTGCACGCAGCCATGAAGGCAAATTGCAGGTCGAACTCGCTCGCCTTCAGTACCTGAGCACCCGCTTGGTGCGGCGCTGGTCCCACTTGGAACGTCAGCGCGGCGGTATTGGCACGCGAGGCGGGCCGGGCGAAACCCAAATTGAGCTGGACCGGCGCATGATCAGTGATGCGATCAAACGAACCAAAGAGCGTTTGCAAAAGGTCAAAAAACAACGTCAAACACAGCGCAAACAACGTGACCGGCGCAATGCCTTCACCATCTCCTTGGTGGGTTACACCAACTCGGGTAAAACCACGCTGTTCAATGCCTTGGTCAAAGCCCGTGCCTATGCCGCCGACCAGTTGTTTGCGACTTTGGACACCACCACCCGCCAGCTGTATTTGGGCGAGGCCGGTCGCTCTGT
>Ga0114962_10004596_pt1 | contig 10958 bp, 8 predicted proteins | sample C_130820_MF_Meta_FD_87017 | JGI IMG/M metagenome (GOLD analysis project Ga0114962, IMG submission 87017) | Freshwater microbial communities from Lake Croche, Canada to study carbon cycling - C_130820_MF_MetaG | ecosystem: Environmental > Aquatic > Freshwater > Lake | place: Lake Croche, Canada...
AAAATTAGCAGAAGGAATTGAATTTCTTATAACTAATTTTGTATCAGCATAAGCATTTACATTGTTCGGTAATGCTCCAGTCGAGGAATGTGTCCATCCCCCAAAGAAATCTAAATAAAAATCAGCACTTGTTGTTCCCGGGGATTTTAAATTAAATCTATGAGTTGAAGCTGTACCACCGACAAATGGATATATGGCTTTCATTTTAGTCCAAATATTAGCTGTTTTCAAAGCTAATACTAAAGTATTAATAGCAGTTTGTTGAGTTGCATTTGTGATATTAGCATTTGTAATAAATGCTTGTGCATCACTATCTAACCCACTCCCTTTCTTCATTGAATTAATTAAAGAATAGTACATTATGCTTCTTGATTAAGTCCAACAACATCAAATTTATCATCTGTCGCGTTATAAATAACTCCTAAATACATTATCTTACTAATCACGGTTGTTGTTGGTAGTGTTACTCCTATCGCTCTAAATTTAGCACCAAAAGTAATTGTTCTTGCTGTTCCGTTATCTTTGATTCTAAACATTAATGCTTGACCCTCTGTGAATGTTCCCGTAGGATTTGCAAGTGTTAAGTTTACAGCTTGAGCAGTTATCTTAACTAAGTCATTTGTAGAGGTCGCTGTTACTGTTGCTGAACTTGTAACACTTTGAACTCTTGCATCTAAAAATGTTTGGTCGCCCGTATTTGTTCCTGAAGTATTGCCTATAACAGTAAGCTGTGCATCCGTAACATATCTTTTATTTGTAGAATCTGCAATGTCAACGGTTGTTGCATCTGCTCCTGCTGTAACTAATCCTTTTGAATCGTATGTTATTTTAGTTTTTGTTGCTCCTGTGATTGAAGAGTTTTTTAGTACAAAAAATGACTTGATGGTAGCCCATGTTAATCTTTTAAATGGGTTTCCAGACACTCCATCTGTAACTGGTATGTTGTCTGTATCTGCAGGGGTAGTTTGAGATGTTGCGGCATTAATAATAGTTTGTAATGTAGTGGCATTTACAGGGGAAGACATAACATCCCAGTTTGAGTTGGTTTGACCTGGATTGTCAGATAAAGCTCTTACTGTATCTCCATCTTTTACTGTTTGAGAGCCTACAGTGTTGTTAACTCCAGCACCCAAACCGGTAATATACCATACATCACCTTTCATAATAGCTCCAGCAGCACCTGAACCACCAGCATCCGGGTAAGATCCTGAAGGTGTAAATGAACCTCTATCATCTAGTAGGCCAAGTACAATGCTATCGGCGTAAGCTTTTGCTTCATTTACTGCTGAAGTAGAGCTTTCGTAGTAATCTCTCTTACCTGTTATTGGGTTAAATTTATATGGCATAATAATTATTTTATATAAATAAAAAAGAGGCAATAGCCTCTCTTAAAATTTTCATAGTTTTGTTTTATCCTTCTAAAAATTGGTAAGCTTGACCAACAATTATAGGGTAATAATCTGCACCTATTAATTTTTTAATAAGAGACAAATCTTCTATTTTAATTTCAAAAGCTTCAGGAGTTTGTGTTTCATACATACTCTTAGCAACTGAAAATCTGCTAACTTTTTCTTCGGCAGAAATATTTTCTCCTTCTTTCATGCTCAATAAACAGCTTATAGCTATATCTTTCAAACGTAAAGGTTGACCGTTTTCTAAAAGTTCAGATCCATTTAAATTAAAGAACTGTTTTGTTAAATCTATTTTCATATTTCATATTTTTTATATCTTTGCTATATTAATACTAATTTTTTTAATTTTAAAGTTATATACAAGTTATTATTGCAATACCATGCCCACCGTTTCCACCTGTGCCGCCAGTATTACCGTAAGAGCCACCGCCTCCACCACCACCAGAACCAAAAGTTCCAAGTCCTCCGTTACCTGCGTTTTGTGAATGAGCTCCAGCTCCCCCAGATCCTCCTGTAAAAAATAAAGGCGAAGATACATGAACAAGGCTAGAATTTAAAAATAAGTAGCCTGTTCTACCGTGTTGATTACCTGTAGTAAAGTTAGCTGTACCACCTACAATTGTACTTAAAAATCCTGAACCTGTTATGGCTCCACCATTAAAAGAAGTAGTATTACTAGAAGTTCCTCCACCGCCAGCTCCCCCTGAAACTATACTAGCTGGGGTTATACTACCGCCTACAGACGATTGTGTTCCTCCGGAAGCTCCAGCAGTACCATCTATAGCTGTAGTCATACTTATATTACCGAATACATTTGCAGTATAAGTCCACTTTGTTCCGGCAGATCCTGCTGTACCTTGTATAGAACTACCGCCTCCTCCTCCCGCACCAGCAGCACCATCACCGCTTTGCATAAGTATATTGAATGCTGTTAAATCTGGGTTAGCGCTGATGTAAGATAAAGCCCCAGCTGCGCCTGCTGTATTTGGGGCTCCGCCTGTTCCGCCTGCTCCTATATTTATATATAAAGTATCAGGCACATATTTAGCATTAAAACGGCTAGTAGTTATAGAACTGGCTCCTCCACCACCACCTCCAGTAGCAGTATTAGTAACGCCAGTACGGCCGCCTCCGCCTCCACCACCACCACCTATGAGAGTAATGAAGACAAATTTTATATTTTTAGGTTTAGTCCAAATTTGCCATGAACCTCCAGAGTAGTAGAATACTTGATTAAAGCGAGAATTATTATTTATGTGGTTCATTAAAAACAGGTTATAATTATAAGACCGTCACCACCATTACCGCCATAACCGGCTTGTGAAGTTACTCCAGCTCCACCTCCACCACCACCACAGCCGTAAGCGCCTTTTCCACCGTTTCCACCTGTGGATGAGTTAGAAGAACCTCCTCCAGCACCCCCTGTAAAAAACATAGGTTGTCTTGCTGAGCTATCATTTAATAATGGTTGTGCTGAATAACCGTCACTACCATTATTAGCTGCTGAAGCACTAGAACCAGCACCACCACCAACTGTATTTATAAATCCTTGGCCTGTAATATCACCACCTGCTTGAGGTGTAGCGCCATTTGTACCAGCTCCAGCACCTCCACCAGAAACTATATTTGTTATTGTTACGCTGTTAGGTGTGGGTGTAGTTTGACCTGCCACACCTACTGTACCTGCAGCTGCTGTAACCAATCCTAAACTGTTTAATATGCTACCAGCCCAAACCGTCCCGGCTATACCAGCTGTACCTGAAGATGATCCACCCCCGGCAGCTGCAGCCCCACTTTGTAACAATAGATTTATAGCTGTGTTATTAGGCTGTATAGAAACATAACTCAATGAGCCTGCTGAACCACTAGAAGAAGATGCTCCACCAGCTCCACCAGGACCACCTGGACCCACAAATAAATATAGGTTATCAGGTAAATTAGCAGCAACAAATTCTCCTATACTATAACCGGAAGAACCTCCTGAAGCTCCACCTCTTCTTGCAGTACCTACACCACCTGAAGCACCTGCAGATCCTCCACCTCCACCACCTAAACAAAAAATATGCACAAAACGAGCATTTGCAGGCTTAGTCCAAATTTGATAGTCAGAGTTTCTTGTATAAAAAACCTGATTAGTTAATACATTATCAGGCACATGGAAAAAATCTATCATAATATTTTAATTTGCCCAGATTGGTGTTTCTGGGTTTGGATCTATTACTATTGCAGAGTAAGGTATATAATCAGGCTCTCCGCCATTAGGTAAATTTAAAACATTCCCTTCTAAGTCTAAAACTCTTGAAACATTGCCTAATGAATCAATTTCTTGGTAAAAATTACCTGAGTAACCCTCAGTGAATTCACATAGTATATATTTCATATAATTTATTTTAATATTTACCGCCCACAACTGTTACATCAAAACCTGCTGATACAGCTGTACCAATTGTTACATAAATCTTGTAACCTGGATCTAGCGCAAAATTTAAAGGTACTTCATATACAGCTAATGCACTTGTTTGAGAAGCTGTTGTTGAAGCAATACCAATCTCATCATACAAATCATTATTAGCTGCTGTACCTGTTGCTGAACCATTATTAATCCAAATACGCATTACAGTAGCTACGTTTGTTCCTAAAGATTTAATTCTTATTTTTTGAACATAACCACCATTAGTTGCATCTGCTAAAAAAACTTGATATATTGTACCACTTGTTAAATCTGTAGTTGTGTTTGCTGCTAAAACAGGTGTTGTATTCCATTGTATATTACCTACCTTAGAGTAAATTGGTGCTGTATTTCCTGCCATATTATTTTATGTTAAATAGTTAAAAGTTGCAATTGATTGTATTAAACCTAAAGAAACACTAGAAGTACTTCCTGGTATAGTTACTGTTATATCATCCCCACTAGCTGTTGCTGTAACTCCGTCTCCTGTAAAATTAATAGAAGTAGCTTTAACAGTCAAGGAAGATGATTCATCTTTAATAGTTAAATTTTGTTTTTTAAAGGATACAAAAGAAGTATTTCCAAATGTAAAAGTTCCAGATCCATATACTGCAGAAACATTAAAAGTATACCAAGAATTTCCGGCGTCATAAACTATAGAAGTAATAGAGTATAAACCTACCACACTTTGACTTTCACTTACTTGTAAAAAAGAACCTACAGTGGCTTGTGATAACCAATTTGTGTAATAAGTAGTATCCCCACTGTATACTCTAAAAAATGTAACGGCTGATGCTGTAAATGAACTTAAAGAGAAATTGCCAGAAGTATCAGGAGTACCATAGGTCATTCCTAAAGTGTTTCCTGAAAATGGCGAAGAAATTGTTATATTACCGCTACCTAAAAGAGAATTCCCATTTAAAGTTTTAATGTTAGTCCCTGAAACAAGTGTTGCTTGTTTAGTTCCTATATTACCATCTAATTTATTTATAGCTTGTAATATTGTATCTGTGGCTACCACAGTTCCGGACCCTGAAACAAAACCAGTAAGGGCTTTTCCTGTAACCACACTTGCAGAAATGCTTGTAGTAATGGAAGTCGCGCCTGATCCTGTTACATCTCCACTTAAAGTAATATTTTGATTTCCCGTAAGATATGATGAATTATCATAACTTATTGTTGTACCTGAAATTTTAACAAAACCAGTTCCGCCTAAAGCTGCTTGTTTACCATTAAAAGTATTCCAATCAGTGCTACTTAAAGCGCCTCTATTGGTAGCTGAAGCTGTAGGAATATTTAATGTAATTACAGGTGTGGTAGTGCTAGTAGCAACTGTAGAACTTATATCAGTTCCTGTAGTTCCTATAGTCAAGGCTGCCACCGAAGTTACTGTACCTGAGCCGCCGCCACCTCCTGATACGGTAGACCAAACAACTGTACCAGCGCCATCAGTAGACAACACTTGTCCATTTGTACCATCCGTAGATGGTAATTTATATGCTCCATTAAAATGTACAGCCCCTCTTAAGTAAGTATCTACAACAGAATTATTTCCTAGTGTAACTGTGTTAGAGCCATTACCTATAGCAGCATAACCTATGACAATTTGATTAGTGTCAGTTGCAGTAAGGGATTTTGTGTCGTAGCCTATAAAAATACTATTAGCCGGAGCCGTATTAGCCGTGCTACCATCCGCAAGCGTATTACCAGCAGACATACCTAAAGCAATATTACGACTTCCGCTGATATTATTATATAAGGATGTTTTACCTACTGCTACGTTTTCATTTCCTGTGTCATTACTATAAAGGGAGGATCTACCTATACCTGTATTAGCGTACCCTGTTGTGTTATACCTAAAACAAAAAGACCCTACCCCTGTGTTGTCATTAGCATTATTTAAATATAGCGCAGAATTACCTATTGCAACATTTTCATTACCTGAGATATTTGAATACAAAGTATTCATACCTAGAGCAGTATTATCAACTCCGATAGTATTAAACTTCAACGAAAAAGCACCTACAGCAGTATTTTTATCACCTGAAGTATTTGAATACAACGCGTTTAAACCTACAGTAGTATTGGAAACTACATTACCAGAACCTCTACCAACCACTACCCCATTAAAAGTAGAATCTATAGTTGATGCTAGTTCATTTGTGGTTATTTTGTAACTACCAGCATTCCAATTTGAGGTTAAAGCAACAGTACCGTTAGCTTTTACAAATGTAGAAACTAATTTATTATCAGGAACTCCTGTAGATATCCAGCTAGTAAGTGTGGTATAATCTGAAGAAGTTAAATGGTAGTATTCGTTTGCAATTCCACCTTGTAAACCTGCTATATCATTATGATTTAAAACTAAAGGTGTATGTAAATGTGAGTAATGAGTTGTGCCTGAGTGTACAAGTTTTAAAGTTACATTAGTATTTTGTGTGGTTTTACCGTAAATTTTTACAACTAATTTATCAGCGGTACTACATGAAAATTGTTGTTGAACAGTTGTTGCTGTTGCTAAATCTACACTTGTCCAGTCTATTAATTGGGTTTCTGCTGAAAATAATAAAGTCTCTGTACCGCCTGAAGTTCTTTTATAAACATTAATAAAGAAAGTTGCATGGTAGTTATTTACATACCCAAAAAAATTGAACTCCCAAATACCTGAATCTATAGCAGTTTTATTTATAGTAACATCTGAAATATACTCGTGTATAAGTACAGTATTATTATTTACAACTACAGATTCTTCTACTTCCGCGCTGCTGTCTGGAGTTTTAGACATGTACTCGTAAGTACCAAAACCTGCAGTATTGTCTGTAAGAAAGTAAACCGTTCCTGGGCCCGCGTTAACTGCAGATTCAGGAGTTGATTTAATAAAAGATATAGGGTAATCAGTGCCAGTGTTAATACCTCCCGAGCCTAATAAATAAGATACACTTATATTTCTAACTGGTATACTATCTTCTCCTATAACACCTGTTGATACAGAATTTACGTTATAAATGGCATAATTAGAGCTATCAATTCCTATTTGTATAAGGCTACCGCTAGTTATTTGGCTCAACCAGTCTTTAGTACCAGTAGGATTAGAGCTGTTTTCAAAAATAATCTTAGTAATAGTTGTTATATCTAGCGGACCAAACCCAGGAGCTGGCTCTGTGTAAAATGTAGTAGGAGAATCTACAAAACTAAAAGTAAACAAAGAGGCATTACCCACTAAAGCACTATTTACGGTCAAATTACCGGCACCTAATATAGAGCTACCATTTATAGTCTTGATATTAACACCACTGACTAATGTTGATTGCTTGCTGCTTAATTGAGTATCTACATAACTCTTAGTTAAATTTGTAGCCCCAAAAGAAAGCCATGTACCTGAAGTCCCTTCTGCTGTACAAACCCAGCCTCCTACATCTGTAGAAGAAGTAAAGTCGTTATATACTACATCTCCCTTGAACCAATAACCTGTTGTTGGGTAAGTACTACCAATAAGTTTAGGTTTTGCTTTGTAATAAGCATCTATATTCGCAGAACCTGATGAAGCATAAGACCACTCAGAAGTTTTATAAGTGCCGTTGATAATTAATTGAAAATTACCGCCAGATAAGGTAGGCCTATTAATAAGTATATTTGTACCTGTTACTTTAGAAAAGTCACAATTATTGATTGTTAATTTAGAAACTTTATCACTTTGAGTACCTGCTGAAAAAGCGTAAGTCGTACCTGCTAATACACAATTATTAAAAGTAAAATTGCCGCCAGTGTTATAAGCATTAAAAACACCATATAGTCTACTGTCAAATCTACAATTATCAAATGTGACAGGGCATGGCGCAGATTGTGCAGTGGTAGATAAAGCTGATTTTACTGCATAACCAGAGGTTACAGCACCTGTAGAATCAATTACTATGTCACAATTTACAAAATCAGCAGAGGCTAAAAATGCAAAATCTGTTTGACCTGAAGGTACATTAGCGTGTTTTATATACAAAGGTTTTACATCCCCAGAAATATTATTTAATAATATTCTAGAATTTGTAACCTTCATTGTTAAAGGAGAAAGGTATGTAGGATCTATTCCATTTGTGCTTAGTGGCGCTTTCAGTATAGAGTTTGTTGCAGTTACATGCATACCTCTAAATGTCACAGAATCACTGACATGTATATTATTTAAATCAACAAATGTATAATCTCCACCTGTCCCACCTTCTGTAAATTCTAATATATTGATTTTAGAATTAGTCATTTTATATCTACGCACTCTGGTAGATGAAGATTCTACTGTAGGCTCTATTTGAGCGTATAAACAAGTAGTATTTTCTATAACTGTATTATCACAATCAATTGCTAAACCAAAATCTTCTCTATGTTCCCATCTAGTAGGATTATTGATTACAGTGGGATGATCTATACTATAACAATTATTTATAACTAGATTGTAAACATCCACATTAGAAGTGGAAAGGTTTACGCAAGGGCCCATTTTATCTACAAACTCACAATCCTCAATTGTTACTGATTTTATAGATGGCATACCTTGGTCACCTGAAAATTGAATTATAGAAGCATTTTCAAATGAATTTTTATCTCCTGTAGCATCTCCTGGTGTTATAGTATTACTTCTGTTATTTTTATCGAATGTAATACCTTTGAAAACATAATGACCTCCCTCATAGGTGGTAGTTCTCATGTAACAATAAAACAGTCGGTTAAAATTAGCATTAGCTAAACTCACTGACCAAGCAGCATCTAAACAACCATTTTGTTCTTTTATAATAGTTTTACCTTTACCTTCACCGAACATATGTAAAGATTGGCCATTTGCAGTTAATCTATCTATTCTTAAAGGTGTTTGAGTATTATTTTCTTGTGTATTTATAATATAAGTTCCTGCTGGAACATATAATGATTTATTGTTTTGGATACAATAATCTATAGCAGATTGAAATGCTGCTCTATCATTAGTTGTGCCATTACCTGTAGCACCGAATTCTAAAACAGATTTATAGCCATTAAAGAGCATTACAAAAGATATATTACCAGATATACCTATATTTGCGTCTGTTAGATCTTTATTTGTTTGTTGGTAGATTTTTTTAGCTTGTAACGAGCCTCTAGAAATTAACCATAATTTAGGGTAAAATTGAGAAGCTAAATAATTAATTCTTCTTAGTCTCCAACCTGCTGAAGTACCATTACCGATTATTTCTAAAGTGTAATCTCCGTTTAAGTATACACTGGTTTGATCTTTAACTAAAATTTTCATGCCTACATAAGGAGCTAAACCTTGTAATGTAGGAAAAATTTCTACGCCAGAACTTTGTAATATTGCTCCCTTACCCGGCAAACTACTATTTGAACCAGAAGCGTAAGTATAATTAGTTAGAGGTGCGACAGTGTGCACGTCTACTTCGTATATATTAGAATTTGAATCAAATTTTACAAAATTGTAAGATTTATTGGAATAATCTACGCCATGAGAAGCTATATTACTAGGGTAGACAAAAGAGCTAGGTAATTCTCCAACGCTGGATTCTAACCAGATGTATTCTGTTAAAGTCTCTTTTACTAATACCTTTAAGCCTTGGTAATACCTGTATACTTTATAGTCATCAGTGCCTAAATCTAATAAATCCTCATAAGTATCTACTACAAGTCTATCATCTATAGGCGTTTGATTTGCAACATGCCAACCTTCAATTAATACTTTTTTATTATTATCCATAAAGAATGATTAAAAAACTACTTTAAAGTAATAAGTTACAGTAGGAGTTAAAAGATCTGACACATAAATTTTTCTATTGTTTATATTATCATTTACTAAAGTAAGCTGGTTTATGATGGTTTGATCAGAGTTATCTTGTATATCTATAACTGTACCATAACTGTTGGGTATAACAATTACTGCCCTAGCAGAAATTGCCGCAGTTAAAGAAAATAAGTTAATAAGTTGTAATTTAGATTTTTCATCTAAAGCATTTTCTAATGGGGTTGTTAAATCTGCTGCATTAGTAATATTTCTGGAAGGTCCATCTAATTGACCAAATTTTGCATTTACACCTACTACTAAATTAACGTTTGTGATCAACACTTCCGTTGCAAGAGTGTTAGGATTTGTATAAGAGGTATATAAGCTATATACGTAAGTACCTAAAGAAGAAGGAGGAGAATTTAAAGTGTAACTTACGCTGTTTGAAGAGCCAGTAGTTAAAACTGTACCTCCGCTATTTTTTAATTCCCAAGATACGAAAGTACCTTCATTTGGTGTAATAGTTCCGCTAAAAGCTACTGATCCAGGAACCAAATTAGTTGTATAAGAATTAGGTGTAACAGTTAATACAGCTGTAGGAGCAACAAAGGATGTTATAGGAGTACCCGAAAAGGTCTTGTCTAATATATTTTTTAATTGTCTTGCACTAATCATAATTATTTTATTTTTGTGATTCTTAAAGAACCTGAAGATATAGATATATTTGAATAATAAGTAGAAGCCATAGTTGTAGACAATAGAGCGCTAAACGCTGGGGAAGTAGATCCTTGTATTTCTACTCTTTTCTTTGTAGATATACACATTTTATTTCCAGCAGTTCCTTGTGTACCCCCATTATAAGGAAACACGTTAGTGTTTACGGTTACATAACCAGCAGGATAAGTATTCACATCTCCACTGACAATTAATCCATTAGGTAATTTTAATAAATTTAAGTCAATATCTCGGTGAGTAGTGCTGTTGTTTATTAAATAAACTTCGTATTCTATCTCGTAAATATTACTGTAAGAAACAGGTGAGTCTCTAAATTTAAAACTATAAAAACTGTTAGCACCAGAGAAAGTATCTACATCTATAAAATTTTTCAAAGCGCCTAAAGCTGTCGTTTTATCTATTTTTAATGTTCTAAAACCATTAGTTGTATTTGCTAAGTTAGTATCTGAGACAGGCACTAAATCATATTGCACTTGTAAAACACTATTAGGAGCTTCTACTAAAAACCAATTACTACTAGAAGCAGCGGATAATCCAGCAGGTAATAACCATATACCAAAGTCTAAAGCTTTTCCTATACCTTCACCATAAGAAGGAGTCATTACAATAT
>Ga0114962_10004597_pt1 | contig 10958 bp, 7 predicted proteins | sample C_130820_MF_Meta_FD_87017 | JGI IMG/M metagenome (GOLD analysis project Ga0114962, IMG submission 87017) | Freshwater microbial communities from Lake Croche, Canada to study carbon cycling - C_130820_MF_MetaG | ecosystem: Environmental > Aquatic > Freshwater > Lake | place: Lake Croche, Canada...
ATCCCCTTGTTCGCCCAAGCTACATTTAAAGCTCAATATAAGCGATTCTCTTTTGAACGGGCTCACACATGGTTGTCACCGAACTCAGCGCCTATGAACTCTCCCAAGCCATTCATGGCAAGCAGCTGTCTTGCCGCGAAGTGATGCAAGCCTATTTGCTGCGCATTGAAAGCGTAAACCCGCGCTTCAACGCCTTGGTCAGCTTGCAAGACCCGGACACACTTTTGGCGCAAGCCGATGCCTGCGACGCCGATCTGGCCCATGGCCATTCACGCGGCTGGCTGCACGGTTTTCCCATCGCCTTAAAGGATTTGGTGGATGTGGCGGGCATACCCACCACCTGCGGCTCGCTCCTGTTGCGCGACAACATCCCCACCCAGGACGCCTTGCTGGCGCAGCGCTTGAAGGCTGCAGGCGGCATTGTGATTGGCAAGACCAACACCCCCGAATGGGGTTTGGGCTCGCACACCTTTAACGAAGTGTTTGGCACCACGCGAAATGCCTACAACCCCGCTTTCAGCGCCGGCGGCAGCAGTGGCGGCGCGGCCGTGGCTTTGGCGCAGCACATATTGCCCATCGCTGATGGCTCGGACTTCATGGGCAGTTTGCGCAACCCTGCGGCTTGGAACAATCTTTTTGGTCTGCGCCCCTCGCAAGGGCGGGTGCCCGCGTACCCTGTGGGTGATGTGTGGGTGAGTCAGTTAGGCACCGACGGCCCCATGGCCAGAAGCATGCGCGACTTGGCGCATTTGTTGGAAGTGATGGCCGGTTTTGATGCGCGCGCACCTTTGTCGCTGGCCAGCCTGCCCGATGGGTTTGCGGCCCCACTTCAACCCAAGGCCAAAGGTTTGCGCCTAGGCTGGTTGGGCGATTTGAATGGCTACTTGCCCATGCAAGCCGGTGTGTTGCAGGCCTGCGAAAACGGCCTGCACCGTTTGCAGGGTTTGGGCTGTCAGGTGGAGCCGGTGAGCTTAGGTTATTCCCCCGAAGCCATATGGCAAACCTGGCTGGCCTGGCGACGTGTGCTGACCGCTTCGCGTATCGCCCCCATGGTGGCCAAAGGTCGAGCGTTGGTGAAGCCCGAAGCGCTGTGGGAGTTTGACCAAGCCGCCGGCATGAGCGCCAGCGATTTTTTAACCGCCAGCACCGAGCGCAGCGCGTTTTACCAGCACATGCTGGACTTGATGCGCCGCTTTGATGTGCTGGTGCTGCCCAGTTGCCAAGTCTGGCCTTTTGATGCCTCCCTTCGCTGGCCGGCTTCTATTGAGACGGCCAAGGGCCCGGTGCAAATGGACACCTACCATCGGTGGATGGAGGTGGTGCTGTACGCCAGTTTGGCGGGCTTGCCAGCCCTCAATGTACCGGTGGGCTTTAGCGCTCAAGGCTTGCCCATGGGCATGCAGCTGATAGGCAAACCCCAAGGCGAACTGGCTTTGCTGTCGCTTGGCTTGGCTTACGAGGAAGTGGTGGGGGATTGGTTGGCGATCCAACCCGCCCCGGTGTAGACGTTATGATTGACGTTACGTCAACCTACAGGCGTCAGTTATTCGCCAGCAAGCCTTGATTTTCTTTAATTTTTTCCGGTTCACCCCGTTTATGTCATGACCGATTTGTCCGCTGAATTCCAAGCCTTGGCCAACTACCGTCCCAAGCACAAAGTCCGCTTTGTCACTGCTGCGAGTTTGTTTGACGGTCACGACGCGGCCATCAACATCATGCGCCGCATCTTGCAAGGCATGGGCGCTGAAGTCATTCATCTGGGCCACAACCGCTCGGTCGACGAGGTGGTGACCGCCGCGCTGCAAGAGGACGTGCAAGGCATCGCCATCAGCTCCTACCAAGGCGGCCATGTGGAGTACTTCAAATACATGATCGACTTGCTGCGCGAACGTGGCGGCGCGCATATTCAAGTATTTGGTGGCGGCGGCGGCGTCATCGTGGCGTCTGAAATCAATGAACTGCACGCTTACGGCGTGACCCGCATTTACAGCCCGCAAGACGGCCAACGCATGGGGCTGCAAGGCATGATCGGCGAGATGATCATGCGCTGTGATCAAGACTTGAACGCGCACGCACCCAAGGCATTGAGCGCCATCCAAGGTCATGGCCAAACCCATTGGCGTGCCTTGGCGCAACTCATCACTGCTTTAGAAAACGGGCAAGCCAATGCAGGCTTGGTTGATCAACTGCGAACCCAAGCCGCTGCTATGCAAGTACCGGTGGTGGGAATCACCGGCACCGGTGGTGCCGGCAAGTCTTCGCTCACCGACGAACTGATTCGCCGCATTCGCCTCGACCAAGACGACAGTCTGCGCATCGCGGTCATCTCTATCGATCCCTCACGCCGCAAAAGCGGTGGTGCGCTCTTGGGAGACCGCATCCGCATGAATGCCATCTCGCCTTGGAACAAATTGGGGTCAGACCCCGATGTCACCGGCCAGCGGGTGTTCATGCGCAGCTTGGCCACACGCGAATTCGGCAGCGAAATCAGCGCGGCTTTGCCCGACGTGATTGCCGCGGCCAAGTGCGCGGGCTTTGATGTGGTGATCGTAGAAACCTCCGGCATTGGCCAAGGCGACGCGGCCATCGTGCCGCATGTGGATGTGCCGATGTACGTGATGACGCCAGAGTTTGGCGCCGCCAGCCAGTTGGAAAAAATCGACATGCTCGACTTTGCCGAGTTTGTCGCCATCAACAAGTTTGACCGCAAAGGCGCGGCCGACGCACTGCGCGATGTGGCCAAGCAAGTGCAACGTAACAAAGAAGCTTGGACCACCCCCACCGAGCAAATGCCGGTGTTTGGGACCATGGCGGCTCACTTCAACGACGACGGCGTGACCGCGCTTTACCAAGCCATGAAGCTGCGTTTGCAAGCGCTGGGCTTAAAACTCGGCCAAGGCCGCCTGCCTTTGGTGAAGGTTCGCCACAGCTCGCACCAAACGCCCATCGTCCCGCCAGCACGCAGCCGCTATTTGGCCGAAATCAGCGAGACCGTGCGAGGCTACAAACAGCGCGCCAAGAGCCAAGCGCAACTCGCCCGTGAGGTGCAACAACTGCACGCCGCATCAGCCATGCTGGCCGAAGGTAAGCCTGGCAAGCCCCGCGCCTCTGAAGCCGCCCAAGGTTTGGCCGACGAACGCCAAGCCCGCTTGCAACCCGATGCCCGCGCCTTGCTCGCCGATTGGCCGCAGTTGCAAAAAGACTATGCCGCCGAGGAACTGGTGGTGACGGTGCGCGACAAAGAAATCCGCACGGCATTGGTGACCAAGTCACTCAGTGGTACAGCGGTGCGCAAAGTCGCCCTGCCCCAATACCACGACCATGGCGACGTGCTGCAGTGGCTGATGCTGGACAACGTGCCAGGACGCTACCCCTACACCGCTGGCACGTTTGCTTTTAAACGCGAAGGCGAAGACCCCACGCGTATGTTTGCGGGCGAGGGTGACGCGTTTCGCACCAACCGCCGCTTCAAACTCTTGAGCGAAGGCATGCCGGCCAAACGTTTGAGCACCGCTTTTGATTCAGTCACGCTGTACGGCAACGACCCCGACCTGCGCCCGGACATTTACGGCAAAGTGGGCAACTCAGGTGTCAGCATCGCCACTTTGGAAGATATGAAGGCGCTGTACGACGGCTTTGACCTTTGCTCGCCGTCCACCAGCGTGTCCATGACCATCAACGGACCCGCGCCCACTATTTTGGCGATGTTCATGAACACCGCCATCGATCAAAACCTCGACAAGTTCCGCGCCGACAAAGGGCGCGAGCCCAACACTCAGGAGACCGCCGACATACGCGCTTGGGTCATGCAAAACGTGCGCGGCACCGTGCAAGCCGATATCTTGAAAGAGGACCAAGGCCAAAACACCTGTTTGTTCAGCACCGAGTTTTCATTGAAGGTGATGGGCGACGTTGCCCAGTATTTTGTCGATCATCAAGTTCGTAATTTCTACAGCGTGTCCATCAGCGGCTATCACATTGCCGAAGCAGGTGCCAACCCGATTTCGCAATTGGCGTTCACGCTCTCCAATGGCTTCACGTTTGTAGAAGCCTATTTGGCACGCGGCATGCACATCGACGATTTCGCGCCCAACCTGAGCTTCTTCTTTAGCAACGGCATGGACCCCGAGTACACCGTCATGGGCCGCGTGGCGCGTCGCATTTGGGCAGTTACCTTGAAAGAGAAATACGGTGCCAATGAGCGCAGCCAAAAACTCAAATACCACATACAAACCTCCGGCCGCTCGCTGCACGCCCAAGAGATTCAGTTCAACGACATACGCACCACCCTGCAAGCGCTGATTGCCATTTACGACAACTGCAACTCCCTGCACACCAACGCGTTTGACGAAGCCATCACCACGCCCACCGAAGACAGCGTGCGCCGTGCCATGGCAATTCAGCTCATCATCAACCGCGAATGGGGCTTGGCGAAAAACGAGAACCCAGGCCAAGGCGCTTTCATCATCGAAGAACTCACCCAACTGGTGGAAGAAGCGGTGCTGTCCGAATTTGTAGCGATCGCCGAACGCGGTGGTGTCTTGGGTGCGATGGAAACCGGTTATCAGCGCGGCAAGATCCAAGATGAATCTATGCATTACGAGATGCTCAAGCACACCGGCGAATTACCCATCATTGGTGTGAACACCTTCAAGTCGCCACATGCCAATGAAGTGCCAGCAAGCATCGAGCTGGCCCGCTCCACCGAAGAAGAAAAGCAAAGTCAATTAAAGCGCTTGCATGACTTTCACACGCTGAATGCCGTGCAAGCTCAGGCGCAACTGGCCCGCTTGCAGCAATCAGTGCTGGATAACGCCAATGTGTTTGAGGTGCTGATGGACGCGGTGCGCCACTGCTCTTTGGGGCAAGTTACCAAGGCTTTGTTTGAGGTGGGTGGGCAGTACCGCAGAAATATGTGAAAATAAAATCGTTTTTATAATCAATTTGTTAGATGCGCTTAGGTTTTTATCAAGAAAGAATTCTTTTAGTTATTGTTTGTGCGGCCCTCTTTGGCGCTACGCATCTTGGCAATGCTTGGCTATTTCAGTATTTCAGCTTTTCTAACCACATCAGTTGGATTTACTTACCGGCTTTTTTACGGGTGATGTATGTGCTGGTACTCGGGCCTGGGTGGGGGTTCGTCGCCATTTTCTTGGGCGGTTTGTCATTGGTTGGCAACCTAGATGAACACCTGATTCAAGGTCTGTTGAATGCGGCATGCTCTGCCCTGAGTCCTGTCTTGGCAGTTGGGCTGTTTCGACTTCTCAAAGAGCGTAGCTTGGTGCTCAGCCGTTTAAGAGATTTGATTGAATTGAGCTTTCTCTATGCACTGCTTAATGCGGTTATTCATCACCTTAATTGGGCCGTACAGCAACCCGATCAACTGTTGTCCGCCATGCAGTTACCCATCATGGTTGCGGGTGACTTGATAGGTGCGGTACTGGGTGCTTTTTTGTTTACCCAAATTGTTAGTTTCTTTGGGATGTATGGCTTATTGGAGCGCTTAGCCCAAGCCAAACCTGAAGTGCCGTCTTAAGCACCCGCCCCACGTTTGCTTCTGGATAAATCGACGCCCAGCTGTTTAAGTTTGCGGTACAAATGGGTTCGCTCTAGCCCCGTTTTTTCGGCCACGCGGGTCATAGACCCACCCTCTTGGGCCAAATGAAATTCGAAATAGGCCTTTTCAAATGCGTCTCTGGCCTCGCGAAGCGGATGGGACAACTCAAAACTTTGTACCGAAGCCGGCAACCGAGATGCCGCGGGTTGCGCTTGCACCATGACGGGTGAAAGTGCGGGTGAATATGCTGCTGGGGTGGGTACAACGCCTAGGGTGGGCCGCTCAGGGCTGGCTGGTTTTCGCGCCAAACCTTGATCGACCGCTTTGAGCAGTTTTTGCATGGTGATGGGTTTTTCTAAAAACGCCAAGGCCCCAATGCGTGTCGCTTGAACTGCGGTATCGATGGTGGCGTGGCCACTCATCATGATGACGGGCATGGTGAGCATTCCCGTAGCGGCCCACTCTTTGAGTAAGGTCACGCCGTCGGTGTCAGGCATCCAAATATCGAGCAACACCAAATCGGGGCGGGCACTGGCTCGGGCACTGCGTGCTTGTGCTGCATTTTCAGCCAACTCGACTTGATGACCTTCGTCATTCAAAATTTCAAAAAGCAGATCGCGAATGCCGAGTTCGTCATCAACCACCAAAATTGTTGCCATATTGCTTGTGATGTCAGGTTAGGTAGAAAGTTTGGCCATGCGAAATGATAACGATACTTGGGCCCCAATGGTTTGGTCGCCCTCGAACCGGTTTTTAATCTCGATGCGCGCTTGGTGTTCATCGGCAATTTTCTTCACCACAGCCAAGCCCAAGCCTGTGCCACCCGCTTTGGTGGTGACGTAGGGCTCAAACGCCCGCTGCAATACCGCCTCACTAAAGCCACTGCCGTTGTCGACAATCCGTAAGCGTACTTTTTGACTGGACGACGATGGTTCGCTCCACACTTGGACCATGGGATGAGGGCTTTGTGCGCTGGCGTCTTGTGCATTTTGAATCAAGTTATGCACCACCTGCCGTAACTGAGAAGCGTCTCCCAGCACCAAGGGCAAGTCTTGGGCCAAATGCCAACTGACGGGCACCAAGGCATTGTCGTTGTCATACAAAGGCATCATCTCTTGCAGCAAATGATTCAGGTCTAAAGCCTCTAAGCGCGCCTGTGGCAAACGACCGAAATCGCGAAACTCATTGACCAGTCTTTGCAGCGCGTCGACTTGATCGACAATGGTTTTAACGGATTTATGCAACAGCGCTTTGTCGTTATCGACCAATTTATCGGCCAACTTCATCTCTAGGCGCTCAGCCGAAAGTTGTATGGGTGTGAGCGGGTTTTTAATCTCATGCGCCAAGCGCCTGGCCACCTCGGACCAAGCCTGCGAGCGTTGGGCAGACACGATTTCGGTGATGTCATCGAACACCAACAACCACTCGCCTTGAGGCAAGACCGCGCCACGCGCCACCAAGGTGGTGTGTTGTTGCCGGTCGGGCCCAAATTCAATGAAATACTGCTGCGTTTTGGTATCGATTTCAAATGACTGCTGCCAATGATCTAAAGAGCGCTGCTGTTGCTCGGCCACGAAATCATGGAATTGTTCCATCACCTGCAGACCAAACACTTGCAAGCCTTCGATGTCTTGCAAGGCTTTGCCCATGTGAACCGCCAATGGCAATTGCAATATCCTTGTGGCGCCTGGGTTGATAGACAAAATATGCCCTTGTGGGTCTAGCAACACCACCCCGGCAGTGAGGTTGTCGAGCATGGTTTGTAAATGGCTGCGAGCCAAATTGACTTGCGCCATGCTTGTCTGCACCGAGTCTCGTGCTTGCGCCAATTGTTCGGTCATCTGCGCAAACGAGCGTGTTAATCCATCGAGCTCATCTTTGCCTTGCAATACGGCGCGTGGACTCAAGTCGCCTGCGGCAACGTCGCGCACACCTTCAGCCAGCAACAACAAGGGTCGCGCCAGCTGGTTGCCTAACAAGACCGCCAATAAGACGGCACCTAATACCGCCAAAAATAAACTTAAAGTCAATGTACCGATGTACATCCGCTTTAAACCTTCACGCGCCAAAGCACGCTCTTGGTATTGCCGATTGGCGTCGAGCACGGCCAAAGCATTGGCAACCAGCACAGGCGGTAAGTTTTTCACCACTTGCAACACACGGCTTTGCCCATCGAGCTGAAAACCACTTGCGCCCATGCGAACCAGCACAGAAATACGCGGTTGTATGGTGGACCCGCCCAAGTTGTCGTCCAAACCCTCGCTGCGCCAACTGATGCCTTGGCTGCGTACTTGTCGCCATTCTGCGGCAGTGGGTTTGTCGGGCTGAAGTTGGTAGCGCTCTTCGCTCACACTGGCCACGGCCACGCCGTTGTTGAGCCAAAGTGTGACTTCGCTGGCCTCGAGTTTGTCGCGAATGGTTTCTAGAACCACAGGTACGGCACTGCTGGGTGCCGCAGCGACGTCCTGGCTGGCATTGCGAACATTGACAGCCAATTCATTTGACAAACCCTCCAAGGTTGAACGGCTCAAATTCAAACCTGCATCCAATGCCACTTCGACCTTGGTATCAAACCACACCTCAATGGAGCGAGTGACAAACTGGTAAGACACGGCATATATCAATATGCCCGGCAATATGCCTACCAAGGCAAAAATGCTGGCCAACTTCACCAGCAGTCGGCTGCCAAATTTTCCTTGCCGCAAGCGACTCAACAAGCGCACACCCAACCACGCAATGATCGCTAACAAAATCGCGGCAAAGGCAATGTTTAAACCAAACAAAAGGCCGAAGTTTTGTTCGTAAGCTTCCCAGCGTTGTGTGGCTTGGGTTAGCAAGAAGAGCAATACCAACGCCAAGGACACCAGTATGGTTAAACCCACCACAAACCACCAACTCTGATGCCGCATCACAGCAACGGGAGGAGATGATTTCATTTAAAGCTGTCTTCCTGCAGTTTCAAACTGTGTAGGTAATCGAGCCCCCAGCCGGCCCCGCCAAAAGCGCCAAACTGCAAGGGTTGCGGCAATTGACTCAAATCGAGTCGAAAACGAAATTCCAATCGTTGCTTGGTGGTGGTGTCTATGGCGGGCAAATCTGCAATTCGCCAACGTGAAATTCTTTGAATACCTTGTAAAGCCTCGGACAAGCTGTCGTAGCTTTGTCCCAAGCTCACACCCAGCCCCGTTGACTGAATGGGCTGGGCCGACACATAAATGCGCCAGCGTTTGGAGAGGGGTTGGTAGCTGAGTCGAACATAGCGTTCAGTTCGATTGACCAATTTATCTGACCAATACCAGCGCTCTCGAACCACATCGGCTTGCATGACAAAGCTCAGGGGCATGCCACGGTTCAAAGCGTCTTCCAAACTGGGGGGTAACTCAAAATTCAAACGCGCACTGAGGTAGATACCTTCATCGTTGCGCTGCAACTGAAAATCATCGACTTGCACAACATTGTCTGCATAAGCCATGCCAAGACACATCAACAAATTAAGCAGCAGCCCACGCAGCAGCCACTGCGCCCAAGATGTGCACAGCATCCAAGCGTCAGACACAGGCATCGCGCTTCTCAAGCAAGGCATAAAAAAATCCATCGTGGCCACTTGCTGCATTGTCTAAGAGCCACACGGGATTTGCCGATACCCCAGGCATTAAATGACCGGGGGATGGAAGTAATGCCGCCTGAGTGTTGCGCACAAGAAACGAATCGATTTGTCCTTGGCCCTCATCATGAAAAACCGAGCAAGTGCAATAAAGCAGTCTTCCCCCCGGTTTTAACAGCGGCCAGAGGGCTTGAAGCAATCGGCGCTGGGTTTGAACCAGTGCGGCCACGTCACTGTCGCGCCTGAGCAAAGGTATATCGGGGTGGCGTCTGACGATGCCAGAAGCCGTGCAGGGAGCGTCCAACAAAATAGCATCAAACAACTGGCCTGACCACCACGCTTGGGTGTCGGTCACATCGGCACACATCACAGTGGCTTGCAGCCCTAAGCGCAGCAAGTTTTCGCTGATGCGCTCGCAACGCAAGGCATCTATATCCAAGGCCCACACTTGTGCATCGGCATACTCCAGCAAATGCGCAGTCTTGCCCCCAGGTGCGGCACAAGCGTCTAGAACTTGTAAACGGTCTCCCTGCGAAGCTTGCAAACCTTGCAGCAACAACGGGGCAGCAAGTTGCGCGGCAGCATCTTGCACCGAACACAAACCTTGGGCAAAACCATGGATAGCTTGAACCGCTTTGGCTTGACGCAAGACCAAGCCATTCGCACCCACCGGGTCAGACAACACGCCTTGTGAATGCCAAAGTTGCTGCAACGCCTCGCGGGATATTTTTTGGCGATTGACACGCATGGTCATTGGTGCAGCTTGCTGGCTGGCTTGCAAAACAGTTTGCCAGTGTGCAGGGTAATCGTTTTGTACACGCTGGACCCACCACAAGGGAAAATTCCATTGGGCTGTTTTATTTTGAAAAGCTTTTGCTCGCAAAGCTTTTTCTTCTCGCAAAAATCTTCGTAAACAGGCGTTGATAAATGCGGATTGACCACGGGTTTGGGGGTGGTGTTTTGCGGCTTCTACCAATTGACTGACCAAGGTATGGGCTGGATACATCGCCTCTGTGTCCATCAGCAACAAGCCCAAGCCTGTGCACAGCAGGGCATTGACGGGCGCTGAAGGTGCGCGATTGATCAACAAGTCGCGTATGGCTTGGGCGGCGCCCCAATGCCGCAAAACCGCGAACAACAAAGCTTGTGCGCCAGGGCGCAAAGGCATGGCGACTTGAGACAAAGCGTGGCTATGGTTTCGCCCATCTAAAACCGACTGCAAAGACGCTGCGCAAGCCTGCAACTGTCGCCACAAAGGGGGCGCTAACGTTGTTTGTGCCCTCAGGCCCAGTTCTTCACTCATGCCAGTGGCCGAGCGGGATTGAATTGAAATAATTTTGCCAAAAGGGCGGCAGGGTACTGAGCAATGGCGTGGTTGTAAACAATGATGCAAGCATTGAAACGCTGCACCTCAGGCTGCACCAACAAGTCCAAGCCCAACCAACGCTGTTGCAATGCCTCAGGCACGTTCACGTAAAAAGCCTCGGGATGTATCAAACTGGCCCAAGCTTGCTGAAGTGCCGCACCCGCATCTTGCAAGGACTGCGAACTGTCAGGTTCAAGTGGGTGTGTTTGCATACGCGCCATAGCCACGGTGAGCAAACCCGCACAGACTTGCAAACGCGTCCATGGGTCTACGTCTGAATCGGCAGAATATGTATTAGCCCATAACTGGGGAGAAGTAGAGGCCGATGTCACTGCTTGTTGCACCACTTCTTGGTACTGCAGCAACACCGACTCTAAGGAGATAAATTGCTGACCAATGGCAGCACGCAAACGTACCAAGCGGTTGTAAGC
>Ga0114962_10004601_pt1 | contig 10948 bp, 10 predicted proteins | sample C_130820_MF_Meta_FD_87017 | JGI IMG/M metagenome (GOLD analysis project Ga0114962, IMG submission 87017) | Freshwater microbial communities from Lake Croche, Canada to study carbon cycling - C_130820_MF_MetaG | ecosystem: Environmental > Aquatic > Freshwater > Lake | place: Lake Croche, Canada...
TAGGCCCAGTTCGGATTTTCAAACCATTCAAACACCGGCATGGCCGCTTCATCGGCCAGGTCGGCATTGCCCGGCCAGACCCAAATAAAACCATAGCGCTCGACCACCGCAAAACGCTTGATCGGCGGAAAGCCGCGCACGCGCTGGCCCGGCATGGCCACGGTCTTGCCGTCGCAACCCATCTCCAGGCCGTGGTAGCCACAGACCAAATGGCCATGGCACACCTTGCCCAAAGACAAAGGCGCGCCGCGGTGCGGACAAAAGTCCTCGACGGCTGCAGGTTGGCTTTCCAGACCGCGAAAAAAAGCAATGCTTTCACCACAAACCTTGCGTGCCAGCGGTTTGTCCGTCAATTCGTGAGACTGACAGGCCACGTACCAGGTGTTTTTCAAAAACATCAATGTCCTTTCAATGCGCAGGAACGTACCCACGCGAGACGCCCAACAAACGGTCCAGTAATTCAGGTTGCGCCTGCAGATCTTGGGCAGGGCCGCTGTGTGCCACCCGACCTTGGTCGAGCACCACGGCTTGATGGCTGATGGCCAAAATCGCTTGTGGATGCTGCTCCACGATGATGGCCGACAGGCCTTCATCGCGGGTGATGCGGGCAATGGCTTTGAGCAGTTCTTCCACAATGATCGGAGCCAGACCTTCGAGCGGCTCGTCAAGCAACAACAGCCGCGGGTTCAGCACAAGGGCCCGGCCCACGGCCAACATTTGCTGCTCCCCGCCCGACAACTGCGTGCCCAAATTGGTCTTGCGTTCGGCCAGTCTTGGGAACAATTCGTACACACGCTCGGGGGTCCAGGCCCGGGCGGCACGCCCCGAGCCGGCAGCCCGCGCAGGGCGCTCGACCGCGGTCAGGTTCTCATGCACCGTCAGCGATTTGAAAATATTGCGCTCTTGCGGCACCCAGCCAATGCCTGCAGCCGCACGTTCATGCGACGGCAATGTGTGCAAAGGGACACCGGCCAAGCTGATCTGACCGCTGTGCTGACGGGTGGCTCCGGCCAGCGTGTTGATCAAGGTGGTTTTGCCAGTGCCGTTGCGCCCCAGAAGGGCCAGGGTTTCACCCTCGGCCAATGAAAAACCCACGCCGTTGAGCACCACAGCCTCGCCATAACCCGCGCTCAATTGGGTGACTTGTAAAAGGTCAGCCATGTGTACGCTCCTGTGCGTGACCCAGATAAACGGACTTGACCCGGGGGTCCTTGGCAATTTCTTGCGGCGTGCCTTCGGTCAGTACCGCCCCGTTGACCAGCACCGTGATGCGGGTCGCAAACTCAAAAACCAGGTCCATATCGTGTTCAATCAGCATCACCGACACATCGGCGGGCAAAGCCGCCACGGTGTGCAGCAACTCTTCGCGCTCGCCTGCGGGCACGCCGGCGACGGGCTCGTCGAGCAACAACACGCGCGGTTCACAGGCCAGCGCAATGGCCATCTCCAAGAGGCGTCGTTTGCCGTAGGCCAAGCTCTCGGTGCGTTGGTTCATGACCTCGGTCAGCCTGAACAGGGACAACAACACTTCGCAGCGCTCCACCACCCGGCGGTTGGCGCCCAGGGCTTGCCACCAACGGCCGCCGAGTCCTTGCTGTTGCGAAACCACCATGGCCAAGGTTTCCAAAGGCGTCATGCTGGCAAACAACTGGTTGATTTGGAAAGTGCGCACCAAACCGCGTTGCACCCGCTGCTCGGGGGCCATGCGGGTGATGTCCACACCTTCCAATGTAATGCGGCCTTGCGTCGGCTCAAGCACACCGGTCATTAAATTGATCAAGGTGGTTTTGCCCGCACCGTTGGGGCCAATCAAGGCATGCCTTGCACCTTGCATGATCGACAAATGAACGTCTTGCGTGGCCGTGATACCGCCAAATTTTTTAAGCAAGCCTTCGGTTTGAAGCACTACGGGTGCAGCGTTCATGCCGATTCTCCTGGGACTTTTGGCTTACCCCTGCCTGCCCAAGGCTTGCGCAAACGGTCACGGCCCACCAACACCAGGACCACCAAAAACAAACCGATCCAGAATGTCCAATACTGCGGTGTGATGCCCGAGATCACATCATGCAAAAGCTTGAACACCACCGCGCCCAACACGCCGCCGTACAGCCAACCCACCCCGCCGATGACCAGCATCAGCATCACATCGGCAGAGCGGTCCAGGGCAAACACATCCAGCGATGCAAAGCCCGAGGTTTGCGCCAGCAAGGCGCCGGCAGCGCCGGCCACACCGGCCGCCAAGGTGTACACCACAGCCAAGCGGCGCTGCACCGCAATGCCGATCGCCATCGCCCGCAGGGGATTGTCGCGCACCGCTTTGAGCGTAGCGCCCAAGGGCGAATGCACCCAACGCCTGGCCAAGACAAACAAGACCCACAACACGGACAAAGAATACCAAGCAGCCGTTTGCCCCATCAGGTCAAACTCAAAGCGGCCCAGCACAGGGCCCATGACCACGCCTTGCAGGCCGTCAGAGCCGCCGGTCAGCCAGTCCAGTTTGTTGGCCAGCTCCAACAAAATCAAGGCCATGCCCAAGGTGACCATCAAGCGGGTCAAATCCGAGCCGCGCAAAATAGTGACTGAACAGACGGCGCCCAGCAGGGTGGCCCCCGCCATGCCTACCAGCAAACCGGTGACCGGGTCTGGCATCACCAGTTTGGCAAACAAAGCCGCGGTGTAGGCGCCAAACCCGAAAAAAGCCGCATGCCCGAGCGAGACCACACCGGCGTAGCCCAAAATCAAATCCAGCGACACCGCAAACAAAGCCACGATGGCGATTTCGTTCACGATCAAGGCATGCCCGGGCAGGGCCCATGGGGCGGCAAAAGCCACCAGCCAAAGTGCAGGCTCCCAAGGTTTGATTCGCGATGGCGCCAACAAAATGTCTTGCATGGCCTTCATCATTGGCCCCCTTGGCGCACAAACAGGCCTTGCGGTCGCCACAACAAAATCACCAGCATGAGTGAATACACAATGAAAGCCCCGAGTTTGGGTACGTAATATTTACCGGCCACATCGGCCACACCCAGCAGCAAAGCGGCCAACAAAGGACCGGTGATAGAAGAAGTTCCGCCCACCGCCACCACAATCAAAAAATACACCATGAACTTGAGCGGAAACGTCGGATCCAGGCCCAGCACCTCGGCGCCCAAAGCCCCGCCCAAACCGGCCAACCCGGAGCCCACCGCGAAGGTCGCGGCAAACACCACATTCACAGGGATGCCCAAACCGGCCGCCACCCTGGCATCGTCCACACTGGCACGCAGTCGGCTGCCAAATCGGGTTTGGGCCAAGATGTACTGCAAACCAACCGTGAGGGCGGCGCAGACGGCAATGATGAACAAACGGTAATGGCCCATACCCAATTCAAAGGGCCCACCGGTCCCCCATTCGGTGCGACCACGCAACCACTGCGGCAGCTGCATGATTTGCTGCTGCGAGCCCATGAAGTAATCGGTTGCAGCTACCGCCATGAAAGCCAGGCCAATCGAAAACAGCACCTGGTCCAGGTGCGGTTTTTTGTACATCGGCCGGTACAGCGTGCGCTCCAGCACCGCGCCCAGAAAACCGGCACCGGCAAAAGCAATCGGCAGACAGAGCAAAAAAGGCACACCGAACTGCTGCATCAAAACCACGGTGATGTAGCCACCCACCATGGCAAAGGCCCCGTGCGCGAGGTTGATGAAATTCATCAAACCCATCGTCACAGACAGGCCTACAGCCAAAATGAACAGCAGCATGCCGTAGGCAATGCCATCAAACAGAATCGTCAGCATGTCTTATTTGGTTTTGCCCGGGTCTTTGACGTCTTTGAGGGTCGAGAACTCTTGGTTGTAGAGCTGGCCATTGACCTTCTCCACCTTGCGGATGTAGATGTTGTGCACCACGTCGCGGGTTTGCGCGTCGATGAACATCGGGCCGCGCGGGCTTTCAAACACTTGGCCTTTCATGGCGTCGAGCAAGGCTTGACCGCCTGCGCCCTTGCTGGCTTTGGCGGCTTCGTAAATCACGCGCATGCCGTCATAACCGCCCACCGCCATGAAGTTGGGGCGCAGGCCATTGTTGGCTTTTTCAAACGCCGCCACAAACTTTTTGTTCACCGCCGAGTTGTGCGAAGCCGAGTAATGGTGCGAGGTCACCACGCCATTGGCCACATCGCCCATGCTGTTCAAAATATCGTCGTCGGTGATGTCGCCGGTGCCGATCAATTTGATGCCGGCCTTGTCCATGCCGCGCTCGGCAAACTGCTTCATCAACGCAGCGCCTGCGCCAGACGGCACAAACACATAGACCGCGTCAGGCTTCAAGTCACGCACTTTTTGCAAGAAGGGGGCAAAGTCGGGGTTGCGCATCGGCACGCGCAGGGAGTCGATCACCTGGCCGCCGTTGAAGGTCAAACGGTCTTTGAAATACTTTTCAGCATCGATGCCCGGGCCGTAATCGGACACCAGCGTCACCACTTTTTTGATGCCGTTGTTCGGTGCCCAGTCGGCAATCGCCACCGCCGCTTGCGGCAAGGTGAAGCTGGTGCGGACGATGAAAGGCGACGCTTCGGTGATGCTGGAAGTGGCCGCGGCCATCACCACCAAAGGCGTTTTGGACTGGGTGGCAATCGGCGCGGTGGCCAGGGCCAGCGGCGTCAAGCCAAAACCGGCCAACACGCTGACTTTTTCGTTGACTACCAACTCTTGCGCAATGCGCTTGGTCACGTCGGGGGCACTGGTGTCGTCTTTGACGATCAGCTCGACTTTTTTGCCCGCCACGGTGTCGCCGTTTTGCGCCATGTACAGGCGGGCTGCGGCTTCAATCTGTTTGCCGGTCGAGGCAAAAGGGCCTGTCATGGGCAAGATCAAGCCGATCTTGAAGGTGTCTTGTGCCATGGCCGTGCCGGCACTTGCCAACACCATGGCACCCACGAGGGTGCGCAGAAAGAATCGTTTTTGCATGACTAAAGTCTCCTGAGGGGTGGGGTGAAAAAATGATGTGCGCCTGCGTTCAGGCTCGCTTGCGAATGAGTTGAACGCCCGGCATGGCAAAGTCCTGCGGGCTGCGCATGGCCTGGCGCAAGTTGGTCTGCGCCAACCGGGAATGCTCCAGCATGAGCGACTCGGCACGCGCGCCCTCGCGCTGCGCAATCGCGGTCAAGACTTGCCGATGCTGGTGCTGCGCCACAACCAGCATGTCGCGCGACTCGGGCGTGTTGGACTGAACCCCCACAAATCCCGAAGGTGATGCAAAGGGCTGGCTGGTCAAGCGCTCCAACTCGCGCACCAGGACGGCACTGCCTGACAGCTCGGCCAGCATGGCGTGAAATGTGTGGTTGAGCACCACATAGGCAGAAAAACTGTCATCCGTCAAAGCCGGCTCAGACAGCACGCGGTCGATATCGTCCAAACAGGATTGAGCCCGCTGCAAACAGGCAGGCGCTGGTCCGCGTTCGGCGGCCAAACGTGCGGCCAAGCCTTCCACAGTGCCGCGTAACTCAATGGCGTCAGACACTTCGGCCTCAGAAAAAGTGCGCACCGCAAAACCGCCATGAGGCAAAGCGTCCAGCAAGCCCTCTTGTTCGAGACGAATCAAGGCGGCCCGAATGGGCGTTCTGGACACGCCCAACAATTCCACCAGGGTCAACTCGGCAATGCGCTCGCCTGCGGGCAAAGCGCCGGACAAGATCAACTCGCGCAATTTCAATTGCGCTTTCACTGCCTGTGAGCTGCTTTCTTCCAATGCCGTCATGGGCCGAATTGTATACAGCAGTCTGCCGAAATGGTCTTAAATTCGTCAAAAACAAAAATTTCTCAACATTTGAAGTTTTAATGTATGCAAAGATGCCACTCTATGGCTTCTTGCAAGCACGGCACAATCTCGCAATGCACAACGACAACGCCCCCGAGCCCATAGGCATCACCGAAGCTTTTTGGTTTTGGCTGAAGATCGGCTTCATCAGCTTTGGTGGTCCCGCCGGCCAAATCGCCTTGATGCACCAAGAACTGGTGGAACGCAAACGCTGGATTTCAGAGCGTCGTTATTTGCACGCCCTGAATTACTGCATGGTCTTGCCCGGACCTGAAGCGCAACAGTTGGCCACATACATCGGTTGGCTGATGCACCGCACCTGGGGCGGCGTGATGGCTGGCGTTTTGTTTGTGCTGCCCTCCTTGTTGATCCTGATCGGCTTGTCCTGGATTTACGTCGCCTTTGGCCATGTCGATTGGATTGCAGGGCTGTTTTATGGCATCAAACCGGCTGTGACGGCCATCGTGCTGCAAGCGGCCCACCGCATGGGGACGCGCTCGCTCAAGCACCCGGCCCTGTGGGCCATTGCCGTGGCGTCCTTCGTTGGCATGGCGCTGCTGAGTTTGCCTTTTCCGGCCATCATCATCGCGGCGGCAAGTTGCGGCTGGTTGATCAGCCGCCTGCGTCCAGAAGTCTTCACCGCCACCCAAGGTCACGGCACAAACAAGGCCAGCCAACGCCCATCGTTGATCGATGACGACACCCCCAGGCCAGCGCACACCCATTTTTCGATTCGGCGGCTCACGCTGGTGATCTTGACAGGCTCTGCCTTGTGGGCATTGCCCATGGGCAGCTTGGTGCTGGTGTGGGGCTGGGATCACACGCTGGCGCAAATGGGCTGGTTTTTCACCAAAGCCGCTTTGCTCACTTTTGGGGGCGCTTATGCGGTGCTTCCCTATGTTTACCAAGGCGCGGTGGAACAATTTGCCTGGGTCACTGCGCCACAAATGATAGATGGCTTGGCGCTGGGTGAAACCACCCCCGGGCCCTTGATCATGATCGTGGCCTTTGTGGGCTATGTGGGCGGGCATACCGGCACCTTACTGGGCACAGACCATGCGTTTGCCGCAGGTGCACTGGCCGCTTGTGTGGCCACCTGGTTCACCTTTTTACCGTCCTTTATTTTCATCTTGGCCGGTGGGCCCTTGGTCGAGTCCACCCATGGCAAGCTGCAACTGACCGGCCCTTTGACGGCCATCACCGCCGCTGTGGTGGGTGTGGTGCTGAATTTGACTTTGTTTTTGAGCTACCACGTTTTCTGGCCGCAGGGTTATTCAGCGCCAAGCCTGCTGGGTGGCTTAGACGGCTTCAGTGTCGCCATCGCTGCCGGGGCCGCACTGGCCCTGTTGCGCTACCAACGCAGCGTGGTGCAAGTGATTGGGGCTTGCGCTTTGCTGGGTTGGTTGCTCAAGACATTGACCGGGCTGTCTTGAAGTGGCTCAAACGACCTTGTCAACCCATTGACCCGTGGGAGTCAAGCCCACATTCGCATGCGCACTGAACAGTTTGATCTGTCTGACCACCTCCCCCGATTGGGCGTCGGTCATGGCCAGCATCCAAGCGTGGGTGATGGCGTTGAATTCAAAACGCAAAGACACATCTTCAGGCACAGCAGCAGACAAGGAACGCGACACGGGTGACTGCGGCGCCGGGTCCGGCAGCGCAGCCTTCATGGGGCTCCAGGCAGGCAGATTCTGCGGCCTGTGAGACAAAGCAGTCAAATTGAGTGAAGACATTGCAAATTCCAGTCATGGGTCCTGAGACCCGCAATATCGACACCCTGAAAAATGAATTGAGCCCGTCTGAGCCCTTTGTGCAAGGGATAACGCAAATGTAATGCAGTGACAAACAGACTGCCCGCTTGTGGATCTTAAAATGTAAACAATTAAAAATGTTGAAATCGATATAAACACAGGAACCCAAAGACATTGATCCGGCCGAAGTGAACCTTATTTTGCCCCTTCATTCAGGTACACCATGGACACCCCCAAGTTGCCACAATCCCAGATTCTGCTGGTTGAAGACGATGTCAAGATTGCAGAATTAGTCATTCGCAGCCTGGAAAAGTCAGGCTACCAAGTGCAACACGTGACCGACGGGGTCAGTGGGCTGAGGCACATTTTCAAAACCAACTACGACCTGGTGTTGTTGGACGTGATGCTACCCAAACTCAATGGCCTGGAGTTGCTGCAACAACTGCGCCAGGATGGCAACATCACACCCGTCATCATTTTGAGCGCCAAAGTCGATTTGAATGACCGGTTGACCGGGTTCGAGTTCGGCGCTGACGACTACATGCCCAAGCCCTTCTTTGTAGAAGAGTTGATGGCCAAAATCAAAGTCATTCTTGCACGCAAACAAAGTGCATCCCCTGCGCAAAAGCTTCGGACCACGCACCTGCAACTGGACCTGGTCAGCCGCAAAGCGCAATGGCATGAGATGGATGCCATTCTCAGCCAGCGCGAATTTTCATTGCTTCAGTACCTGATGCAAACGCCAGGCCATATTTATTCACGCCAGCAAATTCTCAAGAATGTCTGGGACATCCATTTCGACCCCGAAACCAATGTGGTGGATGTGTGCGTGCAAAGAATCAAGCGCAAATTAAGCCGAGGCCCGAACGATCATTACGCTCCCATTGAATCGGTTCGCGGCGTCGGCTACCGTGTTCAGGCCGCTGCTTCACCATGAAGCATTCTTTGCGACTGCGGCTTTTCTGGATCATTATGTCAATGACCACCGTGGTGGTCTTGTCCAACAGGAGTTTTGCACAATACAGAGCCAAGATCGACGTCTATAAAGAATTGCACCAAGACATGCAACAAACCATCTTGGCGTGCGCTCATGAGAATGATGCGACATCAGTTGGAATTTGCAAGCGTGCATATTTTAAAAACTACCTCTTCAACCGCTATTCCGGCGGACCCACACTTTGCCACAATGGCGAAGTGGTCGAAGAATTTGGTCTGAACCAAGACTGCATCTTGCTGTCCACACATCCTGAATTCTGGACAGGAAAGGACATCAGCACAGACCCTCGGGTTCAACTGGTCGCTCTTACCTTAGGAGACCAGGTTTGGCATGTCGCCAGAATGAGGGGAAACGACAGCATTCAGTTGATGGCGAGCGAAAGCGCCATTCAAAAACTCCTGAACAAATTCTGGCAAATGCGTGACAACCAATTGCCGCTTTTTTTCCCCATCCTGTTTGTGATGGTGCTGATCATGGCAGCCATCTTGATTCGCTCCATCCTCAACCCTCTGGATGCCTTGAAGAAGTCATTGGAGAATTTGTCACCTGAAAAAACCAAACTGGAAAAACCAATTCAATCGTTTTACAGAGAGTTTGAACCGTTTGTGATGGTCTACAACGATCTGCTCCAACGCCTGGACGCCAGCTTCACCAAAGCCAAGCGTTTTTCAGCCGATGCGGCGCACGAATTGCGGACACCGTTCACCGTTTTGCGCGGGCAAGCCGAAGAACTCATCAACGATGCCCCTGTGGGATCGAACTTGCAAATACGCTTGCGAGATATGGCCGATGAAATCGACCGGTTGATTGGCATGAGCGAGAAACTGCTGCTGCTGTCCAGAGCCGATGCCAATGCAATGGACGACAGTCGGAATGAATGGGAACTCAGTCAATTCATGAATGAACTCGCCGATGAATCCACAAGCTACCACCCCCATTTGACGATACGAAAATCCATTGCGCCAGGCGTGACGTGGTGTTGCAATCGGGGTTTGGCGCAACAGCTGATTCACAATCTGTACAGCAATGCCGTGAAATACAACATACCCCATGGGTGGCTCGGCATCAGCCTGCAAAGCACGTACAGCGGGCTGGAAGTGCGCTTTGAAAACCCCGCCCAACACATTCCCCTGGATTTGTCTGAAAAAGGATTTGACCGCTTTTACAGAGGTGACGTAGCACGGGCCAAGTCGATTGAAGGCATGGGTTTGGGTTTGAGCATTTGCAAAGAAATTGCAGATTTTCACCAATGCCTTTTGGTTCTGGAGGTCACGGGCATGTCCACTGTCATCCTGCGTTTAACGATACCGCACAAGCACATCATGATGGCTTGAATATGCCATGACAGGGCCATTGAAATGATAACAACCACGTCATTCAGATGCCCGAAAAGACAGCTTCATCATTCAGCACCGATGAGGTCATTTTCCATCTGACTTTCAACTCAAAATGACATTGTTTTGATTCGATCCCATATGACATAAACGTCATTCTCTAACATGCTGCGCTTGGGTATCTTGAGCGCATGAACACCTCAAGCCCCCAACTCCAAGCACTGAATTCATTCAAAAGCCAGAGCGATCAAGCACTGCAAATCAGCTTCGAACACATCGAGCTTTCGCCTCCGCTGGTCTTGGCGGCCGCTTTGCTCTACATGATGGCGGCCGATGGCGAAGTGAAAGAGTCTGAAAGCAGTCAACTCCAATCGGTACTGGGTGGCAACGACGAATTGGTCGCCTGCGCTGTCAGCTATGTGGAGTCGGTACCGATCGAGACTTTTTTGGCAGAGGCTGCCGACAGCTTGAGCGGATTAGACAAGTTGTGTGTTTTGACCAATGTGTGCGATTCATTTCTGGCCGATGGCACAGCCGATGAATCGGAGTTGGCCTTGTTCAGCCGGATGTGCGAAGCCTTGGGCTTCAATGAAAAGTCGTTTGCACCCTATTTGAAAACGATTCAAATCAAAAACGACAAGTCGGTGCTAGGAACCTACACACTGGCATCAGCACAAAACCAACAAGGTGCCATCAGCAACCACCTGGCGATGTCCGCCTGCATGGTTTACATGATGGCCGCTGATGGCAATTTGGGCAGCGAAGAAATTGGTCGCTTGCAAGCCGTCATTGGTGAATTCGACGGTCTACAATCGGTGACCTTGAAATATGCGCTCAAAGTCAAAAGTGCGCAATTCCTGAAAGAAGTTGCACCTCTTTTGGACCCCGACTTGCGATTGCTCATTCTGACCAATGTGGCCGACATCTTGTTGTCCGATGGGGTTGTTGAGCCTGCAGAGAAAAAACTCTTTTTGAGCATGCTCAACGCATTGGGCTACACCGAAAAAACTTTTCGCACTTACTACGAAACCCTGCACATCAAAAACGTCAAATCTTTCAATTTGAAA
>Ga0114962_10004602_pt1 | contig 10946 bp, 15 predicted proteins | sample C_130820_MF_Meta_FD_87017 | JGI IMG/M metagenome (GOLD analysis project Ga0114962, IMG submission 87017) | Freshwater microbial communities from Lake Croche, Canada to study carbon cycling - C_130820_MF_MetaG | ecosystem: Environmental > Aquatic > Freshwater > Lake | place: Lake Croche, Canada...
ACAAGTGGAAAGTAGTAGTAGAAAAGCTGTACGCAAAATGCCGCAGGACAAAACTACATAACAAGTACAAAGCAGGTTATTACTATGAAGTACTGAGAGTAGACGAAGATAGATATCCAGATCTGATCATCAATGAAGATGGCGGGCAATGGTGGTTAGGGCAAGGACCTGAAAGCTTTGAGAAACCAATTTGGGCACCAGAAAAACCAGCAGCAGATCTACCTCAACCTGCAACCAAGCACATAGTCAAGTGTACTGATAAAGGTACGCATTCCGAACTTACAGAAGGAGCGCTATATGAAACAGAGCAATCTAAATCAGAAGATCCTGATCTATATTACCGAATAAAGGACGACAGCGGTGACTACGTAGAGCTGTTTAAGAGCAGATTCACAGAAGTTAGTGATCCTATGGCGGGACTGAGTCCCGTGCCCAAAGACAGATTGCCTGAGTTCCTAAATGAGCTGGAGGCCTTGATCAAGAAATATAAGTAGTTGTTGTTTAGTATAGAGGTAGAGGGGTGCTAGTGAAAGCTAGTGCCCTTTTTATTTTTGATTTTGGAAAATTATTTTGGTAGCAAGTCACTAGCATACTACTAGCATTTTACTAGGGGTCCACATTAATGGTGCTGGGAGCTTGCTGGCAGGGGGCCTGGTTGCTATGTTATTCTCACACACCCAGGAATTTCTCAACTCTCCCTAAAAAATATATACAAAAGAAGAATATACATCTACTTATAACAAAATCGATTAAAAATCACAAAATAGTAGTACATTTAGATATGAACATTATAACTGAACCGCAGATCACACAACTGGAGTTTGCAATAAATTCATAGATACTGGCAAGATCAGACCCAGTGCACTGCAACGCATAGTAAAAAAGATTATAGCAGGCCAACAGTTAGATCCAAAGGAAATGGCCGTTTTTACATCTAAAACAAGTGAGATAAACAAGCTCATTAAAAAAAAGAGAATCTGATTTTCGTCACCAGGTTTTTTATCCAAATTCCAAAAATAGCAACTCTAAACTTTAGAAATATTTCAAATTCACATAAAAAATATATATATGAAAATCCGCATGAAAATCACCCATACTCCAGAATTAGGCGAGTGTCGTATAATTAAAAAATTTGCTTGGTTACCAGTAAAAATATCTGAAGAAAAAAAATGCTGGGTTTGGTTAGAAAAATATGAAGCTCATCAAAGATATATCTTCTCGGCGATTAATGATATTTTCAGTGAAAAGCGCAAATATAAGTGGACCACTGTAAAAACTGCAGCAATTTATCAATATTATAAGAGACTGTCTTTGGCAAATAATGATTACTTTATTAGAATCTCCAAACAGTAAATATAGAAACCAATTAAATCTGAAATAAATCTAATATATCAAAATTTTAAATCATTCATTAACTTTGATGGCACTGCAGAATTTGTAATATGGACAGATCCTCTATTTACCGCTGCTCGAGATTTTTTATTCTGGCAAGTTGCTGATAATTTAGATATGCAATTGAAATACGATATATAGAATTCTTAGGCCGGACTTTAGAGAATAATTTTTTAATTTAGCAAAAAAGGCGTACTTTTATCATACACTAAACAACAAGCAATAAAATGAAAAAGACAGTATTGCGTGGATATATGAAAATACAATACAAAAATTCAATGATAAACTTAATAATATATGATACGCACAAAAAAAACAATCAAAAAACATAGTAATTGATCTTACTGGTCCACAAGGAAATGCATATTTTTTATTAGGACAAGCCGAGAAGTTCGCAAAACAAATGGGATATTCAAAAGAAGATCAAGAAAAACTTTTAGAAGATATGCGATCTTCTGACTATGAAAACTTAATTCAAGTATTTGATAAGCATTTTGGTTCAGTTGTTATACTTGAAAGATAATATGACAAGACTATTTAGAATTTTACTTGTGCTACTTTTGCTATTTGGTTTTCCTTTGATATGTGCATTCATTGGATCAGATTTTGGCACAACAGCTATGCATGCTTTTAAATGTGGATTACTCATCGAATGCTTAATCATTATATGCATGCCGTGGTGGGGCATTCCATTGATTATGATCTGTATTATGCTTATAGGAGAAAATAATAAAAAATGAAACATATACATAAAGATATCCAAAATAATCTTCTATCTTCAATAGGCGCTTTTAGACTATTAGATGATTTGGGACTTCAGCTTAAGACTTCAACAATAGTAGAAAAATCAACCATAGCAGATTCGGCTTGGAGACAACTTAGCAATACAGCATTAATATTAGAAGACCAACTTAAAGGAGTATGTTAAAAATACAACGCATAACACAAGAGGAGGCAGATAGCTATATTTCCAAAGAGGATGATATGCTTGGCTATCTTATTGAATATTTTACATTGACTCCATCGAAAGATCCACCAGATAGCAGAGAGTGGGAAGATATAACATACTACACAGGAAGAAAAAAGACTTTTCAAGGACCAAATCGAGATGGTAAATATTGGATCTATGTACTTTCAAATACATCTATGCCAGGACTTTTAAAGATTGGTTATACAAAAAATACACCAGAAGAAAGAGCATATCAAATCTCAAGTGCAACTGGAGTAGCTACACCTTTTAAAGTTGAGTATGGTTTCAAATGTCATGAAGGTCAATTTTTGGAAGAAGAAATTCACTCATATCTTGATTCATATAGAGTGGCAAATAACCGAGAATTTTTTAAGATTGAATTATATGAAGCAATTGAAGCTATAACAAAGTTAGGAAAAAAATATACAGTCACTCAAGACTAAAAGTTTTAAAATTCAATAAAAAGAAGTACTTTTATAATATACCGCACAATAAAATCATTAAAAAATTCAATAATAGTAACTATATGGAAAACTCAATAGAAATTGATAAGGTCAAATCGATCCTCGACCAAATAGAGCAGCTCGCAGCGCAGGGAATCACATTCTCGGCGACCAACCATAAGGATGTAACTATCTTCAGACCGGGAAATACGACAATACTAAAGATGGTTCACGAGACAAAATTAAAAAGCAGGTGCATTCAAACTCGTTAGAGATTTTAAAAATTCAGTATTAAGAAAACAAATATACATTTAGCTGTAATCTGCGTAACGCTCAGTGGCTAGAGCTCTGGATGAAATATGTCGGGGACAGGGGTTCGACTCCCTTCACAGATTCTTAACAAAAATAAAAGAATATGTTTTTTGAAGTAAAAGTAGAGTTTAGGACAATAGATCCTAATAAAGACAAACCAAAGAAGGAGACAGTAAAATACCTTGTTGAAGCAGAATCTGTAACAGAAAGCGAAGCTAGAGTATATGAACATTTTGAAGCACTGCATATAGGTGACTTTGAAGTAAAATCAAGTGGGAATAGTAAAATCGTAGATGTAATATATCCACTCAAAAAATAAACTTTTTTTTCTCAAGAATTCGATTTACATTAATAGTAAGATATTTATAGAAAATGCAACACAGTAACACACATACAAATCTTTGGCAAGCGGGACGCATACAGGCGAATTCGATAGGCTATTGTTTTAGTACGATTAATAACGTGCAGGACAAACCTAGATTCAAACCAGGGGGAATATGATACTGAATAATATCTAAAACATCACATTTCGAAAGCCCTGGGAACTACAAACTCTCAGGGCTTTTTTAATTATCGGTAATATAGCTCAGATGGCAGAGCAGCGGTTTGAAACACCGTGAGCAGGATCTCGGAATTCCTTATTACCACATAAAAATATAAAAATGAAACGAAAACGATAACGTCACTCTGAAACATGGGTGGCAAGCTTTAAAGAATGCGCTTGTAACTCAGAGGCAGAGTACTCGGCTTTTAACCGAGGTGTCGAGATTTCGAAATTCTCCGGGCGCACAATAAGAAAACAAATATACGTCAAAAAACTTTAAAATGTCGATTATTTTGTTTACTTTTATAACATACCAAACAGCAATAGGAAATGAAGCAGAGAGATATATTGATGATATTCATAGACAGGATGAAGCGACTTGGAATAGAAGTAAAGCTGGCTGGTAATTTTCCTTGGATATATGTTGATAGCGTGAATGGGAGGAGAATAAAGAAGGAAGACTATTTTCTTGGTAATCATGGATTTACGATAGCATTTATGCCAATAAAGTCAGGACAAGAATTGAAATTCACAGACATAAGAGAACTTTTTAAACTCATAAGAAAATATAGATAATATGACAAGCGTACTAACTTTAGAAGATCTGCAAGAAAAGACAGAAGCTGAGATCATTGAACATTTGACTCAAGAGTATGGAGGTGGTGATGGATCTGCTCTTAATAATAAAGAGATTCTGATAGCATATGAGTCTGTGGGTTCTTGGGGGTGCGATTCAAGCTCATTCTCCCTACTGAGAGATAAGACATCAGGAGAGTTATTTGAGATCCATGGGTCACATTGTTCTTGTTATGGATTTGAAGGACAGTTGAATTTAGAATCCTCATCAATATCATCTCTTAAGTATAGAAATCGAGAAGGGCGCGTATTTAGCACTGGTGGATATGACGGAGACGAGATAGAAAATAAAAGAGCTGTGAGTGAATTTATAAAAAGTTTATAAAAAGCGTGCGTAGCTCAAATGGCAAGAGTATCGGCTTCCAAACCCGAGGATGAAGGTTCGAATCCTTACGTGCGCGCAACATGCCCACATAGTTCAAAGGATCAGAACACTTGGCAACGAACCAAGAGATAGGAGTTCGAATCTCTTTGAGGGTACAATAAGGTTGATTGGCCGAGTGACTTAGGTGCAAGTCTGCAAAACTTGATACATAGGTTTGAATCCTATATCACCCTCGACGTGATCTTTGACATATTGGAAAGTAAATATCTAGACGTAGTTTTAATACGCGCAAAACTCTCGGTTTGGGACCGAGGATTACCAGTTCGAATCTGGTCGTTTAGACAGTGGTTTGGTGCTATTAGACTTCAGGGAAACGGCACAAATAGTCCCTTAGCTCAACGGGAGAGCACTTGGCTTACATCCAAGAGGCTGCGATATCGTAATTCACAGGGACTACTAGTTGTAGGTTAGTAGGTAACATTCAAAGATGAATTCGCGGCGCACTTTTCAAAAGCCTCGCGCCCTGCAAAATTAGTATAGCGGTAGTACACTAGCCTTCCAAGCCTGTGGCGTCAGTTCGATTCTGACATTTTGCTCCAGTTCACATTTTAAATTCGTTCAGGTTTCTTGAACACGTAGAAAAGATGAACACACAGTCGCTTAGTATAAAGGCTAACACGTCGGGTTTTGGTCCCGAAAATAGTGGTTCGATCCCATTAACGACTACATATAAACACAAGCCTTTAAAGACCGCAAGGTTAGGATCCCAAAAGGTTAAAGATGACGTCCGCTAGGTAGTGTTTATTTTGGTAGTGTAATGCGTAATGAGAAAGCGGTTTATCTCATCCAAAGTAAGTTTGGTTGCATCGTCATAGGTTCGAATCCTATCGCTATCACTATACGGGTCTTGAAGCTTTAAGGTGAAGCGCATGTTTGTGGAGCATGATAACTCGGTTCGATACCGAGCTAGACCCCAAAAAAAGGGAAGATTGCGAGAAAGGTAATCGGCTGGCTTGCTAAGCTAAGGCTGGGATAAAACCCAAGGGGGATCGTTACCTCCATCTTCCGCACCATGGAATTATAGTAGAATGGTTAGCACACCTGCCTGATACGTAGGTAATTCAAGTTCGAGTCTTGATAGTTCCACATAATGCCTCATAGCTCAATTGGCAGAGTAGCGGACTCTTAATCCGTGGGTTCAGGGTTCGAGTCCCCGTGGGGCAACACAAATTTGGGTATATAGCGCAGTTGGTAGCGCAGCAGACTGTTAATCTGTTGGTCGTAGGTTCGAACCCTTCTATACCCGCAAACTCAAAAGATAGACTGAATATTGTCAAGATCTTTTAGTACTTTTATTATACAGTAAAAAATACGGGTTTGGTGTATAGAGAAGCGCGCTTGGTGGCGCAGCCAAGAAGTATGATGACCGTAAGGTGGTGCAAATCCCTTAACCCGTGCAATTGGTCTTTTGGTGAAGTGGCTATCATACTGCACTGTCGATGCAGAGTAGACGGATCGAAACCGTCATGGACCGCCAAAGTCTTAGTTCATTCAGTAGGTTCACGGCAAAACGCGCCGCCTATCCAAAGTGCAGGATATGAATTAGGACTTTCTAAATTGTACCATTAGCTCAGTTGGTTAGAGCGACGGCCTCATAAGCCGTAGGTCACAGGTTCAAACCCTGTATGGTACACATCAGCCCGAAGGCCAATGGATCGAAGATAGGAAAGTCAGTTCCAACTGCCGCTAAACCTCTGGATCGCATGCCAGCACAGTTAGCAACTCTGGGGATAATCTAAAAGTTGCATTTGGACGCGTAGTTTAATCGGAAAAACACTTGCCTTGTAAGCATGAGTCCCCGGGTCGGTTCCGGGTGTGTCCTCCAAAAATTAAAGTCATGAAACAACCAAAGACAATAAAGATCAAACCGGGCTCAGAGAAGACATTATATAAACTTCCAGATACTCCTATTGCTTGTAAATTACAGGAAAGGGAGATTGGAGATGAATCAAAGATAGTGTACATAATCAATCCAAAGTATCTAAAAGATTCAAAAGATCCAGTAACAGCTTCACCATATCTTGCATTTACAAAAACAGAGTATGAGGTAGTTGAATGGTCAGAATAATATTTTGGTCCCATAATTTAATGGAAGAATGTCTCCCTTCTAAGGAGAACGTATGGGTTCGAATCCCTTTGGGACTACACTTTAAAAAAAAACAACAATGAAGATCACATTAAAACAAGGTCAAGATATATTCTTTACCTCAGACACACATATAAATCATAAAAATATCTGCAGAGGGGTAACTTCATGGTCAGGTAATTTAGATAGGACTCGAGACTTTGATACTCTTGAGAAAATGAACTCGACTATAATCGATAATATAAACCGTCGAGTGGGACAAAATGATATTCTAGTTCACCTTGGAGACTTCTCTTTCGGTGGCCACCAGCATATCCCAGAGTTTCGCCAGCGCATTATTTGTCAGAATATAGTATTTGTATTAGGAAACCATGATGAGCATATCCAGAAGAACACAGATAACTACCAGGCATTATTCACCTCAGTACAACATTACTTAGAACTTGAGGTCAATGGATATAAATTTGTTCTAAGTCATTTTCCTATAGCATCTTGGAATAATATGAGCAAGGGTTGGATGCATCTACACGGTCATGTTCACTTTGATAAAACTATGAAACTTGGTCCTGGAAAGATGCTTGATGTTGGTATGGATGGAAATGATTATATGCCATATTCTTTAAGTGAGGTAGTAGGATTGCTGAAGGATTATCCGATTAAGTCACTTTTTAAGTTTGATCACCACGAACGATAGTTTTTTATTTCAAAAGAAAATGTTACTTTTATATAGTGGAAAAATTACTGATAATTTTACGCGGACTTCCTGGATCTGGGAAAAGTACATTTGCAAGAATGATGTGGTCTGATTATGTAATATGTGAGGCAGATAAATATTGGTATGATAAGGATGGTAACTATAACTTTGATGCTTCCAAGTTGAGACAGGCGCATGAATGGTGTCAAGCAAAAGTAAGACAATTCATGGAGGATAATACGCTCAATGATCAGTTTTACAGAGAGATAGTAGTATCAAATACAAGCACTACTGAAAAGGAACTCCAACCATATCTCGATCTTGCAAATGAATTTGGATATAAAGTAGTCTCTTTGGTAGTTGAAAATAGACATGGAAATTCAAATGTGCATAATGTGCCACAAGAAACTTTACAAAAGATGAAAGATCGTTTTCAAATAAAGCTAATATGATAAGTAGATTAATAAAAATATTTAATCACGAAATTTGGATGAAGTGCAAGAAATGCGGACTAGACTATGATGCTCGAAGATCTGAATATTGTTACTCATGCGGACATAAAAATTAAAAATGATTATATCATATAGAGAATTCGATAGTTTTATTAAATCAAAATTTCCAGGTTTTAAATACCGAAAAGGTCAACGAGAAACAGTCGAGGACATTATCAAAAGCTATAATCTGAAAAATAATGGAGTCTATCTTTTAGATGCTCCTACTGGTTCTGGAAAATCTTTGATTGCTATTATGTTTTCAGCTTTTATGGAGAGCAGAAGCAAATGTGGATATATTTTAACTTCGGATATTAGTCTACATGATCAGTATACTCGTGATTTTTCAAAGTATGGTCTTATTGGTTGGGGGCAAATTAAAGGTGTTGATAACTACAATTGTACTCTTAATAATGAAAAATTCTCAATTGGTGAATGTAAAAATAAAGGATTAAATTACCAAGAAGCAGAAAAGCTAAATTGCTATAATGCATGTGGATATTTTCAATCGAGAAGAAAAGCAATAGATGCAGATGTATCACTTTTGACTTATTCATACGGTTTAATTCAAAGAAATTTCGTAGAAGATAAATCCCAAAATGGATCAGCATTCGAACAGAGAGATTTTGTTGTATGTGATGAGGCTCATAAGGTAGTAGAAATTGTTCAAAGTCACTTTAGTCCTAGATTAAGTCAAAAGACAGCTGAGAATGTACTTAAGTTAAGTTTAGGTTTAGCAGATATAGGCTTTCCTAATGTTTTAATACCAGTAGATCAGCTTAGAGAGACAATGAATGATATTATACATGAAGAAGATAAAAGCGCCCTCTTGAAGCATCTGAAGCGCACCATGATAATTCTAGGTAAAGCCCAGTCATATAAAGATACAGTACAAAAAGAAGCAAAAGAAAAATTTGGAAATGATAATGTTCCTAGTGAGTGGAAATCTGTATTTAAAAATTTTGACTATGTAAAAGATGTACTTTGTAAGGTTGAAGATTACATAGAGATAATTGAGAAAAGTGGATTACATTTTATGATAAAGTCTATGAAAGATGATGAGGCCTCTTTTAATTGTCTTGATGAACGATATCTTATGGAAAAACATTTTCTTAGTAGATTTGGTTTTAAGTTATTGATGACTGCGACAATGGGTTCAAAGTCAGAATTTGAAAATAGTATAGGAGCTAAAAAAGCATTCTATAGAAAAATGGAATCTACATTTGATTTTTCAAAATCTCCAATATACTATTATCCAAAAAGAAGAATGAGCATGCGAGATATTGATAAGAATATGCCTTGGTTGGTAAAAACAGTATCAGATATTATGGATGCTCACCCTAAAGATTCTGGAGTTATACATTCTGGGTCTTATGAATTAGGCAATAAACTTCTCTATAAATTATCAAAATCAAAACAAAAGAGAATACATGTCTATAAAGGTACTGCGGAGAAAATGGATAGTATCAAAAAATTTATAGATACACCTGGAAATATTTTAATAGGACCATCACTTTTAGAAGGTTTAGATTTAAAAGATGACAAAAGCAGATTACAGATATTTTTAAAAGTACCATATCCAAACTTAGGTGACAGATATGTTTCTGAAAAAATGAAGTATTCAAAAGGTTGGTATAGTTGGAAAACATGTACATCAATACTTCAAGGCATTGGAAGATCAGTAAGATCAGAAGACGATTGGGCAGTGACTTATTTTCTTGATGGATGTTTAACTGATCTAATAACAAAATCTTCAGATAATTTTCCAGAAGAATTCCTTGAGAGAATAATTATAAAAGAAGATTAATAAAATGCTCCGATGGCATAATTTGGCCGCCGCGCTAGACTTAAAATTTTGTGTCCAGTAATGGACGTACGGGTTCGACACCCATCTTTGGTACATAAAAATAAAAGATTATGGAAAAAATTTGGATTTATTTAGATGATGTAAGAACTCCTATATCAAATGGACAAGATAAAATATGGACAATTGTTAGAAATTATAATGAGTTTGTTTTAAAAGTTATAGAAGCGGGACTTGAGAATATTGAAGTCATATCATTAGACCATGATCTTGGAGACTCAGCAATGGCAGAATTTTATAGAAATGTATCTCCAAATTACACTCTTGATTATAGTAATATAAAAGAAAAAACAGGTTATGATTGTGCAAAATGGATAGTAAATCAAAGCATAGAAACTAATAAGCCTTTGCCTCAAATCTATACACACAGCGCAAATCCAGTAGGCAGTGCTAATATTATGGGGTACATAAATAATTACCTGATGAAGAGTAGAAAACCACAAAGTTGTATTAGAGTACAAATAAATCACACAACGTCATGAAAAAATTTATAATATTAAACGGAAATAAACAAGTTGATTTAATAGAATATGCAAAGGAATACTTAAATTCACATAAAGATGTAGAAATATTAATCGGTTGTGATTCTCAAGTAAAAGGAAGAGAGACTATATACGCGTTAGTTTTGGCTATGTATACTCCAGGAAAGGGCGCTCATGTTCTATATAATAAATTTACTACTCCAAAAGACAGAGAAATTTCAACTAGATTAATGAATGAAGTTTGGCATTCAATAAATCTTGCAAATGATCTTATGGATGCTGGATTACCAAGAGCTAAATATATAGATATTGATTTGAATCCTGACCCTAGATGGAAATCAAATGAGGTTCTTAGAGCTGCAGTTGGTTGGGCAGAAGGGCTTGGATATACAGTAAGACACAAAGGAGATTCTCCAATGATGACATATGCCGCTGATTCGTTAGTCAAGCATTAATATTTATAATTGATGAAATTACTTACATTCATTTTAGAGATTTATAAAGAAGAGTATGAATTAAACCTCAAAGAGGGTGAAATAAAGTCTATTCCTATTGGACAGTCTATAGATATTCTACATAGACGATTTCCTAAGTATGAGATATATAGTGAGATAGATGAAAATACTTTTGAGATTAGTATATTAAAA
>Ga0114962_10004605_pt1 | contig 10945 bp, 10 predicted proteins | sample C_130820_MF_Meta_FD_87017 | JGI IMG/M metagenome (GOLD analysis project Ga0114962, IMG submission 87017) | Freshwater microbial communities from Lake Croche, Canada to study carbon cycling - C_130820_MF_MetaG | ecosystem: Environmental > Aquatic > Freshwater > Lake | place: Lake Croche, Canada...
AAAAAAAATGAATTACTTTTTTATCAAGTAAAGATAGACAACTAACCCTAAACACGCTATAAGCTTTCAATTAAATCAAATCAAATATGTCGACTTACCAAAAGAAGTTCGTAACTAACAATAAGGCCGCTATAAAGCCCTTTTGTAAAGTATGCCACGATTCTGGTAAGACCGAAGCAGAATATACCAGCCATTTTGTTAAATCAGAACCTGGTACAAAAGGTAAGGTTGTATGCCCGACGCTACTAGGTCAGGGGTGCTCATATTGCCACGAGACCGGGCATACTGTGAGTTACTGCCAAGTGTTGAAGCAAAATAACAAAAACAAGGCAAAAGTAGAGAGAGTTATTGTCTTTCATAACACAGACAACTACGTAGCGGCGGAAAAAAAGCAAAACAAAAACCACGGATTTTCCGTTCTGGGTCTTTTGGACGAAGAGTCTGATAAGGTAGAAGCGATGGAGCTTAAACAACACGTCGAGTATCCGGCGCTACAAGCGAAAGCGACTGAACAAGCGAAAGCGACTGGCAAAGCACCTGTGAAGACGCCAACACAAGTCCCTCAGGCAATATCTTATGCCTCTATGGTTAACAAGGCACCCGAAATTCGCCAACACCAGACACCTATCGCAGTACTAAAGTCCAGAGCCATTGTCACGCATAATCCCAAGAAAAGTTGGGCGGATTGGTCGGATAGTGATGATGAAAGCGACTGTGAATGTGGACGCTGTGATTTTTAAAATAGTTTTTCAAAATTAAATATAGAGTAGATTTTAAAACTAGTTATAATTAGAAGTTTTAAAATATAAAAAAACCCCAACTTTTTTTTCTAATAAAAAAATATTTTTATATTTATATTTTATACTCTTTCTCTCATCTTATTCAGTTTTATATTTATAAATTTCTTTTTTAATATGTAAAAATTCATTATCAGTTGCTTTGATATAATCGTCCAAATAATCATCCCGATTCGCAAACAAGTTGGTGATACGAGTGATATTGATTTTAATGTTCAATATATCATCCTCTACTGCTTTAAGTTGGTTTCTCAAGTGAAATAGATAAATGTTATATATTATTATAAATCCTATTCCTAACCATATAGATGGAATATAAGTCATAATATTTTCAAACGGAAAATGATAACATATTGTATATAACACATTATATACAATATTTAAAACACGCCAACATAGGACCCCTACGTTAATGAAAAATTGATACACAAATTCGCGATTTATTGGGTCCGTTAATAAAATAATTTGATTATTATGAATAAACGGGCGCGCATACATCATTTTATGATAAACACTTGGTATAATACATTTTGTAATAATTATATTAAGTAAATCATTTTTTTTTAGATTTAAATTTAAATATAGACCTTTTGATACGTTTAGATTTCCGAACTTTTCGTTTTTTAATGGTTTTACGGTTTTGCATAGTTTTGTTTGGTTTTTTACGTTTTCGCCTTGTTCTCCGTCCTCCTTCATTTTTCAACATATATTGTCCTTGAATATTACGACCTAATACTGATTCGACCGCAGATTGTGCGGTTCGTAATAAAGCTATGACATTATTTTGTGTAATAATAACCCCATTTGCGTTCATAATACGCCCAAGGTCTGTGGTTTGTAAATTTTTTTGTAGTAGTATAAGGGCTTTATTTAATCGAACTTCATTGACTTCCTGTCCATTTTGAATAGTAGCAATCGAATCTTTTAATAGTAATAAATCGTTGTTAAACATCGCCCGCATTTCGTCAGATTTAATATTTAGAGCTATGACATTATTTGATGTTCCGGCGACAATGTCTTGTATTTGTTTTAGCTGCGGCGAAACAATATCATTCATAATTAATTCCAGGTTATTACCTACACCAGTGGAAACTGTAAGTGTTAATGCCGCCACAGCCCGCGGGTCTCTAAGTAAGTCAGTTATTGCCTTCTGTGCCGCATTACTTTTGAGGGTTTGTATAATGTTGGTCGATACTTCGGTTGAAACTTGGGTCGCGACTTGGCTTGCGGCCTGGCTTACTGCCTTTGCGGATTCGGATAATATATTACTAGCCAATCGCCCCATCGCGGTAAAACTGAAAAAGAGTAGAGTCTGTTTTTTTAGAAAATCAATAAACCCCAGCGCTTTATTGGGAATATCTACACCGGATAAATATTGAATTATACTGAAAATAAATATCATAAAGGGTTGCGTAGAGGGTGTTTGATATAACATGATTGTTATAATGATTAATATCAACATACCTATGCTCATGTATTTGAATTGTGAATATATTTGTTTGGTTGTTTTACCAATTTGTGATGGTATTGTTATGATAATTTTTATAAGTAATAAAATTTGTTTTATCATATTCAAAATGTTATTTGTAATAATGTTCATATTTTCGGATGTAACCGTTTGGTCAAACAATCTGGCTGATTCAATAGGTAATCTGATAACAAGTATAAATAACCGATTCAATAAACTCTCTACATTTATGCTAGGTTTTGCAGAAATTTGTTCCGTATTTATGTTTAGTAATGCGAGTGCCGCTTCGTGTTCATCCTGGGTATAAGTATTCTGAGCTGGATTAAGTGTAAGCATATTCTCAAACATATTTGATAGAGCGGTTGTTTCATCAGGGTTTATACTTTCATATTGTTCTTCATCATGATAATAAGGACGAGGTACTACTGGTTTAGATACTTTAGGTTCTCTTAGACCAAACCTTTGTTTATATTCTTCTTGTGCGAGTGAACGAGATTTATCGAATGATTGACCCCACATATATATATACCCGTAAATTAATTATAATTATAACCACTAAATAATGTACATATTTTTATCAATAAAAAAATGAATTATTTATAATCAATAATGTAAAAAGCACAAACGCAATAATAACATTACGCTTAAAGAAATGACAAATTTTAATCCATATACAAACAAAATAACCCTCTGTATTCCTCGTGTGTTCAGTAACATAGGAGAAAAACAAATTCGTGGTGTGTTTTATGCTCTAAAACTCGGACATATAGGTCGTATTGATATTGTGAATAAAATTTCCGAAAAAGGCAAACGGGTGAACAGAGTATTCATCCATTTTGAACAATGGTTCGATACCGAAAATGCTATTAGCGCATTAAAACTATTGAATGAAGGTAAAGATATAAAAATAATATATGATGATCCATGGTTTTGGAAAGTATTCGCATATAACCCGCTTCGTAAAGACCCACTTTTTACACAAAAAGTCAATAACCCCGCCGATGAATATATAAAAAAATCTGATAAAATAAAGGAGATAAATTATAATTCATCAGTGCCAATTTTGGACTATCAAAACGCAGTTCTTCCAAAAAGAAGAAAGCTTATTCCAAAAAAGCATTCTTTAGTTACATCCGAAAACGAACTGGAAGATGGTGAAATTGTAGAGTAGATATTTTATTTAATGTTTTAGAAAAATTTTTACATATTTATTGAATTTGATTACATTTTTTTTACCCTTTAGTATTATATATGTCAAACATAAACAATACTATATATGGTACAGGAAGTCTTCAAAATAATACCGGAAATAACAATAGTGCTTTTGGATCTTCTACGGCAAATAAGCAGACAACAGCATCTAATAATACTGGAGTAGGCTCAAACGCCATGTTTTATAACCAAACCGGAGTAAATAATACAGCAGTAGGTGCTGGATCTTTATGTAATAACGTTAATGGTAATTTGAATACTGCGGTTGGGTCTAGCGCATTAGAGGGTATAATTAATAATAGTGTAGGAAATAGAAATGTTGCAATAGGTGTACAAGCTTTATATAGTAGTAGCTCATCTGAAAATAATACTGCTGTTGGTAGTTATGCTTTATTAAATAACGCAAATGGCTCAAGTAATGTGGCTTTTGGCTTGAATTCCATGTTTAACAACAATGGTGACCAAAACACAGCCGTAGGTAATCATTCATTACTAAATAATGTTATTGGTGGAGTTAATACTGCTGTGGGATATAATGCCGGATATAATATGTATGATGGTTATTTTAATACTTTTTTAGGTGCAAACACAAACATAGTAGATGCGCCACAAAAATATAATTATTCAACGGCAATAGGTTATGGAGCAGGCATAACCGGAACTAACCAAATAGTATTAGGAGGAAACAAGTACGGCGCCTATCCTATTGTATATGCTCCGGGAGGGATAGCGGCTAATATTATTGGAGGCGATAGAAATAATATTGTATATCAAGCTACTAGTAATGAAACCCGTTTTATCCCAACTATTGGAGCAAACCCTGGTTATGTATTAACCTATAATAATAATATTATTGGACCAAGTTGGCAAGCCCCCGGGGGCGAAACAGGAAGTACAGGTCCTACTGGTCCTACTGGTGCTATTGGTCCTATAGGTCCTAATGGAACCGCAGTAAATACCGGAGCAACAGGAAATACTGGACCAACCGGAAATACCGGTCCAACTGGACCAACCGGAAATACCGGGCCAACTGGACCAACCGGTTATACTGGACCAAACGGTCTTGATGGAAACGCTACAAATACCGGAGCTACAGGAAATACTGGACCAACCGGAAATATTGGACCAACCGGAAATACTGGACCAACCGGAAATACTGGACCAACCGGACCAACTGGAAATACTGGACCAACAGGTCTTGCTGGTAGCGCAACAAATACCGGAGCTACCGGAAATACTGGACCAACCGGAAATACTGGACCCACCGGAAATACTGGGCCCACCGGAGATACAGGAAATACTGGACCAACTGGAAATACTGGACCAACCGGAAATACTGGACCCACCGGATTACTCGGAAATACTGGACCAACTGGAAATACTGGACCAACAGGTCTTGCTGGTAGCGCAACAAATACCGGAGCTACCGGAAATACTGGACCAACTGGAAATACTGGACCCACCGGAAATACTGGACCCACCGGATTACTAGGAAATACTGGACCAACCGGAAATACTGGACCAATGGGAAATACTGGTCCCACCGGATTACTAGGAGATACTGGACCAACCGGAAATACTGGACCGACCGGTCTTGCTGGTAGCGCAACAAATACAGGAGCTACCGGAAATACTGGACCAACCGGAAATACTGGACCAACTGGAAATACTGGACCCACCGGATTGCTAGGAAATACTGGGCCCACTGGATTACTAGGAAATACTGGGCCCACCGGTTTTGCTGGTAGCGCAACAAATACCGGTGCTACCGGAAATACTGGACCAATCGGAAATACTGGTCCAATTGGAAATACTGGACCCACCGGATTATTAGGAAATACTGGACCAACCGGTCTTGCCGGGAACGCCGCAAATACAGGGGCTACAGGAAATACCGGACCAACTGGACCGATCGGATATACTGGACCAATAGGACCTACAGGAGTTGCCGTTGTAACAAATGCGGTTCTTCTTAATCCTGATTCAGCAAGACAAACTATTAGTGGTGCTACCAATACTCTGGCAATAGATGGTTACTTTACTGGTAATACAGGATCCTTTACGAGTTTAGTAATACCAGGGACAACAGGTAATACCATGCTATTTTCAGGTACCGGTGGTTCATTCCCTAACAAACTATTTTTAGGTATAGGATCGGGGCCTCAGGGCAATGTTCCGTGTTGTACTATAGGTACAAACTCTGATAACAGCAATACATATTATTGCGCCTCCCAGCACACAATATTTGTAGAGTCAGTATTAGGTAATATAGGAAATACAGCGTTAAACATTAGTGGCACCATTACTAGTAGTCTTGTTACGGTGTATGGTGATTTAACTGTAAATGGTACATTCTCAAACCCATCAGATTATCGTATTAAAAAAGACGTACAAAACTTGGATGATTTATATACAGTCGATAAATTAAGACCCGTTTCATATTACAATATGCTTTCCAATAGGAAGGATATAGGTTTAATAGCGCACGAATTACAAGAGGAATATCCATTTATGGTCAATGGTATAAAAGACGGACCGACTAATCAAACTGTAAATTATATAGTTCTAATAGGTATATTAATAAAGGAAATCCAGCGACTAAAAAGACGTGTAGATATTTTAGAGAACAAATAATTATGGTTTAATAATTTTACAACTATATGGGACATTATATGTTTTTGCACACCACCAGCTAAATCCGGACCCATGGTCATATGATGAAAACGCATAAATTATAGAAGAATACGCAAATAAATAAAAATCAAGCATGGTATTTTTTATCTGATTACGATCTAACTGCGTATTTTCACCCAAGTGCCCAATTTCATTAAACATAATATAAAGACGATGTAATTTTTTACTAAAAAAATAAAGTTTGATAAATTTATTGTCCGCAATGAGTAAAAAATAAGCATTTGGATGTTTATCAAGTAATACGATAATATTGTTTGTAATATCAGTAAGATATGTTGAGTTAAATTGGGTATCCGTACAATGTAAGTAATTATCTCCTGACCGAATATGTATAATAATATAGTTTTTTTCGGTTAATTCCAAATTTGCCAAAGTATACATAATATATTTGTTCATTTCTTGGCTTGGTTTTAATATGTTGCGCATGATATGTTGATGTTCCGACGAAACATCTAAATAAGGGAATACTATATTATAAATATTTATATTACGATTATCAATAGGCGATGTATCCAAATAATTTATAAACTTGGTTATGGTTTCATTTTTTCGAATCGTATTAATAATAACATTTTCATCATTTAATATATGTTTATTACAATTGTTGTCTTCAAACATACTAACCGTTTTCAATATATCATAATTATTTGTGGTAGAATGGTTTTCAAGAAACGCATTAAGGGGATGATTGATAACAATCTTCGGTTGAAAATGAAATGTCTCACAAAAATCTAACATAAAATAACACCCTCGAATAAAATCGCCAAAACCAGATGCGTATTTATTATTGTTATATGTTTTCTGATATATATTAGTAATACTTATTACATTTTTATTAAAATATAAATTATCGACTATTTTACGTGTCTCAACACTAAGTAATTGAATAATTTTAATAATATTAAAACGCTGAACATCAATTAACGCGTCTGATTGCTCCACTTTATCATGTATTATATTATTGGTCGCCAATTCATCAGTAACTAGTGACTTATTTGTATCAATAATATATTTGTCTGCTAGATAATTTACGGTATCTGTATCAAATTTCGCTTTTTCGGATGCGAATCGTGATTTATTAGTATCCAGAATATATTTGTCTGCTAGATAATTTGCGTTATCTGTATCAAAGTTCGCTTTTTCAGATGCGAATCGTGATTTATTTATCTCAAGAAGGTCTTTTTCTGCTAGATAATTTACGTTATCCGTATCAAATTTGGCTTTTTCCGATTCAAATTGTGATTTAATCGTGTCAAATTTTGCTTTTTCAGAAGAAAATCGAGATTTATTTATCTCAAGAAGATCTTTTTCTGCTAGATAATTCGCGTTATCTGTATTAAATTTGGCTTTGTCACGTTCCAATTGTAATTTATTCGTGTCAAATTGCGTTTTTTCAGATGCAAATCGAGATTTATTATAATCTAATCTGACTTTTTCGGCTAGATATTTTTTAGTATCTATATCAAATTGTGCCTTTTCAGCTGCGATTTGTAGTTGAACGGTTTCAATTTGGACATTTTTAGCCGCTATTTGTAATTTAGTTGTTTCAATTTGCTCTTTAATATATGTATCCTTATCTTCATTAGATTGAATGATTGAATTTTCTTTAAATAATTGTTCTTTATACTCGTGAGATTGTGGTTCTTGTAGATCAATAAGCCGTTTATATTCGATCAACAATATGATTTTTTCATTATCCATTTGCGACTTTGCCGTTAACAATCGCATATGTTCTAGATCAAATTGTGATTTTTTAGCAGCTAATCGTGATTTTTCGCAATCCATTAGTGATTTATCTAGATCTATTTGTGATTTATCTAGATCCAATAAACTCTTATTGTATTCTGTGGTGGCTTTAATAGATTCCTCACGTGCTTTATCCGCGATTGCCCGGGATATTACACGTGAATCTGATTTTTTAATTGCGGCATCTATTCTTGATTGGTCATATGAAGATACATATTGTCTTACGCGATTATAAGACGTTTTCATTGGTGACTTGTGTAATTTGTAAAAATAAAAAATATGTATTAAATAAACTATTTTCCTATAAAATATATTTAATATGAAAATATATATCATACATAGATGAACGATGGATATCAAATAGTCCGGGAGCAAAATAAGTATTGTATTTTATTAGAAAAATCAAATGAATCTTTTATAAAATCAATCATCAAAACAAAAATAATATTAGGTCCAACAATAACTAATAATTATACTGTAATAAGTTTTTATGCAAACAATATACAAACGTGGAAAGAATATTCCAAAGAAAGACAATTGTCTTATAATACATTTATGAGACTAATTTATTATTTATCTATTCAATTAAAATATTTAATAGAAACCTGTAACAAGACTTTTATTGGTTATTCGCCGGAACATGTTATTGTTATAAATAACGAAAGATTTATATATCTTCATGTCAATCAATTACATAATATTCACAATGAATTGATTGACATTACATATCCTTTCTCTTCAAATGATTTTTATATGAGTCCAGAACATCAATCAATAAAAGAGATTCCGGCTACCATTCATTATAAAACCTGTTATTTTAGTTTAGCTTGTTTCATTATATATAGTTATTCTAATGATTTAAACGATATAAACAATATAAATCATATATTAGAATTATTACCTATAAAAGATACCAAAATGTATTATTTATTAAAGCGCTGTATATCAGACGACATAAACAATCGATGTATATTATATATATAGAAACTATATGTAAATCAATCAAATAATATAATTTTCTTATAATATGTTATATATGTCTATTGTAGCTTTTAAAAAGAAATCGGTAATTAATTATGGTGCAAAAAGGTCCGGAAATCCCCCCGGTGGTTATTGGTTACCTCAGGGTCCATTTGGACGTGCGACAACAGACTTGAATCAGGCAATACATAATTATGGAGCAGAAGGTTTTTCTATAAATGGTGGGCACCGTAATGTTGGATATATTGGTAAAGAAAGTAAATTTTCACGAAACGGAACGCCCTTTAGAGGTGTACATCCTTATGGTAATGGCGGTACATTTGGAAAATACGCAACACCTGAACCAGTATTTAACGTAAACAGAGTGATAGCTCTGGGTGACCAATATTTGTACATAAAACCTTCTACATTATCGACATATGGAATGTTGCGAAAAAAATATCGTTGGGCTTATACGGGTCAGTATCCAAATTACTGGGTTCAACCATTAGTAGGTGGTACATGGCAGGCAGATACCAAGAGTCAAGGTATGTATATTCACCAAAAGAGTACAGCCAATATGTGTCAACTAAATGTAAATGACCAAGCAAAATATATAGGGCATATAGTAAATCATGGACCAACATTATGCGCGACTACCACCGCCGGGTTTAAGTATAATGATATGGCTCGAAATGCTCCTTATACAAAAGAAATAAAACAAGCAATATCATCAAGTCAGCATACCGCATATATTCAGAAACGATGCGCAAACCCTATTGGTGCGCAAAAACCATTTCCTTTTGCGGTTCAAACTGGTTCGGGAATCCGGTCGGCTGGTACAAGTATTACCAGTGTGGGTAGTAGTTGTAATACATCTAATGTATATTTGTCACCACCGGCCTGGTACATCAAATCACCTAGTGGTATTAATTAATTATTTGTAAGTGGCAATTCTTTACACTCGGACACTCTTTCATTTGATGTAAAAGATAACAACTTGAACTCTGATTTAGGATAATAAACTTGAGCACATAATATAAATAATAAATAACTATAATATATAGGTATTTATTAATGAAGTCAAAATGGTTGGGGGTTTTATGTTTTATACTATTTTGTTTACTATTAGTGACAGTATTAAACAAACCTTATAATGAAGCGTTTACCTGGACAGAAGACGAAAAACGGGATTTTATAAAGTTACAATTTACCATCAATCCTAAAGCCGTATATGATATGAATACACTACAAAAATATGCGTCACCCAAAGATATTGAATATTTATTAGAATACGGCATGTGGCCTTGGTCTGAGCAAACACAGGAGTTATATAAAATCGCATTAAGTAAAAATCCGTTTGTAAGAAGATATTCATTAAATGGTTTAAATTATGCAAGAAGCATATATAATGAATCGGCTATTTTATATATTTTAAAAGGTCAGCAGGAAGCCGAAGAAAAATCGCGACAAGTCAAACCAAGACGTCCATTACCAAGCGGGTGGGGTAGTTATGGGTATAATTCGGGATTGATTAGATAATAGAGGTTAATTAGATAATAGGATATGACCCTACAAAATCTTTAAACCTGGCTTCCACATATTTACAAGCGCACGAGTAATCCGTAAATTTAGATACATATTGAAATGGTATCCGCTTCAAAGGAAAACTAACCGAACAGGTTGAGATACCTTTTTTAATTTCAAAAAATTCCGTATCTTCGCCCGGTTTACTATATATAATACAATTGTCGTCATTTGTAATAAGTTGCCAACCATGTGTTTTAAACATTGTATCCATTACTGTAAATTCGGGACTGGTATTAATGGATAATGAATTATAATTTGATGACATGATATTAGGTTATTACGCAACGACATCTTTAATACATTTTCAATCATTTGTAAATATGTACAAAAATATATATTTAATAAATATATTTAATAAATATATTTAAACATTTATTAAATATGAATATATAATGGATAGTAAAACTAACGAATCACCTGTAAAACCGGATACTGTTCCCGAAAAACAATTGGTTGACCTGCCGGTAAATGATGAAAA
>Ga0114962_10004606_pt1 | contig 10945 bp, 17 predicted proteins | sample C_130820_MF_Meta_FD_87017 | JGI IMG/M metagenome (GOLD analysis project Ga0114962, IMG submission 87017) | Freshwater microbial communities from Lake Croche, Canada to study carbon cycling - C_130820_MF_MetaG | ecosystem: Environmental > Aquatic > Freshwater > Lake | place: Lake Croche, Canada...
ATAGAAATGTTTAAGTCCTTCAAACTCATTAACCTCACAGAATTCATTCTTAACAAAGTTAAAATGTTTACCAGGAATCATAAGAAGATCTTTATCTATAGAACAAATAATAGTATCATCTGTTTGATTTAAGCCAAGTGCATCGTCAGCTTCCATACCATCAATAACTTCTGCATTAAATGTAGCAATAAGATATTGACGAATAGGTTCTAACCAGAATGGTTTCTCTTTAGGACGGTGGGCTTTATACTCAGGGTATATACTATACCTAAAGTTATTCTTACCCGTTAAATAAAGATTATACTCAGAAGCTTCGGTACTAACTAGAATATGATCAACTAGATCTTCTGTCCTAGCATACGCAAAGTCCTGAGCATCATCATCTTGTAGCGTACAAGCAATCCTATACGCTACTATATCAGCATCAATAAGTGCTTTCATTAGACTGGGATGTCATCCTTTAAGTCATCAAAGTTTACTTCTTTAGTAGGGTTTGCATCTGCACCAAAGACATAAGCTTCAAACTGTTTAGCTGTTGCAATAACTTCATCAACAGATTTACCAGCACCAAGTAATTCTACTGCACTAGATAAAGAAGATTGACGGACAATAAGAATTTGTCTAGCTGCACGTTCTTCTTTAGTTTCATAGTTACTACCTGTAACCCTACCACCTGCTTGAGCAGTTGCTGGTTTACTTTGAGTAGCTGCTGGTGCATCTTCTTCATTACCAATACCTGTCCAATCCCAAAAGCCCTTGGCATTTTTAACTGTAGTTACATTAACAACTTCACCTTTAGCTAATCCTTTGATATGATTAAATACCGATGGGTTACTAAAAGACATAAGCTTTTTATTAGCTACTTGACCATTTTCAGTCTTGTAGGTTAGTTCAATCTCTTGATAAGATCTACCATTAGACGAAGCTTTAGTACTAGGTGTTCCAACATCAACAATATTAATTAACATTTACTATCTCCATGTTACCCCAATTAGGTCCAACTTGACATTCGACCCTCATGGGAAGGTTAAAATTTACCCCAAATAACTTCTTAAAGTTCAATGGGATATCTGTAAAACAATCATCTACTAACTTAACTATACTATTATTATCGCATAGTTTCTCATCAAAGTCAACTATAATCGAATCATGAACAGTGTTTATTAACTTAGTTCCTTCCACTTTCTTTAGTCTATTAGCTAGACTAACTCTTGCTATAGCCATCAAATCAGCACCGAGTCCTTGCACTGGATAGTTAAGGATTCGTGTGCGGGGCCATTTAGCTTTACCATATCTTATTTCTGGTTCATAATGATATACCCTCCCTGTAGGCATAGTTATCTTTCTATCTCTTTTAGCTTTCTCAACAATCTCTTTGTGCCAGGCATCAAGACCACTATACTTCTTATAGAACTCATCAATGATGTTTTGCCAGAATGTTTCTTGTTTACTGGTATCAGTAAAGTTAGGATCATTAGCATAACTATAAGCACTGCCACCATAGATGAGTCTGAATACAAATGTCTTAGCAACGAGACGAGAAGGTAAACCAAACCTAACCTGATTATCCGTATGTTGATCTGTTCCATCCCATATCTCCTTAATAGCAGTTTGATCTTGTGATAGATAAGCTGCACATACCCATTCTAGTGCCTTAGCATCAGCTTGTAACAGCATATCTACTCCCAAATAGTTGTTTAATTTCTCCATCAAAGTTCTGTAAGTTAGGTTTAGTAGACGATAGTCTTCCTGTCTTAGCAACACATTGATTAAGAACACCGTGTAATGTACCTTCTTTCCAGTTCATAGTTTTGCGTAGTTCTACCAATCCTTCATAATATGCAGACAATCGTTTCTCTAATGTAGCTCTAGCTAAGATAAGTTCTATTAGTTCTTTAGCTTTCTTGCTACCTCGTAGTGATCGTAATGTCTGTTCATCATTAGAGAAGAATCCTTCTTTCTCTAGTTCAGAACCTTTAAGAGGATTAGCCAAACGTTCAAACTCTATGACGTATTCTTTCCATTGGCTTTTAGGTAAGCCCGCTCTAGTCCCTGTCTTAAAAGTACCAATAACTTCTTGACGTCGGACTTTAATAGATCCCCCGTAGAGAAGAGCACTAATATGTTCAGTGCTATTAGCATTAAACTCAGGAAGCTTATGATAAGTATAAAGGATTGAATCAATACGTTCAATATCTTTTGTAGTTTCTTCCCCAAGCCTAACACACTCTGTTTCATTGAACTTAAGACCATTGTATTCCATCTCCTCTAGTATTAATAAATCTTGGTTATGTAAGCTAAGAAGTCTTTGCATCTGTTTTGTGCCAGCTGCAAATTCTTCCATCTGTTTCTCATATACTTTTTGCGTTAACTGCAAATCTTGTGTAAGGTATTCTTCTAACAAGTCTTTAGGTATCTTGTCAGTGTCTATCCCATTCTTCCAATAATCAGTAGCAATGATATCAAGTTTACTACCCAAAGCATAGTAGTCAGCAACACCATTGAGACTTGGATAGGGATATTGTTGGCCCGTAAGTATAAAATGAGCCAACTGACAATCCCAAATACGCTTATCCATAAAGTTAATTCCATAGCGTCTTAACCAATGCAAGTCAAACTTGATGTTAAAGCCAACAAGAGTATCGTGGCTGTCGATGCTTCTTTGTATAGCGTCAAGTCTTTCTCGGTTAGGACTTCCACTATAATCAATGTCGTATAGATAAGTGCCATCAGTACTATAGAGTCCAACATAACAAAGTTTATTCCTTTCATCAAATGGATTGCCTTTATTGCTTATGGTTGTTTCAACATCTAAGATTAGTGTTTTCATATGTCAATATATCTTGCAATGTCTGCTTTAATTAATACTTGTTTAGAACCATGTCTTAGGTCAGGTAAAGTGTCAGTGTCACCTACTAGTTTATTCTTGCAGATATTAAAATATCTACTACGACTAAGGTTATCTTGTTCTTTACCTATCCCTAGGATCCAATCGGCTTCGCCCTGCTTAGCCGTTTTGGAGCCGTCAACTTGATCCATTGTTAGAAATAGCTTGCCTTCCGCTTCGCCCGATGCTTGCGATACAGCGATGACAGGTGCGTATGTTTTAGCAATCTCTCTAGCCCACTGATAAATCTGTTTAAGTTCAAGATCATTTCTTTCTCCTTTGAATCCACGAATCTTATCTATCTGGTCAAAGATAATAAGAGCTGGGTTATATTGTTTAAGTACTGCTTCTATTCTTGCCTTGCTACTTGAATCTTCAAAGTCTAAGATGTGAATACGATTACCTGTTAGTGTATTGTATCGTTCTTTGTTAGTAGTCTTATCTTGAAACAAGTCAACTAAGCTTACACCAAGGGCTGCTTGGTAGACTCTGATACCAACTTTCTTTCCTTGTTCTTCATTATTAAACCATAGTACATCACCAGTAGTTTGACCCACCATGTGCGTAATTTCACTCGCAAGAAACGTAGTCTTGCCTGTTTCGGGGCGAGCAAAGATAAACCCAAAGTCACCTTTACGCAAAGATCCAAGAGACTTATTAAGCCAATCAAGACGCCAGCGTAAACCAGGGGTAGAAATCTGCGTGTCATATAAATTCTCCAAATCCATATCAACGGGTGTAATGTCATCTGCTTCAACCTCTTGATGTTCAAACTCATTGAATAAATTAAGAAGATCTTCAGTAGACTTCTTACCTCCCTCTACATCTAATGCCATCATAGCTACTTGTCCTGCTAGAGAACGTCTACGATGTTCTTCTAGTAGTGAGACAATGATACCCTTGTTAGTAGTATCCTGATTAAAGATGTCTTCTAAAAGAAGACTAAGTTCTTTTCTTTCTTGATCACGTAATAAGTAATTACTATTATAGAATATCTCTAATTCATTATTAGTAATAGTAGTACTAGTATTATATTTACTATAGTATAATGATACTATATTAAATAATTTATATATATCATTATAATTAATCTTTATATAATTAATGTTAACATACTTATAATACTTTGTAAAGAGATTTATGTCTTCACAAAACAACTTAATGATTTGTTTTTCTACCATGTAACTCCTTTCTACAGTCCACAAAAGGCTTCTGTTAATTTCTTACTGTTGTATTTATTTTCTTTATTGTATATCTTTCTTTCATTTACATCCAGATACAAAGGCGTGAGCACAAAGTGATGCACGTCTTTGAGTCTGGTAATCTGTTGTAGATCTGCAGGAAGGAACGACCAAAGGTATTTAGCACGCAGTGCACCAGTAGTATCATACTCTTCATACAGCCAAGCGTCAGGTTGTTTCATTGTTTATCCTTTATAATCAAGTCTATTTCTTGTGTGCTATACTCTTTAGGATCTTTATCTGTAATAATAACATCAGCATCAATACCCTTCTGTTTTAAATTCCTAGCCATTTTAACGGCATCAATTGCCTTATCCCTATCCAACCATACCCAAACCTTTTTAAAGCGTTCTAGGATGGTTTCTGTAAGTTTTAGAGGCATACTTGAACCTAGTAGAGGACACCCTGTGTAACTATTGTTACTTTTACTAACTTTTATGGCAGATAAAACATCTTCTACTATAACTATTGTATCACTGTTACCATAGAATAGCAAGGGTTTGTTTCCTTTAGACAAATATTTAGGTCCATCGTTAAAGTTTCTAGCTTGGTAATAGTGTGGTAAATACACAAGTACTAAAGCTTTCCTTGACGGACACCAAGTAATGTGATAAGTCTCACAATCTTTACTTGTTATCTCATATTGTAAAAGCCATTGCATTGCTTCTTTAGGAATGTCAAGTACTAAATCTAAGTTTAAATCATTGGGACATTCTTCGTCGATTGTCAGCAATCTTCTGCGAACTCCTTCGATTGTATTCTTAGACTTCCAGTATTTACATCCAAAACAAAACAAATGATCGTCATATTCAGCCAAGTTATCTTTGCTACCACAACTTGGACAAGGTATATGACCAATGAATTTACTCATGAATATCCTTAGTAGTTATTAACAGTTTAACACACGACATAATTATAAAACTATAGTATAATAATAGTATAGTATAAATTTATATACTATAACTAAAAGGAGCTACACTATGTGGTCTAAACCAGCAGCGACAGAAATGCGTTTCGGTTTCGAAGTTACAATGTATGTAATGAATAAATAATTACATACCGTATGAATGCAGGCACCCGTGGGGATGCCCTGCGTTCTACGGATTATATTTCTTAACAACCTCACCCGTGGACTTGTCAAGTTCATACTCAGGTAAGTCATCATTAGACATCTTCTGTTCTTTTATTTTCTTACCGAATATTTTATCCCAATTCTTTTCACCTTCTTTACTAAGAACTTTGTTAATAAGCCTAGCTCCAGTAATTTCATTCTTTGTAGCCATTTAACAAATCCCCTTCTAAATCATCAAGTTCTACCTCGTCTTCGACATCGTTAGTTTCTCTTAAGTCTTCTCTTTCGAGAGACTCAATGTCATACTCAACATCATGAAAACAATGGTTACATAAGTCTACAAATGTGCCAGTCGTTGCCGACTTGCGTGTAGCTTCAAAATCATTTAACGCTTTGTTACAAGCTAAGCAACGCATTTTTATACTCCTTTAAATTGAAACTCTTGTTTACGATATAGTTGTCTAATTTTAGCACAGATAGCAGCATGGTCGCTATTGGTAAGTATTGATTTTAAATGCTCTCTAAGACTTTCTTTAGTATGTACAAGATATTCATCATAAGCAGCATTAACATGAATAGTTCTATCTTCTCTTTGAGCTTTAACATCTAACCAATCATCACCAGCATCTTTTACTTCGTACCAACCACAGCTTTCATTAATAAATTTATCAATATCTTTAAACGTTACATGATTAAATTCTTCTGTAGGACTAAAGAATGTTACAAAGTTACCAATTTCTACTGACATAATTATAGACTCCTATAGTAATTATAAATGGCTTTTGAATATTTGTCAAGCGTTGTTCCTTCTAATCCTGGGGCAGTATTAACTTCGAATACAAAGAATTTATTATCAATAACTCTGTGTCCGATATCGACTGCACCGAAGTCTAGACCTAGCAACCTGACAGCATTGATTGATGATAGTAGTAGCTCTTCGGGCGGGGCTATTTCTGCCCGTGCATACACCCATCCATTTGCATGGTTACGAATGCCTGTGCCGCCTATGGCATCATTACGCTTACGCTTCATTTGAATATCGAGTACTTGTCCACGGAATACATGGACACGATACTCGTGTTTATGTTTAGTCTTGACAGTGTATAGTGGTGCGTTGATAAGTTCATTAGTAGTGTTAGCAATAACAATACCACGACCACTATGTCCTGTTACAGTAGATCGACAATAGATTGTATCACCCATATCAATAAGATGTTTAGCAATATCTTTTGATATAGTATATTGAGGTATATCTTCAAAGCCTTTACATTCTAGTTCAGTAAATGTATTGAGTTTGTTACTAGCTAATGTAATGGCATGGGGATTGTTTAGGTCTTGTTCCATCCACCTAAAATGTGGTGGTGTACTATTGCCCCAGTTAACTATTACATCTTTGCGTCTAGCATTATACGATGGTGAAACCCTTAGAGTACCAAGGGTTCTAGCCAATCGTTTAGCAGATACACTACCTAATTTGTAAGGGAATATTTTAAGACTCATTTAGATTTACCTTTCAATAAAGATGGTGATGCATACTGTTGGTATGCAGGGATACCTACTGGATCAATGGTGTCATCTTCAAACTCATCTACAAAAGATAATGAATGATAAGGAACATTGTAAAGAAAAGAACTTTTACCATTGTAACCATCATGCATTAGATCACATGTAAAGTCTTTATTAACTGCAACTATCTCACATAGTTCACCAGTCTCATACACTGTAAGAGTACTAGGATCTGCTACATCTTCTAGTAATTCTACCATTGCACCTATTGCTACTACTTTAGGTTTAGTAATAGCTACAGGTTTACGCCAGTTGCCATAGTTGTATGTATCATTAAGCCATGATGTTGTAACTGGTGGGACATAAGGTTTGTAACTGTTGTTACTATACCATATGCCATCATCCCATTCACCCTTGTGTTCATTCATAATCTTATGGTTGCCGTGTCTATCTAAGAAGATAAGCTTGCTGTAACCAATACGACCTTCGATAAGGTTAATCATAGGATCTTGGAATAAAGCTAAGTTACCCCATTTGTTTACTAACGGTTGAAGTATTTGTTCATTAAAGTGGATAGTGTCAGACAAAGTCTTATCACCATCAAGCCCATTAATAATACCGTTGTGCACAAAAGCCAGACTGCTATTGACAGCGAATGGGTGACAGTTTGTTTTATTAATTTCACCATGAGTTTTAATCCTAAAATGAATAACAACTTTTTTATCTTGATGTTTCTTGTATGCATTGTAAAAGGAATCAAAGCTAAAGAAACCTTTTTCAATATTTAATTGTTTGTTATCAGCAAACATAAAGCCTGCACCATCTGGGTTAGATGAATAACATTCTTGTAATGTTGCTTTACTGATAATCTTTTCTTCTGGTTTATAGATTGCAATACACATTATACAAACTCCTTTAAATGATAACTAAGTTCGGGGAACATACGCTTACGATTAGATAACCAACCCATGAATGCTTCGTAATGAGTTTGTTTCTTGAGGGATTCATTAGACTGAGCAGGCATACAATAGTCAACTAATGCTTGTACAAATTGTAAGCGAGATGCAAACTCTTTATAGTTCATTGGTGTAGCAAACAACCTAACTTCTACTGTGTTCTGATTGTTTAGATTGAGTGCATTGTATCTGTCACCACCATTCTTGTTACGCCATGCATATGTAACATTGCGTCCACTATCCATACGAGCATATTGATTGTCTGTACGACCTGCTATAAATGCAATGAATAGTTTATTTTCTGGACGATTAAGAAACTCAGTCATCTTGCCGAGAGTCAACTGCGACAAGGGTTTCCGACTGATGTGTACATGCATACCTACATTCTTTTCTATCTTAAGATCAGGTGGTATGTTGTCATAGAATTTCTTAAAGATATCTAGATGTATATCTAATGTAGCTGGACATGTAACAATTTCAAAGCCGTTACGAATAGAACCATCAGACTTCATAAGTGCATGACCATGCATTAGTTTACCTACTGCAAGTTGTGCACGATTACGATTGTTAGTTTCGTATTCTAATTCACAGCCAAGGTAAACAGTATTAGGTCTAACCCTAGTAGCTTTGAACTTAAGCATACTTTCTACTCGTGTTGAATAGTTATGTATTTTAAATGTGGCATCAAGACAATGATGACACACACCATCAATCATAAGTTCCGTAACAGATTCATTACCACATGAAGAACATGTAGCAATATCTACTTCATTACGATTATATATCTCACCACCATGAAAAAATTGCTCAGGTTTGAGCCATATGTCATGTCGTTCATTGAATGTATAACCATATAACCTTGGATCAGTAGACTTATGTATCTCAGTCCAGTTAGTAGAACCAAGTCTTATGCGTCGTTGATTACCATCAACATGATACTCAGTAGTTAAGAAGTCTTGATAGTATGCATAAGTTGGTATGTTTTTATCAACAAGATAGTCTTGAATAGTTATGTCACTTGTAGTTGACTCTGCTATTCTTACTGCTTCTTGTAACATAAGGTTAGTTACCCAACTAGTACGCATAGCTTGTGAGCGTAGTCGTCTACGTAAGGCACCCCAGAAGCCTTTCTTTAGTGTACCATTTTGATTATAGAACACAGGTGCATTAGCTTTATAATACAACGCATCAATAACAGTTGATGCATTGATTCTATAACTTGCACTTGTTACAAGGTCTGTTTCATGAGCAGCTTCACGATAAAAGTTATACACACTCAATCGTCTGCTGCCATTGCCTTCGTCATTGGTATAGAATTGTAATACTCTTGTATCTTTGTACCAAAGAGTTGACAATGTAAAGGTCTTACGAACAGTTGCTTGTTCTTGATAGTCCCATTGATTGTCTTCTTTAGTCCAGTAGGTTTGTCGTATGTCTGGATGTAACCATCCGAACATATTAAACCTATTACTAAACTCACTAAAACTATATGGTTTCATATATGATTTCCTTTATGATTAATAGCAGTGCCTAGAATGCAGGCACCCGGAGTGCTGCATTCATAGGCTTAGAATAAGTTGATACAAACATACACTCATGAATACAATAGAGATTGTTACGCCAAGTAAAACAATACCTACAAGGTATTTATCAACTAGTGTATATTTATGTTTATATTTTGCAATACCACGAAAGTCTTCTTCATGATTACACATCTAATTTTTCCTTTATAAGTTGTTTAATATTGTTATTCATTTTACTTAATACAAATGCACAACCATATTTGTCAATACAGTCTTGAAACTCTTGAATAGTCCAATAGAAGTGTGCTTCTTCTTGATCTATTTGACCTTCAAGTTCTTCATGATTATCAAAGTCATCAGCCATATTATTCCCCTTAATAAAATATAAGATTGTCAAGTTTAACAGCTTTCCTACCCCACACATGCTTCATGTCAATTGAGTCATCATGAAAGTATAATGAACGACCGACAGGATTTGTTACTTTACCATAATACACATCTAATGCAATAAGTTTAGTTTTAAGTAAGTCTTCTAAAGTTGGTTCATCATGTTTATTGGTAATCATATCTTGTATACCAATGAACTGACCTTTGCTATATACTACATCACAAATGTCTTTACCATATCTTTTAGACCTGACACGATTGAGGATTAGATATCCAACACCATGTTTTGTTTGTAACGATTGTGTATTAGCTTCTGCATAAATAGCATAAGCCATACAACTGATTTGAGTTTCTATATTATTGATATCTGACATAATTAGATTCTTATAATTTGTCCAAGTAAACAGTAGAATGAGCGATAGCTCCTACTGAGAAACGATGATAGTAGTATGAGCAATCCAATTTTCTTGTTAAAGAAAATAGGTTTGGATATAAATCTGTGAGTGATAACGAACAGAACATAGAATTAAAAACTACGAGATTACTCGTAGATTTCTTCCTGTATATCGTGTTCGATAGCACAGAACTCGAGATAGTCAACTTCGGATATTTTAGCTTCGCGTTCTATACGCCATCCTTTCCAGAATAGATAGTCTGAGAGTTCTGTGTAAAAGATAGTAGCGTTGGTGTGCTTGTTTTTAAGCTTGTAGAATTTATCTAACATATGGTATCCTTAAAAAAAGAAAGGCAGAGTCGAAACCCTGCCTTGATTGATAATTAAGCTACGCGACCTGCGTCTGCTGATGTTGATTGATTCTCAACAGTTAACTCTGGGCGACCGCGATTACTTTCTGTTTGCTCAGCTTTCAACGAAGCATTTGCATTGACATGTGCTGCCATTTTTGCAGCTTGAACTAACTCTTGAGCTGACCATGTTTTAGCAATGGTTTTGTTAGTGCGTGCTTCAATATTGCTTGTTGTGAAAATCTTACGAGCGTTAGAATATGTTTCAATTTCATTCTCTAAAGCATAACCTAATTCAATCAAAGGCATTGCTCTGTAACGCATGTCACTTGAGAGGACATCTTTCATTAATGAACGAGCGATTGCTACTTTGGTGCCGGCACTTGGTTTGACAACAGCTAACATATCGTTGAACTGAGTGAAATCGAACTTACCGTCTGTGAATGTGATTGTTAAAGCCATGTGAATACCCCTTAAGTTTAAGTTAATTGTGAACTAATTTTACTACGAGGAAAAGCGTCCCCACACTTGGAGGACGCCTTTTCTGATGAAACTATAAATCATTGATTGCAGTATCTGATAATGAATCGATATATGCATCATATTCTGCACAGAATTGAGAGGATGAT
>Ga0114962_10004608_pt1 | contig 10943 bp, 9 predicted proteins | sample C_130820_MF_Meta_FD_87017 | JGI IMG/M metagenome (GOLD analysis project Ga0114962, IMG submission 87017) | Freshwater microbial communities from Lake Croche, Canada to study carbon cycling - C_130820_MF_MetaG | ecosystem: Environmental > Aquatic > Freshwater > Lake | place: Lake Croche, Canada...
GCTGAAACGCCGGTGAATTTTGATCTTCCTGGAAGCAATGATTCCCTCGTGAAAGTTAATGGAGGAATCATCCAATGCACCCAGAGCACACAGGGAGAAGGACAAGGGCGTGTAAGATTTCACCTGGATCCATTGCAGGGTACGAATCCCTTCCTGGTTGAAGTCAGTCATAATCCCGTTGCCTGGAAACCCTGATTTTGCGCTGATCTTACGGCCCGCGGGGGGATGCGTAAGCAAAGCTGTCTTGCCGGGGGACTCGAGATGTTCTGGCGGAGTCTTAAGACGGATGCCGCGAACTGGGCGCTGAGAGGTTTTTTTCTCCTTCGTCTAGTTCTTTTACTTATTTATATTCAGGGAACAGGACGCTTCTTGTGCGTTGGTGGAACGGGGTTAGTCTGAAATTAGTTTGAGAGATACGAGTGCCCCACAACGGATCGCTTTCCTTGGCGATTATTTGCCAAGGCTTTGTGGAATCGCGACGTTCACCCATGATCTCTGCGAGTCAATCGCCTCCATTATTCCGGGTTCGGATTGCTTTGTCGGAGCGCTCAATGACCGACCCGAGGGTTATGCTTATCCTCCCCGCGTGCGCTTTGAGATCATGGAGAAGGATCTCGGATCTTATCGGAAGGCGGCGGATTTCCTGAACTTCAACAATACCGAGGTGCTCTGCGTGCAGCATGAGTTCGGCATCTACGGAGGGGCTGCTGGAAGTCATTTGCTGGCACTGCTAAAGGAGGTTCGGATGCCTGTGGTGACGACGCTTCATACGATCCTCAGTGATCCCGATGCTGCGCAGCGCAGGGTGATGGATGCCTTGTTGTCACGCAGTAGTCGTCTCGTCGTGATGTCCCGTAAAGGGCGTGAGATCCTGAACGAAACCTACGGGGTCTCTGAGGACAAGGTGGACATCATCCCGCACGGCATACCTGATCTCGACTTCGTGGAATCGAAACTCTGTAAGGGGCAGTTTGGGGTGGAGGGCCGCCAGGTGCTTCTCACCTTTGGGTTGATCGGTCCAGGCAAGGGGATTGAGCATGCAATCGAGGCGTTGCCGGAGATTGTCCGCAGGCATCCTAATGTTGTGTATCTCGTCCTTGGAGCAACGCATCCGCACTTGATGGCCAGCGAGGGAGAGCGCTATCGGTTGAGTCTGGAACGATTGGTTCAGGAGCGTGGAGTGAAGGATCATGTCATCTTTTACAACCGCTTTGTCTCATCAGAGGACTTAAAGGAGTTTGTGGGAGCGACGGATATTTACCTGACTCCCTATCTGAACGAGGCGCAGGTCACCTCTGGTACTCTTTCCTATGTGATCGGAGCGGGAAAAGCCGTGGTCTCCACTCCTTATTGGCATGCACAGGAGCTGCTTGCAGGGGGGCGTGGTGTTCTGGTCCCGTTCCAGGATCCACGGGCCATCGCGGAGGGAGTTTGCGGATTGCTCGATGACCCTGCGCGCATGGAAAAGATCCGCCGAGACGCTTACGCCATGGGGCGTGAAATGATCTGGCCGACAATCGCCGAGCGTTACCTGCAAACGTTTGAGGAGGCTCGCCGCGATCGCCGCCATGATTCCCAAATGTCTGTTCCCTTCGATCGACGAAGTGCTCCGCGGACAGCGTTTGCGGGATGGACGCTTGCCAGTCGGCCCCTGGAACTCCCACCACTCAGGCTGGACCACATCATCCGCATGAGTGACGGCACCGGTATTTTCCAGCATGCGATTTTCAACGTGCCTAATTTTCACGAGGGTTATTGCACGGACGACAATGCACGGGCCTATATCCTCTGTAACCTGCTCGACGAGATCGGCGCACAGCCCCCTACGGAGAGTCTGGATGCACAGTCCACTTGCTACCTTGCTTTTCTGGCTGCCGCCTTAGACCGGAAGAGCGGACTTTTCCGGAACTTCATGAGTCACGGACGACAATGGCTTGAGGATGCCGGCAGTGAGGACAGCCACGGCCGTGCCTTGTGGGGCCTCGGCTCAGGCGTCGGACGTTCTCGGAATGAGGGGCATCGAAGGCTCGCCGCACAGATCTTCGAACTCGGTCTTGCGGCGGTCGAAAACTTCACCTCACCTAGGGCATGGAATTTCGCCCTCCTGGGGATTCACGAGTACCAGCGCCGTTTTCCGCATGAGGAAAAGACGAGCCGCCTGCGTGGCGTCCTTGTGGACAAACTCATCAAACTCTGGGGAGAGTATTCCTCGGAGGAGTGGCCCTGGTTTGAGGCGAGTCTCACCTATGACAATGCCCGCTTTTCGCAAGCAATGATTCTCAGTGGTGCCTCCATGAACCATGAGGAGGCGCTTGCCATGGGACTCCGATCCCTTGGCTGGCTTGCCTCCATCCAGACAACGCAACGAGGGTGCTTTCGTCCTATCGGCAGCAATGGATTCTACGCGCGTGATGGGGAGCGTGCGAATTTCGACCAGCAGCCGCTTGAGGCCCTTGCCATGGTCTCAGCCTCCAGTGAGGCATTCCGCGTAACCGGGGAGGCTTGCTGGACAATGGAGGCAAGGCGTGCCTTCGAGTGGTTTCTGGGACGCAATGATCTCGGTCTTCCTCTCTACGATTTCACAACGGGTGGATGCAGTGATGGACTCCATCACGACAGGGTGAGTGAAAATCAGGGAGCGGAATCGTCGCTTGCCTTCCATCTTGCGCTCGCGGAAATGAAATCAACCGAGCATCTCGTTTCTACGATGCTTCCACAAACTGCATCAGCCCGATGAACTCCATTACCATTCGTCGCCATGAGGTGGCACTTCTCCCGGAGAGCGGACGCGTCATTATCCGCCCCTTCATTCCTGCAGACCCCCGCCGGATCACCACCATTATCGGGCGCGCGCTTGCGCTGACTGAGGAAGAAGTTCGTCGCGAACTGGAATCCGTCCGGAGTGAGTTCGATTCCCGGCATTTCGACATCGAGTCGCTGCTGGACGGGCACTTTGGCAAGGTGAGCCATCACGTCTTCACGCAGCGATCGCTCTCCCGTGAGCGCCAGTTGCTTATCGGGGCCCTCTTCTCGGGAGAGTATGCACTCGAATCCGCCGCCATCTTCAACCCCTCCATTGTTCCACATCCTTATCAAGACGGGGTTCCCGAGGGAGGGCTGCGTTTCATCATGAGCCTTCGCGCCACAGGAGAGGGGCACATCTCTTCCATCGAGTTTCGCTCTGGAATTATAGCAAGGGACGGACTGATCATGCTGGATCCGGTCTCTCGCTTCGTGACGGTCCCGGAAGTCCTGCCGAATCCCAGCTACTACAAGAAGCGCTTTACCATCAAGCTGGCAGAGATGGGGTTCGGTGAATGGCATGACGGTGATGTGAGGCAGAAAAGCCACGCCTCCGCCGTCATGGATCAACTCACGGAACACTTCACCCGGCATGATCTGAATAAAAGCGTGAATCAGGTCCGACACCAGACCCAGCCATCGACTCGCGATCTTGACCGGACGCTCGAATGCATCCAGTGGCTGGCTGATTCGAATTACGAACTACGGTTTTCGGACAAGCTCGCGATGAGCGAACGGATCATCTTTCCCGTTTCGTCCAGCGAGTCCTCCGGCATTGAGGATGCTCGGTTCGTGCGTTTCATCGAGGAGGATGGTTCGGTCATGTATTATGCCACGTACACGGCTTACAATGGTCATTCCATTCTTCCACAGCTCATCGAGACAAAGGATTTCCTGCACTTCCGCATTCTTACATTGAACGGGAGTGCCGTGCAAAACAAGGGGATGGCACTTTTTCCACGCCTTATCAATGGACGCTATGCCATGCTCTCTCGACAGGACGACGAGAACCTTTTCCTAATGTTCTCGGACAGCCCTCATTACTGGAGCGATCCGCAGGTGATCCTCCGACCCTCGGAGATGTGGGAGTCTGTGAAAATCGGGAATTGCGGCTCGCCCATCGAGACGGAGGCCGGCTGGCTGGTCATCACCCACGGTGTCGGGCCTATGAGGAAATACTGCATCGGTGCCGCCCTGCTCGACCTCCACGATCCTACCAAGGTGATCGGACGTCTTCGGGAGCCCTTGCTCTCACCCGTCGGCGCGGAACGTGAAGGATATGTCCCCAATGTCGTCTATAGTTGCGGATCGCTGCTTCATGGTCGTGAGCTGATTCTTCCATTTGCTGTGAGTGACCGTGCCTCTGCGGTGGTCAGTGTTGCGCTTGATCCCTTGATCAAAGCCCTGAAGTCGGGGTAGGCAAACGTTTGTCATAAGTGCCCTAGACGCTTCTTGCACATCCCCGACTAATGGGAGTAAAATACACTTCCTCCGGGGCGTAGCTCAGCTTGGTAGAGCGCTTGGTTTGGGACCAAGAAGTCGCAGGTTCGAATCCTGTCGCCCCGATTTTTTCTTCCGATCCTGTTCATGATCCGCGAGGGTGCATGAAAGCATTTACACGCCTTCCGTTTCCTGCGATCTTTTACAACCAGTAGCAATGGCCAAAGACCTCTTCAAGAAGTGCCGAGAGTACAGCGATTCGGCAGATGCCCGGGCGCAAGGATTCTACCCGTATTTCCGCTGCATTGAGCAGAGCTACGGAAATCATGTCGTCTGTGGCGGCGAAGAGAAGATCATGATCGGGTCGAACAACTACCTTGGCTTGGCCCAAGACCCCCGCATTGTTGAGGCAGCCTGCGAGGCGACGCGCAAGTTTGGTGCCGGATGCACGGGTTCCCGTCTTCTGAATGGAACCATCTCTCTCCACAATGAGCTGGAGGAGGCACTCGCAGCGTTCCTTGGCCGTGAAAGTGCCCTTCTTTTTTCCACCGGATTCTTTGCGAACCAGGGTGCTCTTGCAGCACTGACAGAGGCTGACGACTTCATTCTCTGCGACCGTGAGAACCATGCCTCGATCATTGAGGGGTGTCAGGTAGCGCCTGCCAAGCTGGTTCCTTACCGGCATAACTCCGTGGAAGCCCTCCGCAATCGCCTCAAGCGCATCCCCCAGGAATCCGGCAGTCTTATCATTATGGATGGCGTTTTTAGCATGTCGGGTGACATGGCTGATCTTCCTCCGATGGTGAAAGCTGCCAAGGAATATGGAGCCGTCATGTATGTCGACGAGGCCCATTCGCTTGGAGTCGTGGGCCCTCAAGGGCGAGGGGTGACTCATCATTTTGGGGTCAATGACGATGTCGAGATTGTCATGGGAACATTTTCCAAGTCCTTTGGCTCGATGGGTGGATTCATCTCCGGTTCGCATGAGATGATCGAGTTTGTGAAGCACAAGGCACGGTGCTTTATCTTCACCGCTTCGCTGGCTCCGGCCGTCGTCGGGGGGGTCCTGAAGGCTCTTGAGATCATGCAGTCCGAGCCCGAGCGCATCGACATGCTCTGGAAGAACACCCGCAAGATGCACGAAGGCTTCAAGTCGATCGGTTTCAAGATCGGCTCCACCCAGAGTCCTATCGTTCCTATCCTGATCGGAAGTGAGGCCAAAGCCTTCGCTTTCGCCCAGCGTCTCTTCGAGGAGGGTGTCTTTGCCATACCGGCGATCTACCCAGCCGTTCGTTATGGTGAAGCGATCGTCCGAACCAGCTTCATGTCAACTCATACTGATGAAGATCTCGACAAGGTGCTTTATATTTTTGCAAAAATCGCAAGAGAACTAGGAACTTTCGATGACCCAGCATACACAGAAACAGGCCGCCGCCGGAACGTTTTCGATTTTGCCCTGCCGCAGCGCGGCCGATCTGAAGAAGTTCGAGGAGATTCCGGAGATACTTCACGGAACGGATCCGAACTTCACGCCGCCTTTTCCCGGTAGCGTTGTCGGCCTCATTGGGCCGAAGTCCGTCTTTCTGAAGAAGCACGGGGAAATCACTCCCCTGATCGCCTACCGCGATGGAAAGCCCGTGGGACGCATCGCTGCGATCGTCAACCGTTCTCACAACAATTATAACAAGGACTCGGTTGGTTTCTTCGGCTTCTTTGATTGTATCAATGATCCCTCGGTGGCGAAGGCCCTGGTCGAAGCCGCCGCGGTGATCCTTAAGGAGAAGGGATTGACCAGCATGCGCGGTCCCTACAATCCCTCGATTAACGACGATTGCGGCGTGCTCACGGAGGGTAATAACCGCCCCACGTTCATCTCGATGCCATGGAACCCAACCTACTACGATGAGGTCTACAAGGCAGTGGGCCTTGGTAATATAAGGACGCTCTACGCTTGGGATATTCCCCTGCATGCAGAGCCGCCGGCGCGCGTCACCAAAATCGTCAACTGGTTGATGAAAAGGAACAACGTCTCGATCCGCTCGATCGACATGAAGAACCTGAATAAGGAATTGGAAACGATCCATCGTCTCTACAACCAATGCCTCGACCGTAACTGGGGATTCTATCCGATCGCCCTTGATGACTTGCTTCATGCGGCCGACGACCTGAAAGCCATCGCCGATCCGAGCATCATCGTCTTTGTCTGTATCGACGGCCGCGACGTCGGGTTCTCCCTTGCTCTCCCGAACGTGAACGAGGTCTTCCATGCCTCGCGTGGACGTAAGGGAATTTTCCGTTTTCTTGAGATGGCGCTGCGGCTTCAATTCCAAAAGATCAAGACCGACCGCCTCACCGTGCTGGGAGTCGAGCCGGCCTACCGGGATAAGGGACTCAGCGCCCTGCTCTTCTTTGAGAGCTTCCGCATCGCCAAAGCCAAGTACAAGATCTCCGAAGTCTCCTGGGTCGAGGCGAACAATGTGGAAATCCACGAGGCTGCCGAACTGATGGGCGGTCATCGTTCCAGGACGTACGAGCTCTACGAGAAGTCGTTTGCCTGATCCGCGGATTGGCTTCACGCCCATGGAACTTTTGCTGACTGGGTCGACGGGATTCGTGGGCCGCAATCTCCTTCTCAAGCTTCATCGAGATCATCGATGGAGTCGGATCATCCTGCCTGTCCGCAAGCCCGAAAAGCTTCATTCCCAATTGGAAGGTGAGGGGATCTCAGACCCTCGCTTCTTTCCCTGCCGTGTCACGGGAGATTTTTGGGAACTCCCACCGGGCACGGCTCCTGATCTCGTGATTCATGCGGCAGGACTCCTCTTTGGACGTCGCCGGGAGGAGTATTTTGAAACGAATGTGGAGGGAACCCTGCGTCTGATGGCCCAGTTGCCCAAGACAGCCCGCATCATTGTCCTTTCCTCTCAGGCTGCCGGAGGCCCCACGCCGAGAGGTAAGCTTGCCCGCTCGATGGATGATCAGGATCGACCGGTCTCCCTCTATGGCGCATCAAAGCTCACGATGGAGAGAGAACTCCGAAATCGCCTCGGTCCCCGCCTTCTCATCCTTCGCCCCCCGATGGTACTAGGGCCGCGCGACGCCGCCACCCTGCCGCTTTTCAAGATGGCAGCGGGAGCCATCAGGCTGAAGCCTGGGTTCAAGGCGAAGCATTACAGCTGGATTGATGTCGAGGATCTCTGCGATGCGATCTTGGCCTCTGCATTGGTTGCGCCCGACGACTGGCAAAAACACGGCCCCTTTTACCTCGGTTCTGGAACCACGATTACCGATCATGAATTAATCGCCACCGCTGCCAAGGTGATCAAGACGCAGGGAATAACGCTGGCTCTGCCTCAGTTTGTGATTCAACTCGCCTCCTTGGTGATCGACGTCGTCCCTGCATGGCGGGAAGCGGCTCCCAGCCTCGGACGTGACCGGGTTCGTGAAATCTTGCCCGACCGCTGGGTCTGTGACTCGGCTCCGTTTTCCAAGCATTGCTGTAGTCCCAATTCAGAAGGCAACCTTGAGAGAACCCTGTGTTCGACGGCGGAGTGGCTCAAGAAACAGGGGAAGATCTAGAGCGGTTTTTCTTCATCTCTAGACATTCTTTGCGGCGGCATGAGGCGTTGTGCTGTGTCGTATCGCTTGGGCTGTAGCGCAAGACTACAGCCGCTTCGCTTGCTTCTTACACACCACCTCATGACATCCGTAAATCCTTTGTCTAAATCTGAATCAAAAACGCTCAAATCGGTAAAAAGGGGAGGGTGGGAAGGTAAATGAAGGCGGAACGATGGATTGTTCGCCACCCTTTACGTTCTTACTTTTGGTTCCTTCTCATTAATTAAGTCCCGGATCATCCGGTGCCTGTGCGAGCAGATGATACATCGATCCTAGGTCCTTCATGATCGCTTTCCAGCGATGGATGCCTTCTTCCGGCGTGCTCACGGGGTGCAGCATCTCGGCTGTGGGTTTGAGAAGGTGCCATGATTTTTCGCTGATCTCCTGCTCGAGTTGTCCCGCCGCCCATCCTGCGTAGCCGGTAAAGGCAAGAAGATTGCCCTCTTCATGGATAGTTTCACCGATTTCATGGGCAAGATTTTCCACTCCGAGCGATTGGAAGCGGACGCCAGTTTTTTTCCAGATTAAGCGAGTCAGGATCAGATGCTGCTGGTCCACGGGACCTCCTTCAAAGACCGGGACGACGGCTACCTCTTTCGGCGCATCGGACAACTCTCCCAGACTCTCAATCCTGGGGCGATTCAGAATAAAACCCATCGCCCCCTCCTGATCGTGATGGGTTATTAGAAGAATGGTCCGCCGGAAATGGCTGTCCATGAGGGACGGAAGGGCCACGAGCAGCAAGCCTGCATGGAGTGTTTCTGATAATTGAGGTTCCTGAAAGCGCACGAAGGAATTATCATCACTCCTGGGCATCAGATCAATTAGGGAAGGTAAAGTGGAATGATTCAGCAGGACATGGTTGGAGAGGTTGGAATGCTGAGCCAGCTTGCGAAGGAAGCCCCCGGTTGAAAGTTCAATAAAAAAATCAAGAAATCTCTTGCCCCTAGGGGCTGGATCAGCTTTTATTTACACCCTTTTTCTCCGGAAACGTCGGCAGGAATATTTTCGAATCTCTTTCTACAACCTTCTCAAAACTCGAACCATGGCCAAAGAAATCACAGGACAGATCAAGCTTCAGATCCCCGCCGGACAGGCCAATCCAGCACCTCCGGTCGGTCCCGCACTCGGTCAGCAGGGTGTCAACATCATGGCTTTCTGCAAGGAGTTCAACGCAGCCACACAGAAGCAGGCCGGCGACATCCTTCCCGTAGTCATCACGGTCTATAAGGACAAGTCCTTTACATTCATCACCAAGCAGCCTCCCTCCGGAGTTCTCTTGAAGAAAGCCGCCGGGATAGCTTCTGGATCCAAGGAGCCGAACAAAGTCAAGGTGGCCAAGCTCACCAAGAAGCAGGTCATGGATCTCGTGAAGATCAAGATGAAGGACATGAACGCCAAGAGCGAGGAAGCTGCCTTCCGCACCCTTTGTGGCACTGCCCGCCAGATGGGCATCGAGATTGAAGCATAAAAAACTTTTTACAAAAAAAACAACCGCAGGAGGTCTTCGGACCGCTTGAACTGCAACACAACATGCAAAACAACCGCAGCAAACGTTACCGCGCCGCCAATGAGCTCGTAGAGCAGGGACGCAAATATGCCTTAAGCGACGCCTTGAGTGTCCTTAAGAAGATGCCTCCCACCAAGTTCGATCAGACCGTCACCGTCTCGATGCGCCTTGGTGTTGACCCCAAGCAGAGCGACCAGATGGTCCGCGGCACCTGTCCTCTTCCCCATGGTAGCGGTAAGAATGTCCGCGTTCTCGTCTTCGCAACCGGTGCAGCCGCTACGGCAGCGCAGGAAGCCGGAGCTGAGTTTGTCGGCTTTGAAGATCTTCTTAAGAAGGTCCAGGGAGGTTTCGCTGATTTTGATGTTGCGATTGCCACCCCCGCAGCCATGACCGAGGTTCGTAAGCTCGGTAAGGTTCTTGGACCCCGCGGCCTCATGCCGAACCCCAAGACTGGAACCGTCAGCGACGACACCGCGAAGGCTGTCCTCGAGGTGAAGGCCGGACGCGTCGAGTTCAAGCTTGATAAGAACGGAAACATTGCCGTTCCCGTTGGCAAGTTTTCCTTCAGTGAGGCACAACTTCTCGACAACGGTCGCGCAGTCATCGAAGCGGTCACGAAGTCTCGCCCCGCAACGGCGAAGGGTGTCTTTGTCGAGTCCGTCACGATTGCCGCCACGATGTTACCCGGCATTCCCGTAGATGCTTCCCCCTTCCTGAAGAACTAACCAATCAACGAGGAACTTAGGAATACTACCATGCGCCCCGAGAAACCAACAATCGTAGAGGACGTCAAGCTACGCCTCAATAACTCTCCCTTCCTCATCGTCGTCGAATACGGCGGGATGAACGTGAATCACTTTGCAGAACTGCGTAACCGCCTCGGTGGTGCCGGAGCCTCGCTGACTGTCATCAAGAACACCTTCCTCCGTCGTTCCATCAAGGAAGCAGGACTTCCCGAGTTGGATGCCCACCTCACCGGTCAGACGGCTTTTGTGGTTGGCGAGAAAGACATCTGTGCCTCTGCCAAGATCCTTAAGACTTTCGCTGCTGAGTTCGAGAAGCCAACGATCCGTGTCGGCATCCTCGATAATTCCATTCTCGAAACAGCTGAGGTCATCGCACTGGCTGACCTGCCTCCGAAGGAAGTTCTCCAGGCACAGCTCCTTGGTCTCCTTCTCAGTCCTGCAACCAAGCTTGTGCGGACACTCAACGAGCCAGGAGCCAGTCTGGCCCGGGTCCTGGCAGCCCTTGCCGAGAAGGCTCCCGCTTCACCAGTTGCAGAAGAGGTGGCTCCTGCCTCAGAAGCTGTGGAAGCTCCCGTAGCATCAGCTGCAGAAGTGCCAGCAGCGTCGGACGCACCTGCTCCAGTGGCGGAAACCGCTTCCGAGGAAGCTCCGGCCGCTTAGAAAGCAGACCCTGTAGTCCCTAATCTCAAACTTTTAACCAAAAAAATTTCTCCCGGCGTACGAAGCCACGACGGGTGAAGGAAACACAACACGATGACCTGTCGGGCCGGCGGCTGCCGGACTCAAATGTCCTGAGGCTTCGGGACGCGACAGCATCAAAATCCAAA
>Ga0114962_10004609_pt1 | contig 10942 bp, 5 predicted proteins | sample C_130820_MF_Meta_FD_87017 | JGI IMG/M metagenome (GOLD analysis project Ga0114962, IMG submission 87017) | Freshwater microbial communities from Lake Croche, Canada to study carbon cycling - C_130820_MF_MetaG | ecosystem: Environmental > Aquatic > Freshwater > Lake | place: Lake Croche, Canada...
ATAATTTGATCTGTATCTACATTTTCCATTACCAATGGAACTGCAGTGGAATTGATGGTATTTATTTTTTTACTATTCACTTTAATGGTTTGTCTTTTAGTAACTTCTATATGATGTAATAAGATTATGCACTACATGTTGAAGTTTGATAATTGATGATTGAACCAACTTCACCCGTTATTGCAGCCAAAGCTGCAGTTAGCGGCGAAGCTAAAAATGTGCGGGCATTTGGACCTTGCCTTCCTTCAAAATTTCTGTTACTGGTGCTAATGCAATATTTTCCTGCAGGAATTTTATCTTCATTCATCCCTAAGCAAGCGGAGCAACCGGGACTTCTCAATTGAAAACCTGCTGCCTCAAAAATGGTATCAATGCCTTCTGCTTTTGCTTGTATTTCAACTTGTTTTGAACCGGGAACAACCCAAACTTCTACTCCGTCAGCTTTCTGTTTCCCTTTAACAAAAGATGCAACCAACCTTAAATCTTCAATTCTTGAATTGGTGCAACTTCCAATAAATACATAATCTACTTTTTGTCCGCTTATTTTTTGACCACTTTCCAATCCCATATAGGCCAATGCTTTTTGATAAGACGGTTGCTCCGCCAAAGGCATTGAATCTACAGTTGGAATATTTCCATTTACACTTATTCCCATCCCAGGATTTGTACCATAAGTAATCCAAGGGGTGATATCAGCAGCATTTATATGGATTTCTTTATCAAATTTTGCATTATGGTCTGAGTACAACTCGCTCCATTGTGCAATTGCATTATCCCAATTTTCGTTTTTAGGAGAAAATGTTCTATTGGAAAGATAATCGAATGTGATTTGGTCTGGGGCAATTAAACCACCACGAGCACCCATTTCAATGCTCATGTTGCAGATTGTCATTCTAGCTTCCATGGATAAGTTGCGAATGGTTGAACCAGCGTATTCTACAAAATATCCTGTAGCTCCTGATGCAGAAATGAGCGATATAATATATAAGATGATATCTTTTGAAAGCACGCCCGGGTGCAAATCTCCATCAATGGTAATTCTCAATTGTTTGGGTTTGGTTTGAAGCAAACATTGAGTAGCCATTACCATTTCTACTTCGCTTGTACCTATCCCAAAAGCAATTGTACCAAAAGCACCATGTGTTGAAGTATGGCTATCACCACAAACAATTGTCATTCCAGGTTGGGTAATTCCCAATTCAGGGCCAATCACATGAACAATTCCTTGGTAAGGATGACCTAATCCATACAATTCAATTCCAAACTTCTCACAGTTGTCTTTTAAAGCTTGTACTTGCTTGCGTGAAAGTTCTTCTACAATTGGAAGATGCTGGTTAACGGTGGGAACATTATGATCGGCTGTAGCTACAATTTGGTTTGGACGAAATACCTTTAAACCTCTATTTTCCAATCCTTTAAAGGCTTGTGGTGAAGTTACTTCGTGGATAAAATGTTTGTCGATATACAACACCGAAGGTCCATTTTCAATGGTATTTACGATATGCTTGTTCCAGATTTTATCAAATAAGGTTGATGGCATTAGTTCAGTTTTATCATTTTTTGAGAAAAATTAAGCAGTAACGGTTGAATCTTTAAAAGCATTGGCTAAATCCAACAGATTGTTGTCATTTACTTCTTTTAATTCATCAGCTACTTTTAAAAATGCTTCATAAAGGCTATCCACTTCATTGCGGTTATAATCAAATCCTAATTTTTTGAATCTATAAGCAAGTGCAGATCTACCGCTTCTTGCGGTAAGCACAATTTTTGAAGTATCAGCTCCAACTTCTTCTGGGGCAATAATTTCATAAGTTTGGGCATCTTTCAAAAAGCCGTCTTGATGAATTCCAGACGAATGAGAAAACGCATTTGCTCCAACTATTGCTTTGTTGGGTTGAACAGGCATACGCATGGTGTCTGCAACCAGTCTACTTATTGGATTCAACATTTCAGATTTGATAGAAGTATATAATCCCAAGTTTTTATGCTGCTGAATAACCATTACAACTTCTTCCAATGCAGTATTCCCGGCACGTTCTCCCAATCCGTTTATTGTACATTCAATTTGACGTGCACCACTTATTGCCCCTTGAATTGCATTCGCAGTTGCCAATCCAAGGTCGTTATGACAATGGCAAGACAAAATTGCTTTATCAATGTTTGGTACATTGTTCATTAAGAAAGCAATTTTTTCTCCGTATTGAAATGGAAGACAATAACCCGTGGTATCAGGAATATTAATGGTGGTGGCTCCGGCTTTAATAACCGCTTCAACAACACGAGCTAGGTATTCATTATCCGTTCTTCCAGCATCTTCTGCATAAAATTCTACATTGTCTGTAAAATTTCTTGCCCAAGTAACACATTGAATTGCTCTTTGTAATATATCTTCTCTATTGCTGTTGAATTTCGATTTGATGTGAAAATCAGAAGTGCCAATACCCGTATGAATTCGAGGACGAGCAGCAGGACGCAATGCAGCCGCAGCAGATTCAATATCTTTTAAAACTGCTCTAGATAATCCACAAATCACTGTGTCCTTTATTGCACTTGATATTTGAAGAACAGCATCAAAGTCACCCGGACTCGAAATAGGGAATCCTGCTTCAATTATATCAACACCCAAAGATTCTAACTGAAGAGCTATTTCAATTTTTTCTTTAGTATTCAATTTGCATCCAGGCACTTGTTCTCCGTCTCTTAAAGTGGTATCAAATATATATATTTTATCTTCAGCCATAATTTGTTCTTTAAAATGAAAGTATGCATCCAATTTTCTATCCAAAAAGGTTTAAAATTGATGTGTTTACGAATTTATTCTTATCCTTTGAGGAAAATTCTTCAATTTAGTATATAATTTACGATTTCAAAATGTAATAGTTGGTGCTGAAACTCATGCCAGCAAACTGTTTTAAAGAAATTACCATACGATGCCCAACCGATTAAAAGACGAATTGTTTCAGTTGATAAAGACCCTTAGTAAGGCCGAAAAAAGAAATTTTAAACTTTTTGTTGGTAGAAATTCTGCGCTTGGGGATCTTAAAATAACTGTTTTGTTTGATGCATTAGACAAAATGGAGGGCTATGATGAAGAATATTTGTTGCGAAAAAATGTTTCAATAAAAAAGCAACAGCTATCTAACCTTAAAGCGCATTTATACAAACAGATATTGGCTAGTTTAAGAATTTTACACGATAGTAGAAATATAGACATTCAATTGCATGAGCAAATGGATTTCGCAAGGATTCTTTACAACAAAGGTTTGTATAGCCATGCATTGAAACTATTGGAAAAAATTAAAGCATTGGCAAATGAAAACAACCAGATAACATTTGGGTTACAGGCTTTAATTTTTGAGAAAAAAATAGAGTCGCTTCACATTACCAGAAGTTTTGAAGATAGGGCTGAACAATTGGCAAGAGAAGTAGATGAGTTGGATGAAAGGTTGGTGATGGTAGGAAAATTATCAAATTTAGCATTACAATTGTATGGATGGTATATAAAAAAAGGTCATGCAAGAGATGAAAATGATGTACAATTGGTGAAACTATTTTTCGAAAACCAATTGCCCAAAGAAGCCAATCATTTTAATGGATTCTATGAAAAGTTGTATTACCATCAAAGTTTTGCTTGGTATGGATTTATTTTGCAAGATTTTCTAAATTATTACAAAAATTGCCAACGTTGGGTTGATTTGTTTGAAAAATCACCTTTTATGAAATCTGTAGAATCTCAACATTATATAAAGGGATTGCACAATTTGCTAAATGCCCATTTTATGTTGCAGAATTATGAAAAGTTTGAAGAAATATTATTGGTTTTAGAAAATTATTACAATTCTGATGAAGCTACAGCTACAGACAACAATAGAGTGCAGTCTTTCGTATACTTATATCTTGCAAAAATAAACAAACACTATTTAGAAGGTAGTTTTAGTGAAGGGTTGTTGCTTGTGCCTTACATTAAAGAAAAATTAGCAGATTACAATTTGTTGTTGGATCCACATCGGATATTGGTTTTTTATTATAAAATTGCCTGTTTGTATTTTGGTGCTGCGGATTATGCATCTACCATAAATTATCTGAATAAAATTATCAATTGGAAAGTAGATTTAAGAACCGATTTACAATGTTATGCAAGATTATTGCATTTGATAAGCCATTATGAGTTAGGCAATTACGAGTTGTTGCAATATTTAATAAGGTCTGTTTATCGATTTATGGCTAAAATGCAGAATTTAAGCGTTGTTGAAGAAGAAATATTTAAATTTTTGCAGCAATCTTTTAAGATAAACCAACAGCAAGTGAAAGAATCTTTTGAACAATTGCGGGATAAACTCATACAATATGAAGTAAATCCACTTGAAAGAAGGTCGTTTATGTATTTAGACATTATATCTTGGTTAGACAGCAAGATAAAAGGGGTAGCTGTTCAAGAAATAATTAAAGCACGTTGGCTACAAAAAACAAAACAAATTGGGTTGGTACAAAATTTATAGAATTTTATAATTACTTTCTTGCAAATACACTATATTTTTAAAAAAATTAGTTACCTTTGCCCTCCTTAATTTGGGGGTGTTATAATGTTTATTTAACGATTTTCTATACAAAGTATTGATTTTCAATAAATATTTACAGCATGTTCCATTATTTATAATTGTATTTCAGTTTACGTTAACCGGTTAAACTTCATTAAATAATTATGGCAATTAAGAAAGACAATCGGCCGAGGGCAAATTTTTCAAAGATTACCATCAGCCTAGCTTCTCCAGATTCAATATTGGAGCGTTCATTTGGCGAGGTATTGAAACCAGAAACCATCAATTACCGCACTTACAAGCCTGAGCGTGATGGTTTATTTTGCGAGCGTATTTTTGGTCCTGTTAAAGATTACGAGTGTGCTTGTGGTAAATACAAGAGAATCCGTTATAAAGGAATTGTTTGCGACAGATGTGGCGTTGAAGTTACAGAAAAGAAAGTTCGTCGCGAGCGTATGGGACACATTAAATTGGTTGTTCCTGTAATCCACATTTGGTATTTTAAATCTCTACCAAATAAAATTGGTTATTTGTTGGGGATGAGTTCTAAGAAATTAGAAACCATTATATATTATGAAAGATATGTAATTATTCAGGCTGGTATCCGCGAGGAAAAAGGCATGAAACAAGGCGATTTACTCACAGAAGAAGAGTATCTGGATTTATTGGATACTTTGCCAAGAGACAATCAACATCTTCCAGATGAAGATCCAAATAAGTTTATCGCTAAGATGGGTGCTGATGCAGTAAGCGATTTGTTGAAAAGAATTGATTTGGATGGCTTGAGTTTCTCTTTGAGAAATTCTGCAGCTAACGAAACTTCTCAACAGCGTAAAGCTGAAGCATTAAAAAGATTGAGCGTTGTAGAGTCTTTCCGCGATGCCAACAAAAGAATTTTAAACCGTCCAGAATGGATGGTAATGCAATATATTCCTGTAATTCCACCAGAACTTCGTCCTTTGGTTCCTTTGGATGGTGGTAGATTTGCTTCATCAGATTTGAACGATTTGTACCGCAGGGTAATTATCCGTAACAATCGTCTAAAGCGTTTGTTGGAAATTAAAGCACCTGAAGTAATTCTTCGCAACGAAAAGCGTATGCTTCAAGAGGCGATTGATTCATTGTTTGACAACAGTCGCAAAAGCAATGCCGTAAAAGCAGAAGGCGGAAGAGCATTAAAATCTCTTTCTGATGTTTTGAAAGGAAAGCAAGGACGTTTCCGCCAAAACTTGTTGGGTAAGCGTGTTGACTACTCAGGTCGTTCTGTAATTGTAGTAGGACCAGAATTGAAATTACATGAGTGTGGATTGCCAAAAGATATGGGTGCGGAATTATTCAAACCATTTATAATCCGCAAACTGATAGAAAGAGGTATTGTAAAAACAGTAAAATCTGCACGTAAATTAGTAGATCGTAAAGAAGCAATTGTTTGGGATATCCTTGAAAATATATTGAAAGGTCACCCGATCATGCTTAACCGTGCCCCAACATTGCACCGTTTGTCTATTCAAGCTTTCCAACCTAAATTGGTTGAAGGAAAGGCTATTCAGTTGCACCCGTTGGTTACTTCGGCTTTTAACGCTGACTTTGACGGTGACCAGATGGCTGTACACGTTCCATTGAGCAATGCCGCGATATTAGAAGCACAATTGTTGATGTTGGCATCTCACAACATTCTTAACCCACAGAATGGTACACCAATTACTTTGCCTTCTCAGGACATGGTATTGGGACTTTACTACATCACTAAAGGAAAGAAAAGTACAGATACTTTAACCGTTAGGGGAGAAGGAATGAGCTTTTACTCTCCAGAAGAGGTGATGATCGCATACAATGAAAATCGTATTGATCTACATGCCCACATCAAAGTAAAAACAACTGTAAGAGATATTGATGGCGGATTGCATTTAAAGTTAATATCAACTACTGTTGGTAGAGTAATGTTTAACCAACAGGTGCCAGAAAAAGTAGGTTTCATTGATCAATTGCTTACTAAAAAAGCACTTAGAGAAATTATTGGTAACATCATTAAAATTACTGATGTGCCTACTACTGCCAAATTCCTAGATAATATCAAAGAATTGGGTTTCCGTATGGCATTCCGTGGTGGATTGTCCTTCAACATTCAAGACTTAGTAGTGCCAGCATCAAAGCAGACATCAATTGATACAGCTACTGCAGAGGTAAATGAAGTTTGGGAAAACTACAATATGGGTTTAATTACCAATAATGAAAGGTATAACCAGATTATTGATATTTGGTCAAGGTTGGATACTAAGGTAACTGCAACTTTGATTAATGAGATGACTATCGACAACCAAGGATTCAACTCTGTATTTATGATGTTGGATTCTGGAGCTCGTGGTAGCAAGCAGCAGGTAAAGCAGTTGGCAGGTTTGAGAGGCTTGATGGCAAAACCTAGAAAAAGTGGTTCATCAGGATCTGAAATCATTGAAAACCCAATTTTGTCAAACTTTAAAGACGGATTGAGTGTATTAGAATATTTCATTTCTACACACGGTGCACGTAAAGGTTTGGCTGATACGGCATTAAAAACAGCAGATGCGGGTTATTTGACCAGACGTTTGGTGGATGTGGCACAAGACGTAGTAATCACAGAAGAAGATTGTAAAACTTTAAGAGGTATTGATATCAGTGCCTTAAAAGACAATGAAGATATAGTAGAACCATTAATTGACAGAATTGAGGGAAGAACATCATTGCACAATGTGTACGACCCGATTACTGATGAGCTTTTGGTAAAAGCAGACGAACACATTGATAGTGATGTGGCACGCAAAATTGACAAAGCAGGTATTGAAACAGTAGCAATTCGTTCAGTTTTAACTTGCGAAAGCAAGCGTGGTGTTTGTGTTAAATGTTATGGATTAAATCTTGCAACCGGTTCAATTGCTCAAAGAGGAGATGCAGTAGGAATTATTGCAGCACAATCAATTGGAGAACCAGGTACCCAGCTTACCCTAAGAACTTTCCACGTGGGTGGTGCGGCAAGTTCGGCATCTGTTGATTCTAAATTGCTTGCAAAATTTGATGGAACAATTGAATTGGATGAACTAACTAGAACAGTAACAAAAGCTGTTAGTGAATCTGGTGAAATTATAGAAAGAGAGATTGTAATCGGAAGAACAGGTGAAGTTAGAATTGTAGATAAGAAAAATGATCGCCAGTTGATTACCAATAACCTTCCTTATGGAGCAACGTTGTTTGTTAAAGATGGTCAAAAAGTAGCTAAAGGTGATGTGATTTGTTCTTGGGATCCATACAATAACGTTATAATGGCTGAAATTGCCGGAACGGTAAAGCTAGAAAATGTTATTGAGGGTGTAACTTTCAGAGAGGAATCAGACGAACAAACTGGTCACCGTGAAAAAGTGGTTATCGAAACCAAGGACAAAACAAAGATTCCTTCTATCATTATTGAAGGTGTTACAGATACAAAGAACTATAACATGCCTGTAGGTTCTCACTTAATTATAGATGAGGAAGAACAAGTTACAGCTGGTCAGATTTTGGTAAAAATCCCACGTGTTTTAGGTAAACTAAGAGATATTACGGGAGGTTTACCAAGGGTTACTGAATTGTTTGAAGCAAGAAATCCAGGTAATCCGGCTATTGTTTCAGAAATTGACGGTGTTGTAGCATTTGGAGCAGTGAAAAGAGGAAACAGAGAAATTGTAATTGAAGCAAGAGATGGTGTAACAAGAAAATACTTGGTTCCATTAACCCGCCAAATTTTGGCACAAGATGGTGACTTTGTAAAAGCAGGAACACCATTATCTGATGGACAAATGGCACCAAGCGACATTTTATCTATCAAAGGTCCATTTGCAGTTCAAGAATATGTAGTAAATGAAATTCAAGAAGTTTACCGATTACAAGGTGTAAGAATCAACGACAAACACATTGAATCAATAGTAAGGCAGATGATGAAGAAGTTGGAGATTGTAGATCCAGGTGATACACGCTTCCTTGAAGAGGATTTGGTAGATCGTTTTGAATTTAATGAAGAAAACGATTGGATTTATGATAAGAAAGTTGTTCTAGATCCAGGAGATTCTGCGAAACTTAAGGCTGGTCAAATTGTAAGTTTGCGTGAACTTCGTGAAGAGAACTCAATCCTTAGAAGAGGTGATCGTAAAGTAGCGGAGTTTAGAGATGCAAATTCTGCAACTTCTCGTCCAGTACTTTTGGGTATTACCAAAGCTTCATTGGGTACACAAAGTTGGATTTCAGCCGCTTCGTTCCAAGAAACAACCAAGGTATTGTCATCAGCAGCCATTCAAGGTAAAACAGATGATATGCTAGGATTGAAAGAAAATGTTATTACAGGTCATCATATTCCAGCAGGAACAGGTTTGAGGGAGTTTGAAAATATGATTATCGGTAGTAAAGAAGAATACGAATTGTTGAAAACTACGCGTGAAGCAATGAGTTTTGATGACGATGAATAATCTTTAAACACATTTATTTTACATAAACAGCAGGAAAATTTCGATTTTCCTGCTGTTTTATTATATTTTTACTTTTTACAACAATTTCAATTAAATGAAAAATTTTTTACCAGTTTCAGTAGCTGTTTTAGCTGTTTGTGTAGTAATTCTTTTTGTTCTTCAATTTAAAAATAATGGAAGTTCATCAAATTCGATAGGTGTTAATACAAAAGATTCAACCGGATTTAAACCATTACGTGTAGCATATGTAGATTTAGATAGCATTCAAGAAAAATTTGTCTATTATAAATCTAAAATGATCGAGTTTGAAAAGAAAAAAGAATTAGCCGATAGAGATTTGAATAGTGCTTATCAACAAATTCAAAATGAAGGAAAAGCCTTTCAACAAAGAGGAAATAGTATTACACAAGCAGAAGGTGAAGCTTTTCAGCGTGACTATACCCGCAAAATGCAAAACCTAGAGGAACAAAAAAGGATTTTCGAAGGTCAAATTCAAGAAGAAGGAATTCGTACAATGGACGATTTAAGAAAGCGTATGAACGATTTCTTGCTCGAATTCAATAAGAAAGAAAAATATTCTTACATATTTTCTTATAGTAGTGGTTTAAATGTAATGTTTTATAAAGACACTACTTATAATATTACCAATCAAGTAGCTGCTGGATTAAACGATGCTTATAACAAAAGCAAAAAATAATCTCTTTAGAATATGATTGATAAAATCATAGCCAGTCAATTTTTGTTTAAAAAATAACTTTCTAACATGACTTCAAACAGCAACCCCACTTCCTTTAAACCCAGTTTAGGATTATTAGATGCCACGATGGTGGTAGCAGGTTCTATGATTGGTTCTGGAATTTTTATTGTAAGTGCTGATATAGTAAGAAATGTAGGAAGTGCAGGTTGGTTGATAATGGTTTGGGCAATTACTGGTGTTATGACCATGATTGCTGCCATTAGTTATGGCGAACTAAGTGGTATGTTTCCTAAGGCTGGTGGACAGTACGTGTTTTTGAAAGAAGCTTACAATCCATTGGTTGGTTTTGTATATGGATGGAGTTTCTTTTCTGTAATCCAAACAGGAACCATTGCCGCTGTAGCAGTGGCATTTGCTAAATTCAGTGGTTATTTTTTCCCTGAATTACGAATCTTGCCCGAAAATCTATTGTTTGTAATTGGACCTTTCAATATTTACAAAGCCCAACTTCTGGCTATATTAATCATTATTCTTCTCACTTATATAAATACAAGAGGAGTAAAAGAAGGCAAAATCATTCAAACAAGTTTCACCATTTCAAAACTAATCGCCCTATTTGGATTAACCTTATTTGGTTTTTTCTTGGTGAAAGAAAGTTTTTGGAATACAAACTGGTCAACAGGTTTTAATGCTATGCAAGCAGTTAAATCAGCTGATGGTTTAGCTACAATTACTTGGACTTCAATTAGTGGAGTAACCATTATGGGTGCAATAGCAGCTTCAATGGTTGGGTCTGTTTTTAGCAGCGATGCATGGAATAATGTAACTTTTATTGCAGGTGAAATCAAAAATCCACAACGAAATATAGGCTTGAGTTTATTCTTGGGAACAGGAATTGTAACTGTCATCTATATTTCAGCAAACTTTATGTATTTAAATGTTTTGCCATTGCAACAAATAGCTTTTCCAGATGAAGATCGTTTGGCTGTTGCAGCTGCAAATGTGATATTTGGACCAATTGGGAAATCAATTATCGCCATTTTAATAATGGTTTCAACTTTTGGATGTATAAATGGCCTAGTATTGGCGGGAGCGAGAGTGTACTATACAATGTCACAAGATGGACTTTTTTTTAAGAAAGCAGGTTATTTGAACAAAAATTCAGTGCCACAATGGGCACTTTGGGCTCAATGTATAGTAGCTTCCTTATTATGCCTTAGTGGTAAATATGGCGA
>Ga0114962_10004613_pt1 | contig 10940 bp, 12 predicted proteins | sample C_130820_MF_Meta_FD_87017 | JGI IMG/M metagenome (GOLD analysis project Ga0114962, IMG submission 87017) | Freshwater microbial communities from Lake Croche, Canada to study carbon cycling - C_130820_MF_MetaG | ecosystem: Environmental > Aquatic > Freshwater > Lake | place: Lake Croche, Canada...
AAATGTTTTGCAATTGCTAATCCAACCCATGCTACACCTGTTTTTTCTTTATCATCATCAAGCATAGCATCTACTTTATCAACCTGTGCCAAACATTCTGCCACAATCAACTCGGCGAATCTTCCCGCAGTTAAACTTGCTAGAATGGTTCCTTTTTCAGCATCTACGCCCGCTGTCTCATATGCAAACTTTAGGGCTTGCTTATACAGTTCTACTACTCGCTCATTCATACTGCCCTAACCTCACTGTCTGAGTCAAACTCACATTGACTGCACTTATCCATGTTTATTCGTGCTTAATGCCAACCCGATGCATACAAGTACTCTCAGCCAGCATCTTCCAATTGTCAGGACTAATCTTAATTAGGTCTGCAATCTTCAAACCCATACGCAGAGACACTTCACGCAGCCGCTTGACATTGGCAAACATGAATTCAAGAACCTGGTCACCTTCACCGTTCTGAAAGTGATACTCCTTGAACAGCCCGCCGTCAGCGTCACGATGAACCTGCTTGATACGGAGAATCTTGTCACGCTCGGTATCAATAGTCAGGTCCAAGTAGTGACAGCGAGACTGAAGTGCATCCAAGTGAGCCTTAATCTTCTTGGACCGACGATCATTGAAGTCAAGATTGGTGATGAAAATGATAGACCCATTGAAGTCAAACTGATGGGGGACATCCTCAAGCCGAAGCAGACGCGAATCCTTGTTCCAAGAAATACGCCGACGCTTACCAGAATCCAATGCACCCTTCAGAATGTTCAGTGCATCCTGATCTTCCCAAACGTCACAGTCATCGAATACCAGCACATTGCGCTTGTCCGAATACTTGTACAAAGTAGCGAACAGACCAATACCGGAAATTGCACCCTTGATGATGTTGAAACGATCACGCTTACCGGCAATCTTGTCAAACAAAGATGCCTTCTCCATCTGCATTTCAACGCCGTGAGACTTACCAACGCCCGGAGGGCCTGACACAATCATAGCGCGGATGTCACCGTTGATGCAAGCTTTGGACATTTCATCCAATACTGCGAAACGGGTAGCAATGCGGTTCATTGCTTCATCATCCGAACAGGCAGATTCTTTCTGCTCTACTACAGCCGTGCTGTCAGGCCCTCCGTCAACGAAAGTGTAATCGTCTTTCGATTCAACCTTGATCTTGATATCTTCAATATCAAGATTCGGGAACAAAGTATTCTTGACAGTAATGTAACTGCCCTTCTTGCCAGTCTGAAAATCCTTAACTAACAGGACCTTCGCATTGAGAATGCGATTACCACGATAGCTTCCACGCTTGATACAAACTAATGCTGACATTTTCACTCCGTTTCTCAATTCAATACAAGTATTATAAATCTAAATTTATTAAAAGTCAACTACTGCAAACCTTAAATTGCGTCTTCCCATTCGTAAAACTTGACGCCGGGATCTAACCGCTTCAACTGCTTCGCAGCCGTCATCAACTCTTTGTAACGACGGTTAACTTCTGAACGGCTCAGCTCGCCATCGCAGGTCAAGTTCTCAGGGCTGAGAGCCGCCTGTTTGTAATACATAACCGCTTGTCTCTCCACATCAATCATGTCTGCAACCTGCTGCCGACCTGCGGCAGTGGCGATCTCATATTGAGCACCTTTGAAGAAACTGTTCCAGTGATTCTTCTGAACTACGAACATTTGCAACGCTTTCATCTCTACCCCGTTTATCAATTCAATACAAGTATTTTACAGGAATGTAGCTAATATAGCAAGAATTATAATTCCAAGGAAATCAACGACTTACGATATCGAAAATCTGTTGCTTTAGAAAAGCAACGTCCTCATTGGAAACGTAGAAGTCCGTAGTCGGATCCCAGTACTTTCCCTCAATGACATCATAGTACAGGACTGCCCCGGACGGGTAGTAGAACGGACCTTCAAGGCCCTTACGCGGCTGAAACTTGCGCTCCTGCTCGGTCAACTTGCGATAGCCCATTTGTCTCGCTCCGTCTACTTAAGATAAAGATAGTTTATCAGACTAATGGGCTAAAGTCAATTCTTTTAATCCAGTAACAACCTGCTGTACCGAAGCATAAATCATAGCTAAGTCATTGTTTGTATTGACTTTTATGAAAGTGGGGTTAAAAAAATGAATAATTCCGGGCATTCTGTCATGAGTGAAAGTTATTCTTGTATACCCGGTACCGTTGTGGTTGGGATGATCAGTGATGACTACATTAGTAAAAAGACTATCAAGTTGGTAGATCAAGTAATTAATACTGGTTTGTCTATCCATCAACATGCACCTCTGAATCTATTTATTACAAGTGTGTGTCAAAGTGCAACATCTTCCATGCCGGCTGTTCTAAGACGAACCACGTGGCCTAACATGAAATTTTTACTTTCTATTCCTTTAAGTATTCCTAGCCATTTATTTCTGATAAGTGCTACTTCATTGATGATAGTTTCAAAGTCAATAACTTCTTCCTCACCATCTACATACTTTTCTGCATCACGGCTAGACAACGCTCGGTTATATGCTTCTAAGTATTTTTGAAAGTGCTTGCGTCTAATCTTACGTAGTTGAATATTGAGGTAATTTAACACAGCTTCAATTTCTTGAAGCTGGTTAAATCTATGCTCTGTAACACCAGGCAAATCGGCAAGATTTTTCTCAACCTTGCCTTTTATGCCCACATCAAACCTAGCACTATTCAACTCTGCTTCATAGTATGCTATGAAGTCGGGTATAGAACTTAGGTTAACTGTGATCTTTGAATACCAATTCACAATGTACCTGCTAGTTCTCGCATTTGCCTAGTATTAGGTATATCACCAGCGGTCTTCATCTTCTTCCTGTTCTTCGTACTCTTCTTCATCATACTCTTCTTCATCATCATCTTGATGAAGTTCTTTATAGTCTCTCAGAGCAGCAAGCATTTCAGTATCGCGTCTAAATGCTTGCTTAATATCGGCTGGACTAAAGTCATTATCAATTAGCAGATTAATAAGATCATCTGCTGATTCTCGGCGGGTACCGTAATCAATATTTTCTTTAAGTAAAGCCCAAATATCTGCTACAAGTTCTACGCTCATTGTTAGACCTCCTCAGGTTTAACATTACTTATCATTCTTTGTTTAGATTTTTGGAATTCAGTCATCACCGTATCTAAACAACCATTATCGTTAGATTCCCATCCCTTACGAAAATACTTGATTACTTCTCCATCTTCAGTTGTGTAGCTCAGGCGATTACCTTCCTTAGTAAGAATGCCTGCTTTCTCAAACAGATCAAGTAATCCGGAATATGGATTCATACCAGTTGAATACGGGATCTTAACTTGTACGCTTTCAAAAGGCTTTGCATAGCGTGTTTTCATCACCTTACATGCGGCGCGAATACCTAATACTTCACTAACCTTGTTGCCATCTTCATCTTCTTTTAGCTTCAACTTCTTCATAGCAACTACGATAGATGATGCGTAAACAAATCCCTGTCCACCACTGATCTTATCATCTGGATCAAACATATCCTGCGAGGCATATGTATGATTAGTAGCAACCAATCCTACGTTCCAACTACCAAACATATTAACACTGTTGCGAACTAGTGCAGTAAGTGCTTTGGGCTTGCGTCCCATATCACCCTTCATATCACCTGCTTCAAACTGATTAACATCAGTTGGAGTAAGTAACATACCAAGCGAATCGATTACAAATAGAACCTTAGGGCGATTTTCGGAATCAGTTTTGTCATATGTAGCCTTGTAATCCTTCATGAAGTCGCTAATGGTTCTTGCTACATCATCAATCATTGACATGTTTAACTTTAGCAACTTTTCTTCTGATGTATCAACGCCAAGTGCTTTTAGCCAATTTTCATCTAGTGCATTTTCCGAATCAACAAGCACAACAAAGATGCCTTGTTCTTGTGCGTGGCGAACTAAGTTTCCGGAACAGATATAACTTTTGCCCGAGCCCGACTCGCCCGCAAATACAGTTACCTTGCCAAGTGGCACGCCCTTGTTAAAGTCTCCGCTAATCAAATAATTCAAGGCATGATTGCCTGTAGAGATCCAATCTGTTGGATCATTGAACCCAATACTAAGACCCTCAATAGCCTTAGTGATATCTTTCCTAAATTTACTAGGATCAAATGGTTTAGTCAAAGTATTCTCCTATTTTGCTTTTCTAATTTTAACAGAAAACGGTTCTCTGTCAAGTAGTTCAGGACAGTTCTCCGCAATCATATCAAGTTCATAATCACTCGGGTAGTGCCTTAAAGCACCACGTGCGCGATCTCTCACCAATGAAGGTACTCGGGGTGTTTTACCTGGATCGCATAGTTCTTCTAGTAATTTCTTACCTTGCTTAATAGCTCTATATCTCTCATCTGGGAGTGTCATAATAGTTTCCTCATTAAATAGGGGGAGAGGTTACTCTCCCCCAAAACCTTAGGCTGTTTTCTGTCTAGCGCGAATCTGCGCTAGAATATCTTGGGCCTTATCACTTGAGGTTGCTTTAGGAGGCACTACTACGGGTGCGGTTGTCACTACCGGAGCATCATACTCCTCATCAACGTCTGCTGACGGAGCAGCAGCCGCGGTTGTTGTAGTTGTTCCAACAGGAGCATCAAGACCATATGGGCGATAGTATGCTCCCCACTTCTCTAGATTGTAGGGCTGACCATCGACGCTAGCCTCAAACATCTCCTTGATGATTCGCAATTCTGCTTCACTTGGCTTCTTTGGTAAGAAGTCTGCCAAATTAAACAAACCGTGCGAGTCAATAGCAGCCTGCTCAGTTTCGGTTAGCGGGGATTCTCTACGCGCCCAACTGGATGTGACATACTCTGCATACCCGCCCTTACCTGCTGTCTTACGAATATTAAAGTCAAGACCGTGCATATAATCAGTAGGCATGTTCTCAATTTCAGGATCCATCAACGATGCGCGAATAAGTCCCTGAATTTGAGATGTGATAACAAACCGACGAATTGGATTCGCTGGAGTCTTGTCATTACCGAGCGGGTTCTGTCTGACAAATCCTTGATAGATGAAAGAACTCTTCTTCCAATACTTGTTAGCCATTGTCTTGAGAGACTCATCTTTATACCATGGACGAATTTCTGCAAGAATGGGGCAGTTCTCACCATACATTTCCATGCACGGAACCTGAACTGTGAACTGCTTGATACTAGGATTTCCTGTAACTCCGTTAAACGGAAGTTTGATAACCTTGCGTTCTACCCAAAAGAATTCATTTTTGGGATCAGCATCTGGAAGAAATCGCACTGCTGCGGTTGTACCTTCGTCAATGTTCCAGTGTGGGAAAATTGCGTTATCTGATTGTGACTTTGCACCCTTGTTTTGGGTCTTATTGTCTTGTGCCGCAATGCGGGCACGAATCTCTTGAAGTGAAGCCATTTTTGTTTCTCCTTATAAAATGTGCTATGTGTTGAGCTTTATACTGTGCTTTATGTTTTGTTGTCAGGAGACAACTAACACATCATTGATTATACGCTAATCAACTGATATGTCAATGTATTTATCATTGAAGAGGGAAAACAGATTTTTATTTAGGCTTTTTTGCGCCAATTGTTTGAGTAGGCTTTACAGTGGTCTTTAGTATTTCATCACTATCATCATTTGAGAGATCGGGCAGTGCTTTGATATCTTCGGGTTCATCATCTGCGGTTTTCATATCATCTGGATTCATTACAGGCGTGATTGGTTCGTCTTTCTTACTGTTTGTACTTGACAGTGCTTTAACGCCTGCCAACTGTGCCAATCGGCTTATAACAGCATCTGCGGCGCCGTGTTTTGCTAGAGTTTTAACTGCGCTAGTAGCTTGGTCCTTTTCGGGCTCGGCTATTTGATCTTTATTTTTTTCAGGATTAAATTTTACGCCTGAAACCATTCGGTCAACATACTCCCCTGCTTGTTTTCTGTCTAGAATTGGTCTGCTGTTTGGACTGTCTGCTGATTTATCAATAGTGTTACCATGATCGTCATGGAATTTTCCATCTGGCGCAGTAAAATCATCTGTATCATCACTGATCCAGTCAAGATGTTCCACTTTAGCTTCACCGCTTTTAGGATCTTGATATACTAGCACTTGGTCTAGCAGTTGCGAGTTATCTATTTCAGCGTAAAGATATTTAACTCCGTTAGGGGATACATACGAGTGATACTCGGATCCCCAAGGCATAAGTCCGTATTTTTCTCCGATCTCAGTTAGATCGTTTTCTCCGGGATCCCATTCCGTATCTTCATCATCATAGTCAGTGTTTATATAAACAGAACCAAAGTAACCCTTTACCCAATCTGCGGCTGCGGCGACTAACGAGCTAACGCTAGCGGCTGTTGGTGCTGCTGCGGCTGCTGTTGTTGCGGCGGCAGCGGCTGGAGCAGCAGCACCAGGCAATTTAGCACCGGTAGCGGCTGCAACACCGGCTGCTCCTAATCCTTTGAGAAAATCTCTGCGAGTTACCTCATCAATCTTCATTTCTTTCTATACTGGTTAAGGTATTAGTGAGTGCTTTAATTTGTTCTGCAAGTGATTCGTATACATCATCGTTAGCAGGTCCTATTCCAGGAGGCTTAGCCTTTTTGTCCTTGAAATCGGGTTCATCTAGAGCTTTTATATCTCGCTCTAAATCTCTGTTAATTTGCTTTACTTTTTGATCGGCATCTTGTCCTGATTTTTTCATCATATCAACAACTTCATCCGAACTGATACCGGGACGATATAGCGATTTAGTATCAGGTTCTGGTTCAGGTAGAGAAGTGCGCTCAAGTGTTCCTGCTTTGTCCCAACTTGATCCTTGATAGTAATGCTGACTTTCATCTTTGGGTGCTGCTACTAATGGCGGAGGGAATTTACCCTCGTTGAACAGCGGAATAAAATTCTGTGCGCTACCATGCCAATTAATATTTTGTTCATCGTCTGTATACTTTACTTCTACCCCGTCTAGTGGTATTAGTGTAGAAAGATCAGGTTTTTTAGTTTTGGCGCTTGCCTTAGCTCGGTCAATATTCTTCTGGGGCACCTTAATCCAAATTTGTCCTAAACCACTATCAGCAAAAACAATTATACCATTTTCACCTTCTTTATGCTGATTAATCAAGCCAAATTTAGATCCCCAGCCTAGAGTTCCTTTATAAGTATGATCTCTTTCGCGAACAATGTTGACTAAATCGGACAATGTTCCATGCATCGGAGAAACGCTATCACCTTCTTCAATATGCGATAGCGTTTCAGTAAGTTTTTTTATTTCTTGAGATATAGACATTTTACAATCCTGATAATTTTTTGATTCTTGCTATGTCAAAATCAATGCTTTCGTTGCCAACCAACCTACCTCGTAAGTTCTTTTCATTTTTGCCTACTTTTTCTGTAGGGCCAAGTTGACCAGCACGCTTTTGATTTGCGTCCAAGCCTTCCGCCGCACCTTGTTCATGCAGACTCTCACCGTCATCAGTCCATCGATGACTGCTAGAGAATATCTTTTCAGCTTTTTCTTTGGTAATGTTATATTTTCGTTTAAATTCTTCATCGCTTAGATTTTCTAAATCGTCATCTAGTTCGGCCATCTTGCCTTCTTCCAAAGGAGCTTTACTGGTTGGGCCAGCTGAGCCTTCCGCCACACCTTGCTTATCACTCTTCTTGTGTTGAAACAGATTGAATGCTTGACGAGCTGTTGCTGGCATAGTACCAATGTAGAAATTCATTGCAGGAACTCTGTCATACTGCTTGGTTAGTACAGTCTCCGGCTTATCCAGGTTTACCTTTGCTGTCATCTCACCGTCGCGTGATTTTATTGTAAGTGTTGCGTTAGTAGCATCAATTTTCTCAAACTTTATGACGGGGAAGGTCCCAGATATGCCATCGCCAATACCAGAGTGATTCTTTACTTTAACACGAATTGGTTGATCTTTGTAAGCATCATACCATTCCATGTCAGCATTACTACCATGCCATTTGGAATCTGCTAAGCCTTCCGCCACAGCCTGTGGAGCCATATTAATGAAGTTTTCTTCAATCTCAGTATCTCTGCCATATTGTTGGCTGAGTTCATCTATAAAGTCATCGATGCCCCTGTAATCATGTTCTCTAGCTAGATTATCTAAATCATCAAATGATAATCCATACTTTGTCATAATTGGCTGCAAACTATCGGTTGGACTTAGATCAGGATAAGCAGCCGACAATGCGTTAACTACTTCTTGCCACGCTAGTTTTTTACCTTTTCCTCTTGAATTGTCATCAGACATCTCTGATTCAGGAATAGTCTTAAGATCAGTGGCTTCACTAAAAGGCAATTCTTTTGTTGCATTAGGATCAAACATGTTTAACATGTCTTTAACTATAGTTTTTCTGAATCTTACTGGTATGCCTTTCTTATGCAAAAAATTTAATGCGCCGGAGATAAAGTAATCCTCCCAATTTGAATTAGACTTGTCAATATTATCTTCTTCAAAATCAAAGCTATCCAAATATTCTTTGTACAATTCAAAAACATTTCCAGTATCTTGTGCTGAAGACAACCTAGTAACTTCATTAAGCGATGCCGGATCATGCGTAACATCTGCTAAGTGAGCATCAATACCTGCAGTTGACTTTAATTTCCAATGCTGTGCTGCTTTTTTTGCGGCTTCATAACTACTATTAGCCTTTACTTCGCATTTACCTTTTTTGGTGTGTACACAAATATACGGACGTTCTTTACTTTCGCCTTCGGGAATTCCAATTGGATTGTTACTTTTTAAACTTTCTTCTTCTGTGACATTGTTAGCCCATTCAGCCAATTCACTTACTTCTTTCATCTCACCAATGTTCTTACTTAATCTCTTAAGAATTGGCATTACACTTTCAATTCTAGGATCTAGAGTTTCTTTTACAAATAATTCATTTAAATTGATTTCGTCACCTTCGGTCTCCATAAGTGTTGGAGTCCAGCTTTCAAAGTAAGTATTGTACCCACGATTGCCAATCATTCTGCTTAATGTTTCACGCAGTGATTGATAGTGATTAAGACCTTCATTAATTAATTGTTGGGCTGATTCGTTAAATGTACCATTTTTTGTAGCGCGAACAAATCCTGCCATTTTAGTATATTCTTCTACTAATGAAGTGATGTGTTTGCCGCGCTCATCATACGGTGAGCCACCTTCTGCTACGTGACGAGCGTATACTTTGGCAATACCTGGGCGTTTGGTAGGAATAGCAAATTTTTCACCGTTAGTGTTCTCAACAAAGATTCTTTCAATATTATGAAAACGCTTTTCACCTTCCTCTATTTTACGGGTGTGTTGAATGATAATCTTTACTTGAGGTACTGCGTCATTGTAACTAGTTGTATTGCCCATTGAGTGATAACTTTCACCTAAAGCTTCTTTCTTTTTTACATGCTCTCTTTGTGCCATGTCGCTTCCTAAGTGGTCTCTGTTTTTGAGTTCAAATCCTAATTGCTTTCGCATGGCCCATCTCTTTAATACTTTCAACAAACTTGGCCAGCTGTCACTAAATCCTGTACCTGAAGTATTGTTATCGCCACTGTCGGCTATATCATCATCATAATAGATAATCAGCTTAGCTGCGTTGTCAATTGTAGCCCAAACTGGGCCAAAATCTTCCTTACCGTTACTTTTCTTAAAGTCAAATTTAAAGACATCTGCATCTTGCGGTACAGGTGTGTTTTGACCTTTTGAGTCGATTGGTGTTGGGTTATAACCTCTAGTTTTTAAAAGGTCATATAAGCCGGAGTTAAAGGATTCTTGATTGATTGCCATATTAATATTTATCCCAATATGCTATCCAATCACCGCAAAGAAGGGTAACGGAGCTACAAATTCGTCATGATCTCGCAGTTGCGTCTCTAAATCTACGTGATAGTCGCTCAGGAGTTGAAAAATTCTGGTGATTAGTAGCGTAGCCATAATAAGATCATCATTATCACCAATTTTGGCAGCGTAACTACCACCTGAGGCTACGAAAGTCTTTAACTCAGATATTAAACTGCGACTATAAATGGTTAATTTTTTGCTTTCTAGTAAAGTCTTAAACTTAGCACAAGCGGCTAATTTACTCTTGTTAGTAGTATTGAATCCTTTACGCTTCTTGCCGGGCTCACTGATAAAGATTCCGGGAATGTTAGATTCTCCGTATTCATTTAATGAAATAATAGCTGCTTCACCTATGGAGTTATTTTCTAGTGAATAATATAGATTAGTGGGTTCGTTTGTTCTTTCTACAATGTACTTGTTTATTTCCGCTAACAGCTTAATCTGACTAGGAATATCAGTCTTGTTGTGTTTCCATTCACCAATCTGAGTAGTAGTATTTGCTTCAAAGATTTCTATCGCAGCTGGGTCGCTACCCGTACCTAAACTTGGATCCAATCCAACTACGTAGATATTACCCTTAGTTGGTTGCTTATACCATCTGATTTGCCCCGTTCTATTAATAGGTTCTATACCTTCTAACATTATTAGAGTGTTTGGGTTTATCAGCGTCTCGTCTGCTATAATAAATTCGCAATTTATTTCACGGTTGAAGCGATCTTGTCCCAGCTGGGACTTCATTTCTTCTGCCCATTTTTCATCTCTTCCGGGCTGCTCTCTCCAATCTGCACGATACGCTTTAAATCCGTTTACTCCAACTTTTGTTATATTACCAAACTCATCTTCAGTTTTGTTTGCCCCCTTCCAAATAAGAGCAAATTGATCTTCATCCGAGTTTGGAGTTGAAGTAATGATTGCTTTACCACCTGTACTCAGTGTAGGAGTAATTGAAGTCCAAAATTGTTCGGCGATGGTTGGTCGCACGAATGCAAACTCGTCCAAATAAAGTAGCGTAATAGACATACCACGACCCGTGTTTTCAGTAGTAGTTGCCGAAACAATACGACTACCGTTTTCAAAGTCTAAACTGCCCTTGTTATAGGTTGTCACCCCC
>Ga0114962_10004614_pt1 | contig 10940 bp, 14 predicted proteins | sample C_130820_MF_Meta_FD_87017 | JGI IMG/M metagenome (GOLD analysis project Ga0114962, IMG submission 87017) | Freshwater microbial communities from Lake Croche, Canada to study carbon cycling - C_130820_MF_MetaG | ecosystem: Environmental > Aquatic > Freshwater > Lake | place: Lake Croche, Canada...
CTCCGGCACGGTAGAGGCACGCAACGAAGATTACACTCAGTTTGAAAAAGCAAAATCCTCAGGAGCCCAGGTCATCTCCACCGATTATTACCTCCCGTCCAAGCTATTCAAATCCACGTACAAAGTGTCTTTTGAAGGAAATAAGTTTGAACGAGCAAATCCAGTTCTCAAACAAAATAAAAAATAAGTTGAAACCTACATTTTGGGTTCCAGTTGACCTTGGGACACTTACAGTTTCACATATTACACTTAGAAGTTTGGCCAATAATGTACCAACCCCTTATTACTTGGACTCATGCATTCGTCAAAGTCAAATTCCATAGATTTTTCTTGATTAAACTGGTTGCCGTTCCGAATGTAAAGTTGGAGTAATTTCGTCTTGGACAAGCTTAAATAAGAAATACCTGACGGCACAAATCCGAATGAATTTAGGATGGCTTGCATTCCTAGATTATCCGTTCTAGTGGTTGAAAATAAATGCTCTTTATCAAATTTATGTATCAACTCCGAGCATAGTATGGAAGCTATTTTTTGGTTTCTATACGGGGATTCAACAAACACATATCCAAGTTCAAATACGTACTTGGATGGATTAAAATCAAACAGCGCTTTGTCAAAAATATCGTTGACGTAATCGGATTCTGGCATCTTTATGCTGGCCGTGGCAATGATGGTTTCTCCATCTTTAAAATACGCTGTTAATGCGGAGGAATAAAGCCGACTTTCTACTAAACTAGCATTCGCCTCATTGCCTTTTATAATGAGCCCTTGAATCTCTATCTGATTTTTTTCTGTCATTTCTCGGTAGGTGCCGAAATGTAATTCCATGAAGTTAAATTTTCAGTAAACATAGGGTCCTTTCTAATGCTTTTGAATATAGAATTGTAAAATTAAAGTGAATTATTTATTATGAATTTGGCAAAAATTGGCTAGTATTTATCCCCCAAAATAAATATCGATTAATAAACATTATTTTAACTTAAATAACATAAATCATTTGATTAAAAGAAGTAGATTAATTATTCATTATGAGTCGAAATGCCATTAGCAATGAAATATATTAAAATTAGAAAATTGGGATTTAGAAATTACCAAGAAGGTTTTGAATTTATAAAATATGCGAGGTGCGAAAATGTCTCTTTTGAATATACCGAAGAAAAAGAGTTGCTCATGATTAAATTTAATTTGCAAGAAACCGATGAGGTCACCCTTGAATATAAATTGATCAGCCATGAGTATAAATCGTTTATGAAAAAGTGGAAATTATTTTTATTGAACGAAGATTATTTTTTTGATTTAGCCGATTTTAATAGAAAATAACCGAGTCTTATGCTGGCAAAAATAATATCGATTGCAAACCAAAAAGGAGGAGTAGGTAAAACGTCCACGGCGATAAATTTGGCATATAGCTTAGCCAGTTTAGGAAAAAATGTTTTAATTATCGACATCGATCCTCAGGCCAACAGCACTTCTGGTTTGGGCCTTGATCCAAGCACCTGCGAATACACCATTTATGATATCTTATTAAATAAGAATTTAAATCAAAAGTGCCATTGTCTCTTCAGTGTTTGAAAATCTTGATTTAATTCCTGCTGATATTAATTTAGTCGGCGCTGAAATAGAACTCATCAATTCCATCAGTCGGGAAACCATTCTAAAAGAGCATCTAGAGAGTATTCGTGGTCATTATGAGTATATTTTTTTTGGATTGCTTTCCTTCCCTAGGCTTGTAAATCGTCAGTAAAATCAGACCGATAAAGGTTATTTCTTGACTTCGTTTACATTTAAACAAACCTACATTTCACCTGAAAACCCCTCTCGTGCTACCCGATTTGTTACCGTTCCTTTAAAATAAAAGAATCTACCCTTTTGAGGTGTATTTGGGTGTACCCAAAGCAATTCTGAGATTGATTTTGTTGAAGAATAGTATTCAGGGGAGGTGATTGTTTGGGGAGGCTTACTGTGGTTAAGAATTGATCCGACAAAGAAAATTGCTTTTTAAATTTAGATTAAGGTTCTAAATGGGTTTGAATTAAAATATAAATAATATTAATTTTATTAGTGATTTTTTCGACTTCTTCTGATGATAATGATAATTAGGGCTATAATGCCGAATAGAATAGGAAAGGTCATAGTTGTAATTTTTTATTAGACAAATGTATTAATAATTATGGAAGTTCACCATCCACACCACACACCTAAATCTATTAAGGATTATGCTAGTGAATTTCTAGTCATCTTCGTGGCATTGACTCTTGGTTTCTTAGTAGAAAACCAACGAGAACACTACATCGAGGGGTTACGTGAAAAAGAATTAGCACATAGTTTATACTTGGAAACCAAAGCAGACTCCTTAGAAATGGCTGAAATCATCTCATTTCGAATCAAAAAAGAAGCCTATTTAAATGAACTTTATCTAACCTATACTGGCGATGTTGATAATATTACTAAACAAAAGCGTATCCAAGCTGCTCAATTCATTGGTGTAAACGCCAATTCCCAAATAATTTTTGAACCTAGAAGCGCAATATTAACCCAATTGGAATCCTCAGGGATGTTGCGCTATTTCAAGGACCTGGAAATTCAAGAAGATCTCCTGAAGATAATTAATGACCAAGAGAAAATTCGAATTCGAATGCAGCGGGAAACGGATGCCTATCACCAATTTGTATTACCTAATTTTATCGAAATCCAAAATGTAGATTTAATTCGAGATTTGACCCAAATTGGGAAAAACACTCAATCACTTTCACATTTGGTTGAAGAATATGTCGCATCAACTAATTACCTTAAATATCCTAAAATTAAACTCAAACCTGCCTATTTAAAGACTTTACGAAAATCAATTGAGTTCTATCGATTTTTATTAGCCTCCACACGAACTAACCAATTAAAAAAATATCAAAAAATTAACACAAAACTTTTAAAAGACTTACGTCGAGTTTATCACTTTAAATAAATAATTCTTATGGAAGTTCACCATCACTCGCACAAACCCAAAAAAGTAAGTGAATACTTCACTGAATTCATTATGCTTTTTGCAGCGGTTACGCTCGGTTTTTTTGCTGAAAACTTACGTGAACATTATATCGAAAAGGAACGTGAAGAAAAATTTGTAGAGATTGTTCATGAGGATCTTTTGAATGACATAAATGCTTTGAAAAAAATACATGAAAGGTATCAAATTCGAATTAAACGTGAGGACACATTGATTAACTTATTGTCCAATCCCAATTTTAAACAGACTAACGATTTATATTATTTAGCACGAATTAATTCAATTCGGGAGTTTTTCCATCATTCAAAAAATGGTTTCCAGCAATTAAAAAATGCGGGCGGACTCCGTCTCATTGAAAATATAGAGGTGATTAAAAAAATTCAGGCCTATGAAAATAGTATTGAAGAGATGGATGAACTTCAACAATTAACCGAAGGACTTTTAATGAATTATCGGGAAAAAATGGCTGTCATATTTAGAGGAAGTGTCTTTAAAAATATGGTAGTTAATCCAGGAGCAAAGGTTTCAGAGGACCGATTTGCTAGACCAACAGATAATCCATCCCTGATGATTGAGAGTTATACTTCCATCAATGAATTATTGAATAAAACGCTTTATGTTCATAACAATAATTTAGGCATAACTAATCGATCCTTAGAATTAATGCATTATGCCGAAGAACTCGATAAACTACTAACTGAAACCTATCACATTAACTAAATTTATTACCTATGAAAGTCTATCATCACGCGCATTCACCCGAAAATAGGAAGGAATACCTTTTGGAATCTTGGTTAAATAAAATTTGCCTCATTATCCTGTTTATTACTTCTTTTCAGTCTATTTATTCACAAACATCGAATAATCCAGCTAGCAATTCAAACCAGCTGGAAAATACAAGAAACAAAAAAACTGAATCGAAGCGAATAACCTTGGATGTTGCTAAACCCTCAGAAATTAAGGATTTGGGTTTTGACCAACAAGTATTGGATGATTTTGAAAATGAGGTGAGCAAAAGCATTCAACAAAAAGAAATAGCAGGAGCTGTGACGCTTATTGCTCGTAAAGGAAAAATCGTTCACTTTGAAGCGCAAGGTGAATCTCAAATGGAAACACATATTCCAATGAAAAAAGAAGCAATATTTCGATTAGCTTCGATGACCAAACCTATTGCAACATTGGCCCTATTACTCCTAATGGAAGATGGGAAATGTTCACCAAACGAACCTATAAGTAAATATTTGCCTGAATTTTCTTCGCAACAAGTACTGATTTCAAAAGACAGCGTTGATGGAATATGGATGTATAAGACTCGTGAGGCAACCAAACCATTGCTAATTCGTCATGTTTTAACCCACACCACAGGTCAACCTAGTGCTTATGGGGGAAATATGCCAGAAGCCTATGCTGTTATTACGAAAAATGCGTATCTGAGTAATATTGAAAACTATGTCAAGCAACTTGCTAGGTTACCCTTAACTCATGAACCAGGGGAAGGATGGATTTATGGACCTGGATTATTAGTTGCTGGTCGGATTGTAGAAGTTATTAGTGGGATGCCCTTCCAGGATTTTGTGCAGAAGCGGATTTTAGACCCCTTGGAGATGAAGGATACGCATTTCTATTTGGAGGCCAAAGATGCCCCTCGTTTTACCTCATATTATCAACCCGATGGAAAGGGTGGTTTATCTTTAATCGACCCGGGGTCAGAAAAAAGTATCCGAATCCGTGGATCGAAAACGTATTATTCGGGTTCAGGAGGATTACACTCTACGGCTACTGATTATTTTAAATTCTCTCAAATGTTGATTCAAGATGGGGAGTTTAATGGAGTTCGAATCGCTAAACCTACAACGATTGCCATGATGAAAACGGATCAAACCCCTTTACATTTGGAGGCAGCGATTACTCCAACAGATGACTTAAAGAATAATGGTTTTACGTTTGGTTATGCGATTAAACGCAAGGAAATAGGTGCCGACCCAAGACCTGCAGGAACGATTTATTGGAGTGGCGCTACAGGGCCAATCTTCTTTATTGATTTGAAGCATGATTTGATAGCGATGATTTTGTACCAAAGACCCTCTACTCATCCAACCAAAATCCGTACTGATTTCAAGAGCTGGGTGATGAAGAGTTTAAAAGAGTAATTCGTTTGAATTATTCTGTTGTTTGTTTTTCAATCATTTCAATTAAAAATTGACCTTCTTTTTTTAATTTTTCTTCGAAATGCATCACTACATAATTGCTTTTATCCATTGCAAAAAAATGGGCCATCATCATGTTGATTTTGGCCTTATTGTACGTAATTAAAGGCGGATTTCTTCGGGATTAAGCTTGAAGTATAATTGGCTTCCTTTATTTACTGAATATTTCAAGGGTACTTTGACGTCAAAAATTTCTCCGTTAGTTTTTGAATACTCTCTCAGGTAATTCATTTCACGATTTTGAAATTTTTCAATGGCTGAAATGGTATTTTCAGAATGTTGAATTGCTTGGATGATATTTTGGTCAAGTATCAGTCATAATCCGCTGGCATTTTTCATTAATTGAAAACCTATATCTGTGTGTTCGAATAAGGATCAATCAGCCTTTAATTATTAGAAATATTTTCTACGAATCTGACGCATTACTTCGCGGGATTTTTTTTGATACGATTGATAATAATTGTTTTCAGTAACACTGTATAAAAAATCTTGTGCTCTTAATTTATTCGCGATTTCGTTATTAAATTCTCTTTCTCCGAGTTTGAAAAAGAAAGGTTTTTTTGCTAGTTTACCGGGGTTACTGGTGATTAATTTGAGTGTTTCTGCTCTAGATAAACCTAATCGGTGTTGATCCATATAGGCTAACTCTAGGTGACCAGTAATCCAGGGTTGTATATTAGAATAGAAATATTCTTTTTCACGTTCCTGCCGAAATTCAATTTTTTTCACTTCCATTTTTAACTCAGATATGGTTTGAATTAGGGAATCATTTTTGAAATATCTTAGTGAACCTGAACTGATGATTTGATCGATATTCGCATTCCTGAATTCTGGATGTCGCCAAACAAATACGCCATTAATGAAGTGAAAATAGAGTAATGAATCTTTAGGCGAAATCCCCTGAGATTCTATCAATTCAATGGCAGAGTTGATAGATTTACGTTCGTTTGTCCTCAAACTCATAAATCGATGGAAGTCGGTGGAATCAGCAACTAAGTCTTTTAGCAAAGCCACAGCTAATTCTTTTTCACGTAATCCTTCGATGTAATGTTCGCGTTGATTTTCCACGATAAAGCCTAAGGTTAACGCCACAAAAATGACGATAAACTCACTTATATAATCTTTAATTGATTTAGGTGTGTGATGAGGATGATGTACTTCCATTGGTAAATAGCTTAGTAATAAGTTGATTAGGCCGGAAATTAATAAAATTATATGATTTAGAGGAATATTTTCCCTAAATTCAATTTGTTTTGAATGAAAGAAACCCAGATGATGAAATTGAAATTTAGTTTAGCGTTTATCGTATCAGTCACCTTCTTACTAAGTTGTGCGACTATTAAAGACGGCGAAAATTGGAAAATGAGAGCAGAAGACAAGACCATCGGCCTCACCTTACTTTGGAACCTGCCTGAGGAAAAGTTAAAGGAAATATTACCCCTTAATCAAATGCCACGGATTCAAAATGGAAAAGGTGTTGTAATGCTATTTTTATGCAGTACGGACCGTTATTCTATAGGCCAAAAGAACTACGGACAATTAGGCGTCGCACATCTCATCATACCCATAAAAGACGCCATTTCCCTTCCTGAAACAATCGGATTGAAAAATCAAGCAATCATTACTGGATTAAAGAAGAAAGGTTTCCCTGTTCGCTTTGGCGATATCAAACTACAATTAAATGAAGACGGGGATAGTGTTCGTGTTAATGGAGATCTAATCTTAGATAAAGGTGAAATGCATTTCTCAGGTATCGCGGAGAATAAGAAGGGCAACCTTGTGTCACTAAACAACACAACTTTAATAGGAATGGATTTGCAAAAAGACGTCCTGAATGGCCCAGAGTACTATAAACCGATTGCGTTTAAATCAATAACTATTAAACAAACAGGAGAGAATTGGATTAAAAAATACAACTTAACGAGTGCGCCGGATCGCATTTGGGTGAATGTAGATTTTGGTGTGGATTTTAAATATACCACATCTCGTGCTACCCGCTCTGCTACTCCTGCCGTAAAATAAAAAAAACCACCTCTTTTGAGGTGGTCTTAAATTTCTAATCTAAAAGTTTAACTGAAGCTTGATTAGTTAGCACCTAATCCAATTTGATCCAAGTAGGTTTTATTGTCCCAGAACAAATGTTCTTCAATCATGACGCCATCTTTCCAAATTCCAATAGTTGCCATAGGCATGGAAAACTTCTTACCTGTGGGTTGAATAAACTTACCCTCGCCAATAGGCATAGGCAGAGTAAATGACCCCTCGAACACTCCAGTTACAGCCGTAATTTGCCCAGAACCGATACGTATTGGGTGTTGTTTAATTCTTGTATCTGGAGCATGAACAAACAATTTGCTTAGGTCGCTAATGTGAACATCAATTCCTTGGGTCATGTGACCATCTGGCCAATAGACCTTAATATCTTTTGCATGACTCTCGTGAAGTCTTGACCATTGTTGATTACTGAAAACAGTAAAATCTAATGTGTCAAATTTGTTTAGGTATTTTTCCACCAAAGCATCAGCGTCTTTGTATTTTTTTAGCTCAGCCTTTAACTCAGAAATGTTAGATTGAGCATACATGGTAGAACTTGTGATGGTTACTAAAAGTAACAAAATAAACTTTTTCATTGTTTTTTAATTTGAATTTTATGTGCCGATATTGACAATGCAAAATTCATTCATGGCGAATGAATTGAGATTCACATAGGTTAATTAATGTGAATCCTATAAATTAGCTCTAGTTAGCAGAAATCACTTATGATCGAATTACTCAAATCAAACATCGAACGAACCATTGGTATGTCAATTCCAGAGGGTAATTGTAGCGTGTTTTCTGAATTATTGTTTGAAAAGCATTTTGACAAAAAAGATATTCTGACTGAAGCGGGAACGATTTGTAAATACATCTATTTCATCACGGAAGGCTCTTGTTATTCTTACCTGCGAGATGATAAAGGGGATGTTCATGCTATTCAATTTGGATTGGAGGGGTATTGGATTTCTGATTTGTATAGTTTTATTTCAGGAAAAGGAGCTGTTTATACAATTGAAGCGCTTGAAACGACTAAGGTGTTGGCATTAAATAAAGAGCAGTTTCAAAAGGCTTGTGATACAATACCCATTTTTGATAAGTACTTTCGAATATTAATTCAAAATGCCTACGTTGCGTTACAGTACCGATTGGCAAAAACAAATAGCGTGGAAGCTGAGAAGCTTTACCTCGAGTTTTCCAATTTACATCCGGATTTTATTCAACGAATCCCTCAATACCTAATTGCCTCTTATCTAGGGATAAAGCCCCAATCCCTGAGTCGAATAAGGAAAGAGTTGACTACTAAAAAATAATTCAATCAAATTCATTTATTAACCTAGGTTAATTTTTGCTCTTTGGGTTTTCTTCAATTTTGTATCATCATTTAAACAAAAGAAGAATATCATGGCAAATCAAATCAATTGGGCTTTTGACCCAGCACACAGCGAAATTACGTTTAAAGTAAAGCATTTAATGATCTCAAATGTCAAAGGAGAATTTACGCAATTTGACACAAAGTTGACATCAGCAGATGATATCTTAACGAATGCCGTAGCGAAAGCTAGCATTCAGGTAGCTAGCATTACTACCAATAATGAGGATCGAGATGGACATTTAAAAAGTGCAGACTTTTTTGAAGTAGACAAATATCCGACCATTGATTTTGAGAGTACATCCATCGAAAAATTTGATGATGAAAATGGACAATTAAAAGGAAAATTGACGATTAAGGGAATCACGAAGGACGTAAGTTTTGATCTAGAATTTGGGGGTATCAGTAAAGATCCCTGGGGTAATGAGAAAGCTGGATTTTCATTAACCGGCAATATTAACCGAAATGACTTTGGTTTAACTTGGAATGCTGCTTTGGAAACAGGTGGTGTGTTGGTGAGTGAGGTCATCAAAGTGGCAGCGGAGATTCAATTTGTCAAATCAGTTGATTAATGATCAACCGAGGAGAGTTCCTAACTAAAATAATTAAACCTTTTGTACTGATGGGCAGTATCAATTCTCTTAATGGATTAAAACGTTTTACAGATCATTGGCCTATTCAAGAGTCATTAATGCCCGTTTTATTTGTCGGGCATGGCTCGCCAATGAATGGAATAGAGGACAATGAGTTCAGCCAACGTTGGACTGCTATTGCAAAGGAAATACCGACACCCAAAGCGGTGTTGGTAATTTCCGCACATTGGTTTACCAAAGGTACGCGCATTACAGCGATGGATTTCCCTCGCACCATTCACGATTTTGGTGGGTTTCCTGAGGCATTATTTCAGGTACAATATCCTGCACCAGGTCATGTGGAATTGGCGAAAGAAACGGCAAACCTGATTAAACATACGCATGTTGCCCTGGATCATGATTGGGGTTTAGATCACGGGACTTGGACGATTGTCCGACACATGTATCCGGAAGCGAATATTCCTGTCCTACAATTGAGCATCGATTATACGCAAGGTCCGCAATTTCATTATGAATTAGCGAGAGAATTAGTTTCGTTACGCAAAAAAGGAGTATTGATTATGGGAAGTGGTAACATGGTTCATAATTTACGCATGTTAGCATGGGATAAATTAGGGGGTCCTGCCTTTGGCTATGATTGGGCTCTACAAATGGATCTGACATTTAAATCACTAATAATAAATCAAAATCATCAATCATTAATCAATTATGAGCGATTAGGAAAGGAAGCCTTGTTGGCTATACCTACGCCTGAACATTATTTACCCTTACTTTATACCCTTGGACTTCAGGATAAAAACGATAAGATTCTCTTATTTAACGATGAACCCGTTGGAGGGTCATTGACCATGACTTCGGTGAAATTTGGGTAGTTAATGGTTAAAATGTTTCCTGCTAGATTATTAATGTTTGACGGGATTAAAACCCCTCTCGTGCTACCTATTTTGCTACCACTCCCGTAAAATAAAAGAATCCACCCTTTTGAGGTGGATTCTGGTGGTCCCACTAGCCGAGTCGATACGACTAAAATCAAATTTCAATCGGATCAACACCTTACAGGATTATTCTATCCCAATTTCTTTGACTTACTCCATATGATTTAAGTGGTTTGAAATCAGTTTCTTGTGCTCGTTTGTTTGCTTTTTATACCGTTAAATCAGTTGGTTTTTGTTTTTTTAAAAATGAATTTTTTAAAATAGTACTTTAGTAATAAATTATTGTACCTTTCCAAAATAGGTGGGATTCATACCCCACTTTTACATACTTCTTAATTATTTACCAAAAACAATTTAAACCAAAAAAAACATGACAGAAATTGAAATTTTAAACAACAGCCAACTGGGTTTTATTCAAAACGCAATTTACACAGTTGCAATGGTGATTTCGACCTTTATTGCATTTAGAGTTGCAAGAGTTGCAAATGAAAAGAATGCGAATATTCTCGGGAAATCATTAGTGACCTTATATGGAATTATGGTCACATTTTTTTTACTACAAGTAAGTTCGTACTTGTCGATGCAACAAAAAGGCTTAGCCTACAGCTTATCAGAACTTAAGGCTACTGGAGTTAAATTATCTGCAGGTTCAGAAGCTGCGATTAGTCGATATCAGATCAACTTGAGTGACGGGTATCCTGCACTTGCTCCGGAATTACCCAATATTCTTTTTGCGGCAGTTGTATTTTTAATTATTATTGGCGCAACCTGGTTGAAAAACACATCTGAAAAATCATAACC
>Ga0114962_10004615_pt1 | contig 10937 bp, 10 predicted proteins | sample C_130820_MF_Meta_FD_87017 | JGI IMG/M metagenome (GOLD analysis project Ga0114962, IMG submission 87017) | Freshwater microbial communities from Lake Croche, Canada to study carbon cycling - C_130820_MF_MetaG | ecosystem: Environmental > Aquatic > Freshwater > Lake | place: Lake Croche, Canada...
GGTAAATGATAACCTAAACCGCCTCGTCCTTTTTTTAAATGTGGAAATGGATTATGTCCATCATTATAATATTTTAAAAATTTATCCATTATGTTAATAATGTAATACATCTTTTAAATAATATTAAAACAAATAGTATTAATATATAAACAGAAATTAAGTTGAATATTAATAATGGAACAATTAAAAAACGCTATCAAAATTAATAAACCTAATATTAGTACTTCTAGTATTAATACTTATTTAAGCATTCTTAAAAATCTATACAAGAAAGTATACGACGATGATAAATACGATCTAAATAAATTTACAGACACTACAAAAATTATGAATTATCTCAAAGACCTACCTCCAAATAAAAGAAAGACCATCTTAGCATCTTTAGTAGTTTTAACAAATAATAGAGTTTACCAAGACCAAATGATGGAAGATATTCAAGAATATAAAACAGATGTGGCGAAACAGACAATGACACCAGAACAATCTGAAAATTCACTAAAAACCGATGATATACACGAGTTATATAATGTACTAAAACATAATGCAAGTATTATATATAAAAAGAAAGTTTTAGATAAATCAGATTTACAAGATATCCAAAATTATATTATCATATGTTTGCTTGGGGGAATATTTATTCCGCCTCGTAGATCTAAAGATTACGTTGATTTTAAAATTAATGGTGAAATACTAGATGATAAAGATAATTACATCTATAAAAAGAAATTAATTTTTAATTCTTATAAAACATCGAAGACATACGCACGACAAGAAATTGATTGTCCACCGGAACTTTTACGTATTTTAAAAAAATGGATTAAAGTTAATCCTACTCATTATTTACTATTTGATAATAATTTGAATAAATTATCAAATGTAAAGTTAACACAACGATTGAATAAATTATTCAATAAAAATGCTAGCGTAAATCAATTGAGACACATGTATCTAAGCGATAAATATCAAAGTACAATTGAAGTTAATAAACAATTGAATCAAGATATGGCGGATATGGGAAGTAGTATCGCACAACAAAAGATTTATATTAAGTCTCCTCATCACTAGAATCTTCTTTAACCTTTTTCTTTAATCCTTTAGTAGTTGTACGAGGTATATCTTTTAAAAATGTATCTAAATTATAATAATCCTTCCATCCTTTTCTATATTTTTTATTACGGGTAGTTTTACCACCTGTAATAATAAGTGGTCTTAGTTCCTGTGATACAGCATCATTATAAATAGCGCGTAATTCATCTTTATCTAAATCACCAGTCCATTCGTTCATAATTGCTGTTTGTTCTCTTTTAGATCCGCCTAAATTTAACAAAACTAAATAATTAGAGTTCTTTCTAATAAATTTAGGAATGTCATAATATGATTGACTTAAAAATATTACACAACAATTCTTTTTACGCGCTCGCATATAATATTCACTTACAGATTCTAAATTTTTAGACAATACTAAATCATCCCAAACAACCAAATGATTATATTTTTTATCCATGTCATCTAATTTTGGTGTACTGTGCATACCTTCCTTGACTTGGATCTGATTAAATTCACCTGATAAATAATTGTATAAAGGTTCATCCTTATTACGTGTAACAATTGTAATATCCGCAAATGTTCCTTGACCTTGACTAAATATTTTAATTAAATTTAATAAAAAATTAGTCTTTCCTGTTCCAGAAGGCGCTACAACACACATTCTAAATGGTAATTTGATATCATGCAAATGTTCATTAGGATTAGATACCTCATCTAAATATTTTTTAGGTATAACTTCATAAAAGTTAATTATATCCGAATTATTATTATTTTTTTTAATTCTTGGCATTATTTATATTTACAGATTACTTTTTTAAATATAAATACATAAAGATTTATATCTATATTAATATAATTATGGCAATTTATCCTCAACCCTCAGAAAATCAACCTATCTTTAATGATAGTAATTTTGGTCCGAATGATGCTTTACAAGCAACAATAAATGAATTTAAAAAATATTTTATAACATATCCTATTTCACAGGCGTTAGTAACATTACAAGAAACAAATGTTACACAAGATTTAACAGTAGGTGGTAATATCGTTGATAATGGTAATTTTACATTTCAACAAACAACAGTCCCAGCAGATTACGGACGATTAGTATTCAGTGATGGAACAGTACAAACAACCGCCGGTAGTGGAGGTGGTGGTGGAAATAATGGATATTTATATTTAGGATATACTCTTTATCCTGTTTATAGTCAACTTGATGGCGCTCAAGGAATATATTTAAATAGTAATGTCAATCAAATTTATCAAGTTATAACACCCGATACAACTCAATTTAATTATAGTATTGTAATGAATCAACAATTAGCAATTAGTGCAGGTGGATGTTCACCAAATCCTAATAGTGTTTATTTAGGATTTAATTTAGGTGGTAATGCTACAGCGGGTGCTACTGCTTATTCAACAGAACTTGTAACCTCTGGAGGTACACTTGCAGGTACTTATCAAAATATTTGTAATCCACCTTTATTACAATCCACTATTATTGGTTATCCTGTTCCATGTACAATTACATATACTACTGGAAATTCAATTACACTTGAAATTCAATCATCTTACCGGGATTTAATGATACTAGATATAAATACTTTACCGCTTGGTTCATGTGTTACATCTAGTGCTGGTATTGCTGATACTGGAAGTTTTTTAGTAGAATTTATAACTAGTATTATAAATACATATACCTTTACAATTTCATGTATAGCAACACAACCATGGACAATTGGTTCATCTACTAATTTTACATTTTATAATAATTTATGTAATAAAGGTCTTAAGGTATTAACTAATAATAATGATAATGGAAGCGATCCAACACAATGGACAAGTGTTTTTACTGACAATGATTCTGTTAATACGTATCAAATAGATGTTGGTGATTATTTATTTGTTACTTATGATACTATCGCAGGTACTGTCAATACATGGTTTCAAGTAATAAATATTGTAGGATCATTATATGTTCTAAATAATGTTTTATGTTCTAATACTACTTCATATATAGGTGCATCTAGTGTAACAGGAAGTTCAATTGAAGCATATGTATTTTCATCATCACAAACATCAAAAGGAACAAATTATTTAAGATGTACTAATGGTTCATCTACTTTGTTTTCTTTAGGAAATGGTCCAACAGGCGGTGCTTCCGCTGTATCACCGGCGACACAAGGTGCTAATGGTGGTCTAGCATCAGTTATTTCTACAACTGCAAATTTAACAACAACATCAGAATATGGTACACAAGGTCTTCCATCACCTTCCGCCTTTAGTACAACGTATGATACTATTTCTAATACAATAGCAACAAATTCATATATTTCAGCACGTACAACTACAACTTATTATAATCTTGCAAATAGTGGAGGATGGTCGTGTCAAAATAGTTCAGTAGATGGACCTATAGTAATATTAACCCTAAATGGTTATGGAGGTGTTGTATATGAATGGTACGCATTGAATTAAATTAATAAAATAATAATATAATATTATATAAAAGAATATAATATTATACTATAATGAGTTCAAATACATTTAGAAATTTAACACACAACTTTGCGCAAATATCGTCTACTATAAATGATCAAGGAAATCTTGTAGAGAATTTGGAACAACAAGTCGCCATCAACTCACAAGGAATCGCAGTAACAAATTCTAGTGGGGATAATATTGTCGGTGTAGGATTTACACCAACAACTTTTACTTATAGTATTGGTGGTAATACAGCAACTGTACCCTGGGGAACATTTGCAACAAAATTACAAAATATTAAAGCAGTATCACAAGCAACAAATGCAACTACATTAAATATCAATAATGCATTAACCGTACAAGATGGAGAAACCATAGATAATCCTACAACATTTTTAACTTTAACTACTGAAAACCATATTCCACAAATTAATATTAGTGGTGATGTTGGTGGTGATGGATATATTTTACAAAATTCATTAGTTTCTGGAGTTCAATGGGTATCACCTACAACACCACCTGATATATTAAATTCAGATAATACATGGACTGGACAGAATGATTTTAATACTTATTGTCCATCAAGTGAAATAGATGCAACTACAAATTATCAACTATGTAATTATGAAACTGTTGTAGGATTGGTCGCTGGAGGTGGTTCAAACCTTCTTAGTACTGACAATACATGGACTGGACAAAATGATTTTTCAACTTATTGTCCTACTACTGATGTATCAGCATCAACCGCTTATCAAATACCAAATTTAGATACAGTTATTAGTACAGTGTATTCCATAGCGCCATCACTTATCTATGATAATACATTTTCTGGTAATAATACTTTTCTTACAGATATTAAATCATCAAATGATACAACGTATACAATAATATCACAAGATCATATAGTGATACACGATATTCCTTCTAATTCAAATTTTTCACAAAGGAATAATAATGGAACATCAATTATGCAAATGAAAAATGATACTACAAATTTGGCAGGTAATATTTCAATTGATACGGTTACATATCCATCATATAGTGAAATGAAATTAAATGCTGGTCAAATTACATTAACACCATCTTTTGGTAATGTATCTGTAGTTGGAAACTTTCATACTCCAACATTAATATGTGATAATCAAATGTATATAACAGCACAAGTACATGATTTAGCAGGAGGAACTGGTGCTTTAAATCAAGTATTAGTTAATGATGGTACAGGTGCTGTAAATTGGGGTGATCAAGCACAAGGACCACAAGGACCTCAAGGAGATCCAGGTCAACAAGGTGATCCAGGTACTCCAGGAACTGTTTTAAATTTTATTGGTGTATGGGTTGCTGGTTCATATATTGCAAATACAGTTGCTATTTCACCTATGAATTACGATACTTATGTTAGTACCGTTGTAATTCAAAACGTGTATGTAGATCCATCTCTAGATGTTTCAGAATGGACATTATATACTAATAGAGGAGAAACTGGTGCGACTGGTCCTACACTTCCTATTTCAGATGCTTCTGGAATGAATGGTAATTTCTTATTTTCTGATAATTCTGGTACAGTATATTATAATAATATTGAAGGAAATCCATTTATGTATACAGATGGTGATTCTATTAAAGTAACATGGAACAATGGATTTTTTGATTTAACAGGAGGTGCTATAACTAATGCAAATTCTATTGCCAATTATACTACAGGTGGTACTACATTTTTAGATATTTTTAATGGTGATGGTGCGCCATCTGATCCAACTATATGGAGTGAAGAAATGTATATGTCTGGTCAAAATGAAATATGGATGAATACAAATAATGGTCATAATTCTTTACTTTATGATAGTTCTGGTAAATTAAGTAGTGCTACATATGCAGGAGTGGTAGATTATCAAGTGCCGTTAACAGTTCCTGAAAATTGGTCAATTGACGCAACAGGAAAAGCAAATTTTAATGAAATTGATTTTTTAAATACTAATGGATCAACAAACAAAATAAGAACAAATAACAATTATATTGAATCATTATATGGAGATAACGCAGAAGCATTTTATTATTCAAGCGCGGGATCTTTTCAACAATCGGGAACAGTACGTTACAGTGCGGGAATTATTGGGGATTCTATAAATAAATGGGGTCAAGTGTATTTTGATTATTATAACCCAACCAACGATAGAGATTTAACCCAATATTTCGGTTTTAATGGTGATGGTGTACCGGCAATGGGTTCTTATTATACTGATGACAACTCAGTTGTTCCTATTACTTCTAATTCCCCTTTATCTTTAGTTGGTTCTGATACTACAGCAGTTCAAATCAGTTGTGCAGAATCAGCATTAAGTGTTGATACACCTCTTCAAACACCAGTACTTCCTATTACTGATGCTGGTTCATATTTACCAATTTTTATTGGCGGTGAGAAATACTACATTCAATTATGGAAAGATACACCACCATAAATTATAATTAAATATATATTCTTTTTACTAAATAATATATATGGAAACAAAGAGTGATAACGACTCGATAACATCTAAAGAAGAAACATGGACGGATGATATTAACAAATTATGTTTTAATCTTTTAGACGATATAAAGGCACTATTAGAAATACATAAAAATAAATATTTGTATTTAGATTATTATTTATCTTTTTTTAGAATACCTTTAATAATAATAAGTAGTTTTAATAGTGTATTTAGTGTAGGAGGTACGATATACATGAATCAACAACAAGTAACAGTAATAAATTCTATATTATCTTTAGTTGCTGGTATAATAAGTGCTGTAGAATTGTATATGCAATTAAATAAAAAAATGGAAGTTGAATTAGCATCTTTCCATTCTCTAAAGAATTTAGCAATTCGTATTAGTCATCAAATGAAATTAAATCCTAATAACCGAGAATCAGACGGAACTGTATTTTTAAATCATATAATTAGTGAATATAAAAATATTGTAGAAATTAGTTTAGTAAATAATATATCTATAGGAGATAAATTATTTAATTATAATGAAATACAACCAACTAAAGGAAGGTTATTAGAAATGATTAAGAATCCATTACGGAATCCATCACCGAAGAATTTAGATTCTACTATTTAATATATACTATTTGATGCCCTTCGCCTTTTGGACGATATGATATCCAACCGTCTTTACCTTTTACTTTAAATTTACTGATTTTTATAAATCTATACATTAAATATATAATATAATTTATATTTAAATATTAATTATATATTACCACAATAAATAATATGATAAGAACGCTGGAGTATATACTTCCGCATCCGCCCATCGTTTATTTCTATTTCTAAAATTGGTTCTTTTCTTTTCGTCATGTGTTTTGGTGTAATCCTGATATAACATCTGTCCAAAATGTTTTACATTCCCTTGATCATCTCTTATCATATATTTCTTATCTTTTCTCGATGAAATCTCAACGGGGTTTAATCCCATCTTTTCAGCATTTTCTTTGACTTTTTCAAAATTAGAATATAATTTTAATTCTTCTTTTTTTTGATTCATTATATTATTTATATTAACTACTCTTTAAAATAAAAATATTACAAAAATGTATTATTTAGTATGTATTAATAAGAGTGAATCCAAGTATCCAAAAATATAAGACATTCTATAACTTAGTAACTATAAAAAGACCTTTCTCTAGAGACCTTTATAAAAATCGAGTCAGAATTGGATATGTTGGATTTTTGGATTATGTACGATTTTTATTAATAAATAGGTATAAAGATAAATTATGACTATATATTAATGAAACACTTATCTAAATATACTATTGTACACTCTGAGATAAATAATTTAAGATTTATACCCACTATACCTATTAAAAAATTTAAAAATTTATTATCATCATTAAAAAAATATATTGAATTATGTAAAGATGATGAAAAAGATGAGTTATATTATACACTACTTGAAATTTATCATGATTTACATGAAATTAAAGATAAAACTACATCAAAAAACAATGTATCTAAAATAATTTTTAAAACAGTATCAAATAAAATACATGATACATATTTAATTAAAATGAAAAGATTAGCATTACACGAATCCAATAATAAAATGGATGAATCCAATAATTAAAATGACTTAAAGGTTTATTTAGTATATATATTAATGGAATCTGAATACCCTACTTGCGAACAATATCTTGAAATTCTTGAAAATGAATATAATACAGCATTATTTTTCATGTCATTCCGTCAAGGTATATATGTATATTCAAAAAAATACTTATTTGGATATAATGTTAATGATGATCTTTTATGGTCTGAAATATCTTCAGGTCGTGTTATTAATGATATGGCATCATTTTTTAATCGAAACTTTTTAATGTATATGAAATTTAATTTACCTACTAAAGATGATCTAGTGAAATTACATAAAAAAACAAATAAAATATGTTCTGAAGTCAAATTACGTAGTATATACAGACTATATGAAGCAGAAATAGTAGATGAGAAATTTATGGATACAATTAACCGTGTGCTTCCTCATCATCTTCCAATCAGTAAATGTTTAAAAATTGATTTACGAACAGGAGTAACAGAAAGTCGTATTAAAAGTGATAAATTTAGTTTTGAATGTCCTGTATCATATACTAAAGAAAGACCTGAAGAATTAATGACTATGTTAAAAAACATAGCATGTAATAAAGAAGAAGATTTAGCATATATTCAAAAGATATTAGGATATGGTCTTACAGGTCATATTGATGCTAGAGTATACTTTATTTTATTTGGAAAAGGATGTAATGGAAAAACGGTATTATTAAATTTAATGTCTAAAATATTATGTCAACAATATCAAGCAGTTAGTAAATGTGTATTTATTAATAGTAATAATAATAGTAAAAGTGGAGGCACTGAAGTATTACAATTAAAAGATTGTCGTATGGCAACCTTTAGTGAAACTAATCCCAATGATGAGTTAAATGAATCTATTATTAAAATGATCAGTGGCAATGATTCAATAACCGCCAGAGGATTATACCGTGATCCAATTACATTCATACCTTTATGTAAATTAATTTTATGTACTAATTTTAAACCTGATTTTAATGCAAATGATAAAGCGAATGTAGATCGTGTACGATTAGTTCCATTAAATGCTAGATTTGTTGAAAAACCATCTAAGGTGAATGAATACCTTAAAATAGATGGTATAGATAAATTAATTGAACAAAAATATATTAATGAATTCTTTTCATGGTGTGTAGATGGCGCTATGGAATATTACAAACATCCTAATTTTAATCCAGTAGGAGAAATGTTAGAAGCACAAAACGAGTATATCCGAGAACAATCAAATATTAGTAATTTTATTGATGATATGTTTGATAATGGTACAGACGATGATATGATTTTAAAAACAGAAGTTAAATTATTATATAGTGATTGGTGTAAAGAAAATAGTATTAAGGGTTTAGGTGCTGGTACATTATATTCTAACATGGATGAAAAATTTAATAAATCTGTTAAATATCAACATAAAGGACCATTCAAAAATAAATGGGTTTATAAAGGATTAAAATTGAAAATTGATGAAGATATTAACGATTTAGATAAATAGATGTTAATATATACTAAATTATATTTAAACAAATATAATTTAATATACTATAATGGTAAAAAAACATATGAAAGGTGGTGCATTATCTGTTGAAGATATTCAACAATTTGTAGACGCAAGTTATGAGAAAAGAGGATCAGCACCCGATAAGATTGGTGATTATATTCTTGATAAAGAATTAAGTACAAGAAAAGCAAAGGTTTATCATGATCCAAATACAGGTAAAACAGTTGTCGCCAATAGAGGAACGACAGGAACTGTAAGTGATTGGAGTAATAATGTAAAATACGGAGCGGATAAATTAACAGGTAATATGTTTAATTTTTATGGTAATTCTGATCGTATGAAAAATGCTACAGAAACACAAAATAAAGCAATCGCAAAATATGGAAAAGTAGATACAAATGTTGGTCATAGTCAATCAGGAATAATAACAAGAAAATTAAATGATGAAGGGAAAACAGGAGAAGTTATTAATGTTAATCCAGCATCATTTTTTGAAGATAAAAAAGATAATGAACATACATTAAGATCAAGTTTTGATCCTGTTAGCATGTTTAGCAAAGGAGCAACAACAGTAAAAGATAATACATGGAATCCTTTAAAAGCACATAGTAGCAAATTTTTAAGTAATTTAGATCCACGTAAATTAATTGGTAAAGGAATCAGCAAAGAAGAAATACAAAGTATTATATTTGATCGTAATCACTGGACAAATACACGTGCAAAGAACTGGTTGAAAAAACATGATTTTAAAACTGAAGTAGATGTAAAAGAACATACATTAAGATACAGACAATCAGAACCAATTTATAATAATTATATTACAAAAGATATAGGTAATAACATCAAAATGATAATCGGATTTAAAGATAAAATGAGTGTAAAAGGTAAAGGTATGAAACTAACCGAAGACGATATTCATAGTAAAATTAAAAAATTAGCACATCTAATTCATGAAAATAGAGGACATTTAAACAAACATGTTATCCTTGATTCTTTTCACGGTCTTGGATGTGGTATTAGTCATTCTATGCAAGATATGGATGATGATGAAATTGATGGAGGATCTGTAAACAGATTGAATAAATTTAATAGATGGACTAAAACTCTAGGTCATGCTGTGCAAGATATAGGCGATTATATTAAACCAGTTGCACAACCTATTTTTGAAGCGGGTACAAGAAAAGCAGTAGAGAAAATTAATGGTTATGGAATGAAACGAGGTGGAAGTATTAAAGGTTTTAAAGATTGGACACGCGCCCTTGGAAACGCAGCGAAAGATATTGGAACTTATATTAAACCAGTTGCCGAACCTATTCTTCAAGCAGGTACACGAAAAGCAGTAGAGAAAATTAATGGATATGGTGTACGTAAATTTATGGACTCTGGTCCAAATCTTAAAGTAGAACCACGGCGAAAATTAATTGGATCTGATCCAAGAACATATACACCTCGTTCAACAGGTGGACGACTTGTAAAAGGAAGTCCTGAAGCAAAAGCACGTATGGCATCTATGCGTGCTATGAAAAAGAAATAAACAAATATTATATTTAATAATAATGAAAACATATATATATGAAATAGCGTGTAAAACTAATCTATCATTATTTTACATTGGATCAACAAATAATTTAAGTAGTCGTCAGAGTCATCATAAGAAGAATACAACAAATAAAGTTGGTAAAAGATATTGGACCAAATTATACACAGAAATACGTGCAAATGGTGGATGGGTTAACATGAAATTTACTAAACTATATGAATTTGATGATATTTCTAAAGATGAGTTAAGACAAAAAGAA
>Ga0114962_10004617_pt1 | contig 10935 bp, 10 predicted proteins | sample C_130820_MF_Meta_FD_87017 | JGI IMG/M metagenome (GOLD analysis project Ga0114962, IMG submission 87017) | Freshwater microbial communities from Lake Croche, Canada to study carbon cycling - C_130820_MF_MetaG | ecosystem: Environmental > Aquatic > Freshwater > Lake | place: Lake Croche, Canada...
GTTTTTGTTTTTGTTTTTGTTTTTGTTTTTGTTTTTGTTTATAGTTTCTGTAACATTCGTTTTGCTCGTGTTGCGATAGATTGATATTTTCGTCCTTTTGTTCTATATTGACGCGCTCTAATGTATGCTGCATACACTCCTTTTTTGCTAATAGTGCATGTGTTTTTTTTGCAAATAGGAAATGATTTTTTTGATCCCAAAAAACATTTTTTACCGCATCTTTTAAGCATCAATGTTTTCTGATGTGTACTTGGTTTTTGTTGTTTCCATTTTCGCCAAGGTACGTTTTTTCTAGTTCTAGTATGTGTCTTTGTAGTCATTATATTATAAGTTTCTATAATAAAATAAACATTTTGTGCTGCAATATATAATATAGTATGAACGAAATTCAATTACACGTTTTGGAAAATGATTTAGAAAATGATTTGGAAAATAATTTGGAACATAATGCGATTACTACTGATTTAGTCGAAGGTTCCGGTATCACCCTAGGAGATGACAATATTATCACTCTTCTGAGTAATGCATTCAACAATTTGAAAAATAATAAACACGCTAAATTACATAATAATCATAGATATAACTATCACAATGACAATCACAATCGCAATCACAACAATAGTAGCAACAATAGTATTAGTGTTGGAGATGAAAATTATTTTGCTGAAAGTGCAAGTGATCTAAGTGATACCTATAGTGATGATGATAGTAATGGTAATGGTAATGGTAGTGATCCTAATCCTAATCATGGCAATGGCACTGGTACTGGTATAAGTCATAAAATTACATTTAAAAAACTCAATTATAGACAAGTAGAACAAAGCATTGATAAATACTATTCTGATATCAATCATAAATATTCTTCCGCACTGGACATTTTAGCGAGTTATTTAAAGGGACAAAAAATCATTTATATGGAAGCTAAAAATTACTCTGAACAACAACTGAATAAATTGATGATGCCTGCTATATTGCTATCTACCGCTGCAACAGTGTTATCATCCGTTGTTCAATATTATGGTTGGGGAGCCACTTTAATATCCGCCGTTAACGCTATCATCGCATTTTTACTAGCCATGGTTAATTATTTCAAATTGGATGCCGCATCAGAAGCGCATAAAATATCCGCTCATCAATACGACAAGCTACAAACATCAGTTGTTTTTACATCCGGTTCTATTTTATTATTTCGTGATTTCTCTATGGAGCAGGATGTCGATGCAAATTCGAAAAAAAAAGTAGAATTGGAATCGGATATGATGAAAAAGTTATCAGACGTTGAAAAGAAAATAGCAGAGATCAAAGAAACAAACCAATTTTTAATTCCACATATCATTCGTGTTCGATATCCGATAATGTACAATACAAATATATTTTCTATTATTAAAAAAATCGACGATTATCGGAAAAAAACGATTACCAACTTGAAAAATGTGAAAAATGAAATTCGATATATTAATGCGGTTTCCAAATGTAATACAAATGCTTTGAATAATGATCATAAATCCCAGCTAGTAAAACTATTTAATATTAAAAAAGATTTGGTTCGAGAGATTTTGCTTTTGAAGTCCGCGTTTTCTGTCATTGATCAAATGTTTCATCATGAAATGACGAATGCGGAAATCTTAAACAAGCGATGGTTTTGGGATTGTTTTTTTCACTACGATACTTTGGTAAATCCACAAGATTTAAACCCCTTTATTAAAAATCTAATGGATCCGTTTTATGGCACAGCAAAACGTTGATATTTTTATATTTTGTTTTATTAGTTTATTGGTTTAAATACATAATTATTAATAATAATTATATATACTATGGAAAAACATATTACCATTTTATGCGATTTTAATTATTTGCATTACGCGCTAGTATTATTGGGTTCGATTGATTCATTTGAATCGTCTACGAATCTTATAATAAATTTTCTATGTTTGGATGACAGAACATTTAATATCATTTCAAAAATGAAACTACGATTTAAAATTAATTGTTACAAAGAAGAAGTCATATTAAACAACCCTACTATTATTAATCTTAAAACATATCAAACTAGATATTACTTTTGGGCACTTGCATCTTATTTTTCAAATTATATTATGTCTATTACACCAAATTGTGCATCAGTTATGTATATAGATTCTGATATTATTTTCCATAAAGATATTAATATTTTATACGAGACCTTTGGAGAAAAAGATATTGGAATATTCAAACACAGATTTGATAGCGAAGCTCATTTAAATGAATCTGGTAAATTTAACGTTGGAATAGTTTATTTTAAGAATTCAAGTAAAGGGAAAGAGGTTTTACATTGGTGGACTGATGCGGTGTTGTATAAAAAATATGCAGAATTACAATTACATACGTGCGGCGATCAGAAATACTTAGATCATTTTCCAGTATTGTGTTCAGAGAATGAAATTTATATTGATGATGATATTGGACATGGTGCGCCTTGGAATTGGGGGAGTTATAACATTGATAATATAGCTAATTATGAAATAACATATAAAGGTAAAATCCAACCCTTGGTTTTTACACATTTTTCAAAATTTAAATTTGAGTTTAAGAGCAATTCATATTGTCTTGGCGATCTTTATAGAATATTTACAAATAATAATCAGATATATAAAAATGTATCTCTTAAAAAATTACATGATGATTATTTTAGAAGTTTAAAGAAGGTAGACAAGATAATTAAAAGTATTGAAAAAGGTATGGCAAATAAAGATCCTTCCATAAAAATTGCGGTAGGTATTATCGTATTTGAAGGTGATTATGTGTTTAAACAATGTATCGATCAAATTTATCCGTATGTGGATCAAATATTGATAACAGAAGGCCCTGTAAGATTTTGGCAAAATTTGGGTAAAACTACTTCTACTGATAATACTAATAAAATTATGGATAGTTATAATGATTATGATAATAAGATTAAAATAATTCATGGACAATTTGAAGAAAAAACAGAGGAATGTAATTCTTATATTCCATTTATTCGAGATGATATTGATTATTTGTGGCAAATTGATTCAGACGAGTTATATACTATTGAAAATATAATGAAGATTAAAAAAATGTTAATAGAAGAAAAGCCAACTTCTGTTGGTGTGCGAAGTTGTACATTTTATGGTGGGTTTGATTCTTATCTCACTGGATTTGAGCAAAACAATGATAATTTTTTACGAATTTTTAAATACATGCCGGGTAGTTTTTGGCAAACACATAGACCTCCCACAATTCAATATCCAGTGAATATTCCTAGAAAACATATATCAAGTGATGAATTATTTAATAAATGGGGTATCCAGATGCATCATTACTCCTATGTGTTTCCAAGTCAAGTGAAAAATAAAATGAATTATTATGCAAATTCTTTGAATATACACGGAATTATACCTGATTATTATCAAAATGTTTATTTGAATTGGATTTCAAACACTGACGATAGTCAAAAATTGCAATTAGAAAATAAATATTATGGTGTCCATGAATTTAAACCAGAGAGACGAGGTCCTTGTTTTACGGCTAAATTTATAAATAATCATCCAGAATCAATTATAAGGGATTTATCCATTTTGAACAAAAGATTTGATGATGAAAAAAATAAATGATAATAATTATAAAATCATATACAAAATAGACAATCTATTTTGTTGCAAAATATATGTTATATGTGATCTCATAATCTTTCGACTATGTCTACGGATTATACTCAGGAAACATCGGCTTGCAAGCATATTCCTTCGGCTAACGCCTTCGGAATATAATCGGAAAACTTCGACTCGCTGCGCGTCGTCTACGTTTTCCTCCAATCCTACGTTTTCCGATTATATTCTGTAGGCGCTAGCCGAAAGAATATCCTTCCAAATATGAAGTAATTTTATAGTTATAGAAATATAAATATAAATATAAATATTAATATATATATATATATACAAATATATACAAATATATACTATATGAATAATATTTTACCTTCTATAATTGCATTAACTGAAAAAAGTGATGGCATACGTCCTGGTAAATTAGTGGCTATAAATGATTATGAAATTCATATGCCAATTAAACGCATTTTTTATTTATATGATTTTGATAAAGATACAACTATTAATAAAAGAGGATGTCATGCACATCAAAATACGAATCAAATATTGATAATGTTAAGTGGGTCTGTAGATATACAAACAACACATATATTGACACACGAAGAATGTCATTTTAAATTAGATAGTCCAGGTATTGCGTTAAAACTTCCAATTAACAATTATATCAATTTAAATAATTTTACAGAAAACGCAGTTATGATAGTATTATGCGATACAATATTTGAAGATGATATTTATATACCAACATTTACACCTCATTCTTAAAATATTTGAAGGGGTACGTGCATATTCCTTCGGCTTGCGCCTTCGGAATATAATAATTTATTACAAAATATAATAGTAATATATTATTTTTAATCTGCTATTTTTTCGTATACGGAAATAAGCTCACTTAGTTGAATCCGAAGACTATTATCTATACTCCTCCGCTGGCTCTCCGGAGTATAATCGGAAAACTTCGATTCGCTTCGCCACTTCATAGTATCTATGTTTTCCTCCACATTTCCTTCAATATTTTTTTTTTTTAATACAACCATACTATTATCCGTTGTTTTTTCTACAATATCATAATATTTCAAAACGATGTGGTATTCAGGTCGATATAAAAAATCATCAAATAATATATAACAATTATCATTTATTACATTAAAACATTTTAAACAACATGCAACTCTAAATCGACCATCTATTAATATTACATTTATTTTTTGAGCAATCAAGTAATCTAAATTACCTATCACATTACTATAATTAATCCAATCATTTATTGTAAACTCCTTCGGCTATCGCCTACGGAGTTCAGTCGCTCACCGGCGCCTACGGCTTCGGATCGCTCCACTATCAGTTCCAGGATATCCCCAATTATTCGATAGAGTCTTCATATTAATATATTTAAAATCTATATGTGTTTTATGCTGTATCATAGATTTTAATTTATTATGCCATTCTAAATCACTTTCAACTGAAATAATGTTTACTATATTATTTCTTATAGCAGCTTGATATGTAGAACCACCAGAACCATACTCTAAATAATTTGTTGCATTATCTAAATACTTATCGAATAGTATTATGTCTTGCTTTTTCATAAAAGGTTCCATATAGTATATGTATATAATAATACAAGCCTCCGTTTTCCTCCAAGACGGAGTATATATTTTAAAATGGAAAAATTTTAATATCATAGTCATTTAATACATTTATAACATATTGTATCTCTTCTTCTGTCATAGTATTAAATATCGGCAAGGAAACCATTCTATCTGCTAATTTTTCTGTATTTGGAAATGTAAGATGATTTAATTCTGAAAAAGCCTTGCTTTTATAAAAAGGAATTTTATAATGAATTAATGTTTCAACCCCACGTGCATTCAAGTATTCCATAAAATCATCTCTTTTAATATAATCATGTAATTTAATGACATATAAATGATAAGAATGATGTACATTGGGGTCATTATTTTTTATATGCTCCAATAAAAAAGGCATATTTTTATATAATTTTGCCAACTTTTGTTTATGAATAATAGTATTATCAATATCATCAAATTTAGTTAGTAAAAACATAGCTTGAATAGTATCTAAGCGTGAATTTGTAGCTTTAATATCGTGTTCGTATTTTTTTATACTTCCTAAATTTCGTAAATATTTTATATTATTATAATATAATTCATTATTTGTACATATTGCACCCGCGTCTCCTAGTGCTCCTAAATTTTTCGAAGGATAAAAACTAAAACATGATATATCTCCAAAAGAGCCAATCATTTTATTATTATATTTTGTTCCATGTGCCTGAGCGCAATCCTCAATCATAATTATATTTTTATCACTACATATTTGCTTCATTAATTCCATGTTACAACTATCACCATATAAATGCACTATCAATACTGCTTTGGTTTTTATAGTTATGTTATTTTTAAATTCTTCAATATTAAATAGTCCATTCTCATCACAATCTATTAATGCAATCTTTGCATTTGATTTCAATGCACCTAATGCACACGCTATATATGCATTTGATTGTATTATAATTTCATCATCGCTCTGTAAATGTAATGATTGAAATGCTAACTCTAAAGCACTAGTTCCAGAACCTACTCCTACACAATATTTTACGTTTATATAGTCGGCTAATTTATTTTCAAATAATGTTACTTCTTTTCCCAATATATAATTTCCGTTTTCTAATATTGTCTTCATATTAGACATATACTCATCAAAAAATAGTTTATTATATTTATTCACGTTATTTATAGGTATTTTTAAATTTTTTATTTCCGCATTTAATCCTGCCATTATGTATATTATTACACAATTAATTATTTAAATATAAACACAATAGTATAATATTCTTATAGCAAAAATGGAATTTAATAATTTGATTCAACCTTTTACAGATGAACAAAAATTGAAATCTTTTTTATTAATGCAAGATTTTATATTAGAGAAACAGCAGAAAAACGAGCCTTTTTTTATTGGACGCCTATCTGGAAATGAGCCGTCACTTTGTGGTAAAATTTTATCTAATCAATCGCTGCAAAATTATACGTATTTAATAAATAATATGTTGCTTGTTGCAGGTATACTATTTACCCATATAGATCATTATAAACAATATGTAAAATTATATACTCGTTCTGTTTCCAGATGCGATTTATTAGGTATTTGGTCTGAATCAATGTATTCTCAAGCAAAGGAATATTATGATTTTATAGAAAAAGTGTATCCTAATATTAAAAAAATATGCGCACAAGGATTAGAACCATTTTATTATATGAATAATAGTCAATATTGTTTTGATAACATTTTTAAGAATAAAAAAGTATTAATTATTACATCACATGAAAAAACAACAAACCAACAAATATCCAATATGCAACATATTTTTCAATCAAATAAAATATTTCACGAAACGACTGAATTTTATGTCTATAAACCACCTCAACAAAATGGTGGAAATCATGACAATAATCCATGGACATATCATTTTGAAAAAATGAAAGAAGATTTGAAAAATATAAAGGAACAAACATTTGATTATGATATAGCTTTAGTAAGTTGTGGAGGATTTGGTATGTTGATAAGTGATTTTATATTTAGTGATTTGAAAACAAGTGCTATCTATGTTGGGGGTAGTTTACAATTATTTTTTGGGATTATGGGGAGTCGTTGGAAAAATAGTCCAAAAATTATACAACATGTAAATAATTATTGGACTCATCCATTAGATGAAGATAAACCTAAAAACCCACAATTATGTGAGGGTAGTTGTTATTGGTGATTTGGAGGAAAACATAGATACTATGAAGTGGCGAAGCGAATCGAAGTTTTCCTCTATTTGACTACGTTTTTGATGCGAGTCGTAGACGAAGTCGAAGGTTGAGTTCGTTCGTTTATACATTGAATAAATGTTTTCTAAAATAATTTTTATTAATCCATACTTCATTTCCTCGCTGTCTTTCGACATATGTAAACCCATTTGATTTTAAATATTCCCCAAATATTTTATTTTTAGTTTCTTCGTTACTATGTGCTTCAATAATTATACAAAATATAGGAAATTTAAAATCTATTGAATGTAATAGCTCCAATTCTGAACCCTCTACATCAATTATCATAAAATCAATATACTTAAATTCCGATTTTGTAATAATATCTTTCATTTTTGAATTTTTAACTTTATATGGTGTCCAATTTATATATTTTGATATATCTGTATTAGTATTATTTACTATTCCCCCTTCTGGGTTATTTCCAATAAAATCTATAAATTCATCATCTGAATTTGAAACAGCATAATTATAACATTTACAATTTTTACGATTAACAGCCAATTGTGAATAAAACAATGGTTGTGGTTCAATAAGAATACCAGTAAAATTAAAATGATCTTCTAATGTTTTACTATTACTATATAATACACCATCACATGCTCCAATTTCCAAAAAAGTTCCATCGGTTATTTTAGCTTTTAATAAATATTGAATTATATATTTATCCTCATCTTGTTGTGAATAAAACTTTACATTATTTGGTATTATACCAAATATTTTACATTTGTTATTAAATTCACTAATAAATGAGTTCATATCTAGTTTCCATTCTTTTAATCCGCTGTTAATAGTATACATAATACTTTATATTATATATATAATCGCTCTTTAAATTATTATAATTTAGGTATAATTTTTACAAGGTCACGCTTTACTATTTCGCTACATCTATCTTGGTATATTCTCCTATTTTCATTGAAATTTAAAACGAATGTGGGATCATTGTTGATTTCATATCGTGGTGGTCCTCCCATGTTTCCACACATGTGATTTTTTAGAACAAACAATCGATTTATCCCTTTATACACTCCATTAATCCAATCATCGCAGTACCAATTTATTATTTCTTCCGGGAAATAATACCCGAATAATTCCATATGCTTTCTTGATACAAAAGATTGTGTTAATATGAAATTATTATTATTCACGGGACCTACCATACCGATATTATTCGATTTTTGTAGGGTTTCTATACATGCATTTACCCATCCGTGCGTTTTGAAATCAATGTCGTCACCGCATTGAAAGAAATACTCGCAATTATCGTCGTATGCTTTTTGGAATAATCTATTCCACATGATCGTCAAGTGTCCTTTCGGTATATTGTCCATATACATAAACTCTATTTCCACGTTTTTCATAATGTTGATGAAACGTTTTAGTTGTGCTATTTCTTTTTCATTGTCCAATATTTTGTCACCTCTATCAATGCCTATATAAAAAGTATATGAGTGTTCTTTGTCGTATGTTATTAAAAATGTTTTTAAAGTTAGGTTGAATAAATATGTTTCTTTATAGGATGTCCATGGACGACCATGCGATGTTGATGGTATTAAAATGCCTATTTTCATAGTTGCGTGTGTTATATTTTATTATATTATTATTTTTTTATATTCCTTCGCTAAAGCTAATGAATATAATCGAAAAACATCGGCTTGCAAGCAACCCTACGTTTTCCTCCAATGTTTGTTTTTGGTTTTGTTGTTTTGTTGTTTTGTTGTTGTTTTTATTTTTAGTTCATTCTTTTTTTTATACATTTTGAAAAAAATTGAAATGCTTTTTAACCTATTTATATAATGCATAATTGGTTCAATAATAGCTTTAAGTTTAATAATAATAATAATAATAATAAAATATGTCATCAATGATTTCCTCTACCAGTGTCGTCGGTTCCGCCATCAATTTATCAACATTGCCTGTCAATGTTCCCAGTTTGTGTATCCCTCGTGTATTCGAAAACATGACCAAAAAACGTGTGTTGGATACGATACAAGAGTTGGGGCTCGGTGAGATTGATCATATTGATATGGTTCCAAGGACGTCTGAAAAGGGAGAAAAGTTCCTGCGAGTGTTTATCCATTTCCGACGATGGAGTTCCACTAGCGATGCGGTTAGAGCGCGGGAGCGCTTGTTAACAGGTAAGGATATCAAGATCATTTATGATGATCCTTGGTTTTGGAAGGTGAGCGCAAATAGATGTGTTGGTGCTGCTGCTAGCGCTGGCGCTGGTACTAGTAGTGGGGCTAGACCCGCTACTAAGCCGTCTATCGATTTCAATGACGATAACGATAAGGACGTTGATGCTATTTCCAAAATGAACATGAGGAATGAGCGCAATAATAGTGTTAGTAATCGTGCTTCTGAGCATACTCAGAAACCTACTGGAGGACCTAAACCAGTGAGTAAATATAATAATAATAATGATAATAATAATGATAAAAATAGGCAACAACAACAACAACAACAACAACAACAACAACCAAATAAATATAAATATGAACGTAAACTAGATCCTCGATTCAACCAGCAGGTTGAGAAGGTTGAACATAAGACCTTTGTACCTACTACTCCAGATAGTTCTCCCCCTCCTCCTGCGAATAATCATCGCAAGACCATTGATGTAGATGAACCATCCATTGCCCCTTTGGTAGTAGATTTTGGTAAGCCTGTTATTACTGGTATTAAAAAACGCGTACCTGTTGCAACTAAAAAACCGGTGCTCGTTCCTGTTGATGACTCTACTACTTCTGCTACTGCACCTGCTGCTGTCTCTACTACTACAGAAATCTAAATCATGATAAAAAACTATTGTATCATGATTTTATAAAAAACATAAAAACATAAAAACATAAAAACATAAAAACATAAAAACATAAAAACATAAAAACATAAAAACATAAAAACATAAAAACATAAAAACATAAAAAACAAGTAAAAAAGTATAAATGTATTTTTTTTATTTATACTTATGACGCATTGCTTAAAATCATAACTATTTTCTTTAATTGCAAAAATTAATTTACCTCTTTCATCTTCAAAAATATCTGTTTTTTTTATCATATTATTAAACTTTAGAAAAGTTAAATACTAAATTAAACTTAATATATATTATTATAATAAAAATAATGGATAATTGTAAAATTTTAAAAAATTGTATTTGTTGTTTGTCTAATGTTAATGAATTATTATCTCTTGGAAATCAACCTTTAGCAAATAATTTTCATAAATTTAATGATATTTATTGTGATAAATACCCATTAAATTTAATGTATTGCAATAATTGTTATCATCTCCAATTATCACATATAGTAAATCCAGAAATATTATTTAAAAATTATTTATATTTAAGTGGAACCACTAATACTGGATATCAATTCTTTAAAGAAAATGCTAATTTTATAGTTAATTATAAAAATATTAAAAATGGTAACGTATTAGATATTGCTTGTAATGATTGTTCTCAATTATTTTTCTTTAAAAATCTTGGA
>Ga0114962_10004618_pt1 | contig 10935 bp, 14 predicted proteins | sample C_130820_MF_Meta_FD_87017 | JGI IMG/M metagenome (GOLD analysis project Ga0114962, IMG submission 87017) | Freshwater microbial communities from Lake Croche, Canada to study carbon cycling - C_130820_MF_MetaG | ecosystem: Environmental > Aquatic > Freshwater > Lake | place: Lake Croche, Canada...
AATTATTAGTGGTTTTAATGAGTTAGTTCAATCTGTAAAAGGAATTGAAGGTCAGTTCCCAGAACAGGAACATTTAATTTCCATGGTTTCGTTTAATGCTTTGAACATTAAAATGCTTCATTTTATAGATCCCGTTGCTAAATTGGATGCTATAAATGAGAGTACTTATAGTCCTTCCTCGATGACGCCGCTGTATGACGCTATGGGTTTTGGTATTTCAAAAATGAAACATTATTTGAAGGGAAAAGACAATTACAGTGTACTGGTTACGATTCTTACCGATGGGGAGGAAAATGCTTCTAAAGAGTATACGGGTTTAGCGATTAAGAATTTAGTATCGGAACTTACATTAGAAAATTGGACTTTCACCTATATAGGAGCCGATCATGATGTTGAAAAAATGGCCGCAAGTTTGAGTATCCGGAACACGATGTCTTTTGACAAGAATGATGCAGGTATAAAAAAAATGTTTATGAGTGAGTCTAAATCAAGATTTCATTATAGTTTAGATATTAGAAATGGAAATGATTCTAGTGATGATTTTTATTCTAAACTAGAAAATACGGAAAAGAAAAAAGAGGGGTTTTGGAAGAAGATGTTTTCTTGAATAATATGATAAATGTAAATCTTAAATTAAAATAATAATGAGCAAGTACCAGAGTCCAAGAGTTGAAACCTGCACTACGTTAAAGGAATTTCTAAATTCACAACTTACAGAATTACTCCCAAATCAAGATTTGATGATTAAAAATCATCTTAATTTAGTTGCTTATCTTGAAAAGGAATCCCCATTATTCGTGTTAAGAAAGTTTAGAAATCATAGTAATAGAGGAAGTCTCTATTACTATGACAAACATTCTTTTACTGTTTCGGATAATGAGCCAGCACTGTGGGTTTTTATGGAAACCTATTATGAATCCGAATTAGATTTTCTAGATTTAATTGAAAATCAACGATTTCCTATTGCTTTTGCTATAAAAAGAGAAGAAAGACCAGGAAATATATGGGCCACTATAGGAAGAAAGCACCAAGATTTTTCGGCTAATGGATGGAAACACTGCCATATTTTTCAGTGCTCTCCTAACGGAGAATCCATAAAAAGCGTAAATGATTTAAAAAGAAGAAGCCTACGATTGTTAAGTCCGTTAAATCATTTTCCATTTTTCTCTCCAAGAAAATTTTCAATGCCTTTTGATTATGGAGAAAATGAGGAATGTATTGGGTATGTTGTATGGTGGCTTTATACTCATTTCTATACGGATGTAAATAAATCGTATTTCAAAGCCTTTGTTGAAGCACAGGGTTTTATTATAGCAATTGATGAGCCCAAAGACATTGTAATCGAATATTCAATTAAAAATAATTTAAAGGGTATTTCTAAAACTAAAACTATGAAAGCTAATAAAAAAATTGCTAATTCAAATGACAAAATAAAAGTATTTCCAATAGAGCCAATTATTAATACTATTGGAGTAAATTATGAAACATCTTGTTTTAAAATTGCTGAAAATTGGTACGGTCAAAATAGACTAATTACTGTTAATTTCAGAAATGGCAGAATGTATCAATATAATCATGATGAGGTTTATGATAATACAATATATCATTATGGAAATTTAGATTGTTGGGAGCGATATGGTTATTATTTAAACTCAAAAAACATTCCAGCTCGTGTTTTACCATTTGTATCAGAAATCATTGAAATAAATATGAGAAATCACTTGATTTACTTTTACAGTAGTACGGATTTTTATCATAAACAAAATCAGATAATTGGTTTAGATGGTATTGTTGATGACTTAAAACTTATCGAATATGGCAAAATATGTTATAATGCAGTCAGCAATGATGGAAGCACAGGTGAAACCGGAACCATGTACCCAAAGTATATAACAATTATTCCATTCAGTTATTTATATAAAGAGGAATTAATAATAAAGCATTTAGAGGATGTACTTACTGCCAATTAAAAATATTTAAGAGCAAATACAATTGATTTTCCATTAATGGAGTTAAAAAAAGCTGTCAATTATTTTAATAAAAGAGACTGGTGTTGTGTTGGGCACTACTACCTGTCTCTATTAAATGTTGCCTTGCACAATAAAGGCTACTCTTCAGAAGGTGTTAATCCAAGTGGCTTAGTGTCTAGTTTTAATAATAAGTTATTTTTAAAACCCGATGGGACAAGACTTAAAATAAATGCATGGGCAGGAATGTGATTTATTACATTAATAAATTATGATTATTATTGAGTATAAAATATGACAAAAAAAGTTGCAATTGAATTAGTAAAGAAGGCTTTGAATTTAAAATTAATTTCAAAAAATACTGTATTGATTTTAATAAATGATGATAATAAATGGATGTCCAAATTTGCACAAGAAAAAAAACATCAAAAATTATATATTTTATTAAATAACAGTCAATCAAAAAAATTACATGTTTTTGAAATACCTGCGAATCATTTAGTTTATAACCTCTTATATGATAAACCTTTCAATGAAAATATTTTTAGATTAATGTTTGATGTTCACGATGATGAATTTATTGAACTTTTTATTCATTTTAATTTTAAGAGATTTCTTAATTGTTCAATAAATTATGAATAATACCAAAAGTATTTATAATCTGGGTACGAGAAGCATATGATAATATATAAATTAACTAAAATAAATATAAAAATGGGACTATTTGATTTTTTAAAAAGTAATAAAAATATAATTACTGATAATGGTACTAATTATATTTATTATGATAATGGCAAAGGTTCTATAAAAGAAAAGTTCATCAAAATAAATGGTGTTCTAAATGGTGATTATGTTGAATATAATATAAATGGCATTTTTAATATTATAACATTTAAAGACGGATTAATAACTTTAACAGAAGAACAACTTTTGATTAAAAATCGAAAAGAACAAATTAATAAAAATATTGAAATTGTTATTAGGAATTTAAAAATTATCGATGAATTGATATCAAATATTTCAGGAATTAATCTTCTGGTTCAAATGAATAATTCTAAAATTGATTACTTTTCAAAATTGATTGAAAATAAATTTAACAATCAATTCGATGAAGATTACATTAAATATTATCTCTATTCTAAAAGAAATTATTTTATAAAACATCTAATTAAATATGGAGAATGTGAGAACTTAAACAATAAATTTACTGAAAATATAAATAATTTTGAATCAAAATTATTTTTTTCAAAGAATCAAAGATGGGAAGATTGGGGTTATGATTGTATTGATGGTTTTATTGATCAAATATTAATTGATAATATTAAAGGCGAAATAATTATATGTGAAATATCATTATTGGAATTGTCAATATTGGAAAGTTGCTTAAATAAGAATGTTTTTCTTCAAGATTCTCTACTTTTTGGTTTAAATTTTGGTGCATATAAATTATTACACGAATTAATTAAAAACAAATACAATGAATATGAGCATTACAATTTTGAAAATGAAATAGTTGAAAGTGATTCGGAATTCTTAAGAAGATTGATAAATGATGAGCTTCAACTTAAACCTTCAAAAATGAATATCTATGTTCAAAAAGTTATAAAAGAAATACATTCAATTTGTATCAATAATAAAGTTAATCAAGAAGATATTATTTTAGAACTTTAAAACAAGAGTCAAACTGCATGTTCCCCCTAAAATTTATTAATTAAATTAAAACATTATGACAGGAAAAAATTGGAATTCAAAATCAGGTATTTATACCAACATAAAAGGCGATGAAATAATAAATAAATCAAAAAGAGCTCAAGAACTGAAATCTAAAGGAATTTCGGTTGTCCAAATTGCAACAGTATTAGGGTTAAGAAAAGTAGAATTTATGAATATCTAAAAAATTTAAAAATTTTAAATTTTAAATAAAATATAACATATGGGATTTGGCAAATTGTGAATTAGTGTACAGAAAGGAATATTTTAGTTTTGTACTTGTTGAACAGAAAGGGCAGATTGCAACATTAGTTTTGTTTGAAATGTCTAGTTCTCTGTTTTCTGAAGAATCATCACGTACGGTTTTGAAAAAGGTATACTCAAAAATGTATAGACAATTGGGACATATTTTAGGTAGTGTCTATTTATTGTTAATCAAATTGATTATTACTTTAACCATCATGTCTTTATCATCCGGTTTCGATTCGGCTATCATCAATGTTAATGCGACAAGAGCATTATCGTCTATTACTTTTTTTTCTTCGTGATACAGCAATGCGTTTCGTTCTAAGAACCAAACGAACAGAAAAGCTGCAATTCGCTTGTTTCCATCCGAAAAGGAATGGTTTTTGGTAACAAAATACAACAAATGTCCCGCTTTTTCCTGTACAGAAGGGTATAAATCGATTCCGTCAAAGGTTTGGTAAATCGTTGCTAAAGAGCTTTTGAAAGAATCGTCTTTCTCGTTGCCAAACAAATTAGAACCACCAAATTTAGTCTTTAATCCTTCTATAGCTATTATGGCTTCAGTATAGGATATTTTGAAGATTTCTTTATCCTCCGTTTCGGAAATCTTTAAAGTTTGATGGTCGTATTGGTCTAAAATATCCAATGCAAAAGCATAGTCGCTTAATACTTTTAACAAGCCTTGTGCTTCATCTCCTGTTATTTCTTTTGTGTTTACTACGCTTTCTAATAGCTTCACGGCTTGTTTCAATTCCTGAAACTTGCTTTCCGCTTCCTCCAAACGTTTTTGGTTTATGACATAACCTTTTACTAAATAGTCTTTTAGGCGTTGGGTCGCCCATTGACGGAACTGTGTTCCTTGCTTAGAATTCACGCGATAGCCTACAGATAGTATGGCATCTAAATTATAATGCAAAACCTCTCTTTTTACATTTCGTTTCCCTTCTTGACGAACTTGTGCAAATTTTGCACAAGTTGCATCCTCAACTAATTCACCAGTATTGTAAATATTTTGTAAATGCTTGAGTATAGAAGTACGGTCAGTTTCGAACAAATCAGATAATTGATATTGGTTTAGCCAGACCGTTTCCTGTTCAAATAAAACCTGAACTTCTGTTTGATTATCTTTCGTTGTATATATTTCTATTTGATTTTTCATTATGCTAAATTATATAATTTTAAAAATAGTCTTTTGATAGTTGGATATTATTAATTCCATTATTAGTTAGTTTTTATAAATAGTAGGTAAAAGTAACTTTTGAATTTTTATTCTTTTTAAAATGGTAAAATCTCCTATTTCTGTTAGCATTTAATAATTTCAGTTTATCTAAGTCCATTTTTTTATATCTTAAAAAATCGAAACTTCTCTTTGATATTCAGGTCTTAAACCTTCATTAGCATATTTTTTTAATTCGTATTCTAAATGCTCTGTCATAAAATCTTTACCAAATTGTTCATAGACATTGAAAAACTTAAAAGCAATTGTATTTAGGTAATTTGCTTTTATGCGTTCCTTTCGTATTTCTGATTCTTCTCTAAAGGAACTACAAACCAATCGGTATATTTCAATTATTTTTTCATCCGTAGTTATTGATGTTGGAGCAGTATTATTGTATTCTCCAATGCTTCTTAACCTTTTTATAAGACCTTTATTCAGTTTCTCTTCAAATTGAACAGGTTCAGGTTCGATGGGTTTTACATTTCTAACATAATAATTGAAGTAAAATATTGGAAAGGCTAAAGTACTAAATATCCTTATTAAACTGATAAATGAATATTTATAGAACCAACTTAGTCTTCTATTGGACTTTAAAGAATATTTATGCTCTTTTCTTAAATGATCGGAAAGCGGTCCAATTAAATTTAGGATTAATCCAATTGAAATATAAAATAGCGAATAATTTAAATAATTCATTTTTGTGAAAATTAGATTAGTAAAAAAAATAATCATTTTAATCAATTAATAGCCGATATTTCATAAAATAGTTTCAAAAAAAATGAAATTATTTTAGAAAATTTTCTTCGAGTTTTATCTAAATAGCCATTTGATTAAGGAAAATAATTGGGCTTGCTATATTGTTTTTAGAATTTTAAAAACAAACCACTTTATTATTTACTGGAAAAAATTTGCGATAAATCATATTATAATGGAAAATAAAATCTTTTTAATGTCATATTTTGCTTTTAGTGGAAAGTAAAAATGAATAAAAAAGAATTATAATGGAAAATATTTGCAAAAAATAAACTTTTAATGGAAAAAAGCAATTATTTTTGAAGTTTAAAAAGTATTTATAATGGAAAATAATATACCAATTCACTTGCAAGAAGTGATTTTTGCTTCAAGCGATACAGCTATAAGTAGACAATTAGGGAAACTAGAAGATGCGGGGCAAATAAAAAAAATTGCTTCTCGTATCTATACTTCAAATTTCAATGAGCCTTCAGCCGTAATTATTAGAAGAAATATTTTCACCATTTTAGGGAAACTATATCCAGGTGCAGTACTCAGTCATCGTTCTGCTTTAGAATTCAAACCAACAGCTGCAAATCAAATATTTGTAACTTATACCTATACTAAGAAAATTGAACTACCTGGAATAACCATTCGTTTTATGGAAGGACTACCTGCAATAGAGGGTGATAATCCATTTTCAGGAGAATTATTCGTATCGCAACAAGAAAGAGCTTTTTTAGAAAATTTGCAAACTTCACGCCAAATAGGACCAATATCTAAAACGATTACACTACCAGAAATCCAAAATAAATTAGAGCAAATTGTACAGGTAAAAGGAGAGGAAGGGTTAAATAACTTTCGTGATAAAGCAAGAGAAATTGCCGTAAAATTAAATATGGAATCTGAGTTTGAGAAACTCAATAAACTAATAAGCGCTTTACTAACTACAAAACCTTCTAAAATATTGACATCACCATTGGCAGTAGCCAGGGCCTTGGGAAATCCTTATGACAAACACCGAATGGAATTATTTGAAAAACTGTTTGTAGAACTGCAACAACAGCCTTATAAAGAGAGTCAAGATAAAAACAAAGAAGACAATGCCTTTAGAAACTTCGCCTTCTTTGAGGCTTATTTTTCTAATTATATTGAAGGAACTATTTTCGAAATAGAAGAAGCAAAAAGCATCATTCAAACTGAAACACCAATTCCAAATCGTGACGAAGATTCACACGATATTTTAGGTACTTATAAGCTAGTTAGTAATCAAAAAGAAATGAGTACAACACCTTCGAATCCAAATGAATTAATAAACATATTGCAATACAGACATCAAATACTTTTAGGAGCTAGAACCTCAAAAAAACCTGGACAATTTAAAGACAAAAATAATAGAGCAGGAGAAACTCATTTTGTTGACCATACCTTAGTTAGAGGAACCATAATTAAAGGATTTGATTACTATCAAGCGTTAAAAGAACCCTTTGCAAAAGCAGCATATATTATGTTTATGATAAGCGAGATTCATCCATTTTTGGATGGAAATGGAAGAATTGCTCGAATAATGTTGAATGCCGAATTAGTTAAAGCCAATCAGACACGAATCATAATTCCAACGGTATACCGTGACAACTATTTAGGAGCGTTAAGAAGATTAACAAGAAATGAAGAGCCTGCGGTGTATATAAGAATGTTACAAAGAGCACAAGAATTTAGCGCTTCACTTCTAGCAAACGATATGGATGCATTAGAAACTCACCTTAGGTTGAGTAATGCTTTCAAAGAAGACGATGAAGCAAAATTGAAAATTATTCTATAAAATGAGGTATTTAAACCTATTAAATTTCATCACTTTTTTTCAAGCTTTCGGCTACTTGTATCATAGTCAATTTCCTCCTTTTACGAGCAATTTTTATGTTTTTGGAATAATGGCATACGGATTATATTTTAAAACTTTTATACCAATAGTAAAAAGCTTCTGGGTTGTTCTTTTTTAACTTGCTTATTTTGTTGTATTGTTGGTCTTCAATTAGCCAATCTTTTGTTTCTAATGGGTTTTTAAACTTTTCGATTTTTATTTTTTTTTCGGTATGTTCTGTTATGATGTCAATGTCAATTGAAAAGCGTTTTGGTTTTTCGGTAGCCAACACTAATGCAGTTCCTCCTTTGAAAGTGAAGTTTAGCCCATTTAATTGTAGTTGTTCCAATAATGTTAGTGCCCAAATTACTTTTTCAATTAATTTGGCATCGACCTGTTTTCCTAACTTGTTTTTTAAGTTGAAAATCCAATCTATTGTATGAGTTTCTTTGTTTATCATATTTATATGTTATTGTCAAAAAAGCAGTTATTTTGCCAAACTTATATTCATGATTCTTTCTAATTCTGTTTCTCGATTTCTCCTAGCGGCATATCGTTTCATTTTTGCTTCATTGATATCGTATTTGTCGAAAGCGGATTTAAAAATAAAATCCAGTTCTCCTTGTTGTGCTGCAAATAGTTCTTCATCGATTAGCATGTTGCAATTAGTAAAGTCAGAATTTGCTATAAAAAACAAACGTATTGACTCACTGGCATACGATAAACAAACTAATGCATTTATCATTATTTAGTATAAAAGAGACAAGAACTACAGTGTAGTAGACCAAGGTTTAACGTACCTTAATTTAATGCTTCAAAACAAAGCAGAATTCATACTTACTTACAACGAAACATTAAAAGACACCTTAAATAGTAAAGATGTAGATTGGTCGCAATCAAGGGTAGCTTTTGTTTCTCCAAGCTTTACAGAAAATCAAATATCGGCAAGTGATTTCAAAGATTTTGGTATAGAATTATGGGAGGTGAAGCAAATTGAAAATAATACAATTAGCATCAATAGTATTAAAAAGAGTAGTGGAGCACCTAGTATAAAACCACTTTTAGAAAATAGTGAGAAACTAAAGGAAGTAAAAGAAAACATAAAAGTTTATACAGAAGAAGACCATTTTAATAATGGTTCCGATGCTACAATCGAATTATATGAAAAGTTTAAAACTTCAATATTAAATCTAGCAGATAGTATAGAAGTCATTCCACAAAAATTTTATATTGCATTCAAAAAAGGAAGTAATATTTCAGACATTGAAATGCAGAAAAAAGGATTAAAGATTTTTATAAATGCAAAAAAAAAACACACATTAGACGACCCTAAGGGTTTAGTAAAAGATGTATCGAATATTGGACATCGTGGCAATGGAGATTATCAAATCCAAATAGAAAACGATAAAGATTTAGAGTATATTATGAGTTTGATTAAACAAGTAATTAAATAATTATAGCTAAACTTTTAAATTTCAATAATAAAAGAATCATCTACTTATTTAATATGCTATTTGTTAAATTTTAATCCAAAGTATTGTTTTTAGTATTAGATTGTATATTTTTGTACTATTAAACTATATTTATTATGGCAAAACCAATTAAAGAAACTCCTTTTCTTTATGGTAAAGATGCTTCTACATTTGTTCAAGAAAACAAAGAAGTAAAAAAAGTATCGGAAAAAGAGAAAGAGGAAATAAAAGAAGACTACGAAACTTTAATGAGTATCGCAGAATTTGGATTTTAGTAAAATTAAATTAATCAGGTTACTTCCTGAAACTATTATATTGCCGTTTGACTGTGGAGACACGGATTTAAACGGCTTTCTTTTTGAAGATGCTAAAAAACACGCCAGTGAACTAATAGCAGTTACTTACATTATACAAGACAAAGAGAATACATTGGCCTATTTTAATTATCTTAATGATAAAATTTCCCATACAGATTTAGATGGTAACTTGTCAAAGTTTATTGAGCGAGTTGGCGTATATCTTCCTAAGGAAAAAGGTGGACACAAAAGTTATCCAGCTGTAAAAATTGGAAGACTAGCGGTAAATAAAGATTGTCAAATAGGAGGACTAGGTAAAATGATAATTAACTATACAAAAGGAAACTTTACCAAAAACAACAAAACAGGTTGCAAGTTCATTACTGTAGATGCTTATCGTGATTCATTAGGGTTTTATGAAAAAATGGGTTTTCAATACCTTTCAAGTAAAGATAGGAAATCAGATACTCGATTAATGTATTATAATTTAGAAGCAATAGTGGTCTAAATCATGTGCAATCAAGCGGTCTCTCTTCGGTCGTTCCCTTTGTTCCGTTCGGCTGTTCCAGTTGGTTAACTTTATATTTCCATAATTACATTTTAGATTAATAAGCATTTTTTTTAATTCAATAGATCAACACAAACCCAAAACTCAGTAACTAATTTTAATCGTTAATTCATTAATAATGAATTATGAAAAGTAATAAAATAAAAATAGTTGTAATCGTAGAAAGTCCATAAAACCTAAAAAAATGATTTACATATTCTCACTTAAAGTGTAGCCTATAACTGCAAATAATTAACCTAAACAAAACGCAGTGAATAGAGGCTTGTAAAGCTCTGTTTTTATTGACTTTAATAGTTAATTTGTAGAAAATTAAATTAATGTCAAAATATTAAAATAATTGAACATTAAATAATTAATAAATACAATGAATCTTTACACTACACCCCTATTTTTCAATGAAGACCTCAATAATAAAACCAAAATTTTCTAATAGGGTGGGGTATCAATTTCAGGAAAAAGGTTAGTTTTTTTTGGCTTATTAAGGTCGTAATAGTTACTAATTAGATAAAAAAAACAGCATTAATACCTATTCAAATAAATAATATATCCATGGTTCTCAATTTACATTGATTAATAAATTTAAAATATATAATCCAAATAATATTAGAAGACTATTGATTTAAAGGATAAGGCCTAAGTTAAGTCAAAAGTTTTAAGCTTACATTTATATATGAAGTTGTAAATAATACTAATATTATAAACTAATTGTAGAAGAGAATTATTTAGATACAATAACGGATGTGGGATCAAGTCTAAAAGTTGTGGGGAAATATTAAATTTAGATATTTGTATTTCAAAAACAGATACAAATGCAAGATTCATATATCGAACTCATCAAATTATTATTGCCAGAAATTATAGTTG
>Ga0114962_10004620_pt1 | contig 10932 bp, 10 predicted proteins | sample C_130820_MF_Meta_FD_87017 | JGI IMG/M metagenome (GOLD analysis project Ga0114962, IMG submission 87017) | Freshwater microbial communities from Lake Croche, Canada to study carbon cycling - C_130820_MF_MetaG | ecosystem: Environmental > Aquatic > Freshwater > Lake | place: Lake Croche, Canada...
ATCCACTCAAGTAAACCCCATCCACTCAAGTAAACCCCATCCACTCAAGTAAACCCCATCCACTCAAGTAAACCCCATCCACTCAAGTAAACAGGGGGCAGGGGGGAGGCTAGTCCAGCCGCCGAAGGCGGCTGGACTAGATGTCCCCCCCTTACATCTTCAGGTTCATCCCCATCCCTCCCATGCTCCCAAAAATCGACCCAAAGGTGTCCAGGAGCTGGCGACCGTCCTGCAGCACCGGCCGCATCGACTCGAGCATCCCCATCAGGTTCTGCTGCGTCTCCAGAAGGCTCTTCGACTCCGCGGTCATGGCCGCCAGCTGATCCGGCTTCAAGGCTCCCATGGCCTTGCTCATCGTGGAGGCGACATCCACGAAGGGCCCCGACTTCGCTTCCGAAGGGAGCTGGCCGAGCTTAAAGAGACCCGAAGTCTCTTCGTCCGTGAAGCCCTGTTGAACGGCGGGGGCCGTCATAGCCGTATCGACGTTGGTAGCGGCATGGGTGGCGCCCGGGCTTGCGACAGGGACGGCATTTGATGCAGGAGAGGCAGGAGATGGTTGTTGCTGTGGCGCCGTCATGGTCGCCGCTACGGCCGCGGCATCTGCGTCAGTCTGTGTTGCAGGGGTCTCGGTGGCCGAGGCGGGCGCTGACTCGGTCGTGGCGGCCTCCTCCTCTTCCTCTTCGTCGGAAGGGGTGGACGGGGCGTCTGCAAATCCCTCCACGCCGCGCAACTTGGACAGCGTTCCTTGCACGGTCGTCTTTGCCCGTTTCTTTAACGGCTTCTTCGCCAATGTATTGTTGAGTTTCAGAATCTCGCCTTCGTCGTTCTGGTCGGAGCCGAACCCTTCGAAACGGCAGTTGAATTTGCGGATGGCTAAAATAAATGTGATTCCTATGACAAGTACACCGATTGTCACGTATTCTATGCTGTCGACAAAGGATGCCGTAATGAGGGCAATTGCAACAGAAATCAGAAATCCCAGGACCCCCTGTGAAAATAGGACATAGGCACCGAATAAGGCGAGCGCCAGTATGGATACTCCGAATGTAATGCTGTTCGATATCATTCGACTCTATCTACCGTTAAGAATCTAATTCCTCAAACTAATTGACCATTGACAAGGGGGGCTATCACATGAAGGAGAACCCAGTAGAGCCCTCCTGCAGCAAGGGATTTCACGAGGAGACCGATGGTGGTCAAATCACCGCTAGCCCTCAAGAGACTGGGAACATAATATCCGAGCATGACATTGATGACGGGAAGGCTTATGATGCAGAAGAGAATGGCGACTAAAAGGGGTTGGCGGAGCTGATTTAGGGATTCGGCCATCCAGCCTTTGCCCTGGCTCAGCTGGGTGAGCATAGGTGGCTGTTGCTGCTGAAACTGCTGCTGAAGCTGGGGACTTGCGGAATAGTTGCCCTGGTTCATCATGGTCGCGAAGTCCGCCGGTGTAGGATAGGCTTTCCCGATCATATGGGCGGTGGCGGTGGAGGGATCCATAGCTAATGGAGCAATGGTATTTGGATTGGGCGAGTTTACAATGCGTCCGTTGCCGGCCGGAGGCGGCATCTGCTGCATGACCGGGTTACTGCCGCTACCGGTTGTGTTCAGATCGGCCAGAATACGCTGAACAAAGTCATTGTCGCCGCCACCGGGGCTATCGCCGAGATCGGATAGCATTGTCCCCGCACTTGCCATTTTTTTCGCTACTGTTCATTTGAAATCATTCATCCTCGGTTAATCGCAGATTGGCGATTTCTGAATTGATTCTCAAAGGATTCGATGGCGCCGTCTGCAGGGCAGTCCATGATTTCGGAGTTATAAGTGTAGCACTTAGCGCCCATTCGATAGGTCATGCCGTCCCATTCGGTAACGGGAGGGGCCTTGATCTGCTTGCAGTCGTCGCCCTTGCACTGGGGCCGAAAGAGGCAGACGAGGCCGATCCCCAGTACTACGCTGAAAATGACATTAAACATCTTACTTTTTAATAGATCCGTAAGCATCCCTAGTAACTGGTAAGAATTATAATTGCGCCAAGCTTAATTATAATCTTACCAGTTACTAGGTGAGGATATGTTTAAGCATTTCCTATTTTTTCCATTTCTCGGTGGCCTTGTTCTAGGGATCGTGGGGATCTGTTTTATTAAACCCGAGACCACGGTCGTCTTTAAATATCCTACGCCTACGAATGCAGGAACGCTCGCGTATAAAGATAAGAACAGTGTCTGCTATAAGTATGGTAGCAAGGAGGTGAGTTGTGACGCAAAGGATGTTGTTCTGAAGAACTATCCGTTGAATTAGGAAGGAGGAGATACGGCTTTCGTGACGGCCTCTGCCGCATTTGACACAGCAGATGCCCCCTTTTCAACTAGGCTTGCTACTACGGTTGCATCTTCTACCACGGCAGAGAGACCTTTGGTTACAGCATTTGCGGCGGCTGAGAGGCCTTTTGTGGCGACGTTGGTGGCTGCCGAGAGGCCTTTTGTGGCGACATTGGTGGCGGCCGAGAGGCCTTTCGTAGCTACGTTCGTGGCGACATTCGTGGCGGCATTTGTCGCAGACAGAGGAACGAGTCGACGAAGAGATCGCTTAGGCTTCTTCGATTCTTCGGTGACTGCTGCAGCTGCAACAGTTGCAAGTTCTTCTCGAATCTGCTCCAACGCTAAGCCAACGACATTCTTTCCCTTCCATTTGGAAGGATTGGCCGAATTAGGATTCTCTTGGGTGAGCCCAATACCCTGAAAGCGATCCATTTCATTGTCAGGCGGGATCGCGGCAATCTGCGCATCTCCGGTTTTCAGCAGTTTCGCGGCCAGGTCCGATCCATTTGCAAATTTCACACGATTCACTTTAATAATCAGGCTCTCAAGCTGAAGATTCCAGGCCGTATGGGTCACACCGGTCAATTTGTCCCATGTTAACTCAATGTCGGCGGCGTCTTCGATGGCGCGAATCTCCTTTGCCTTTTCGTCATCCCCGAATTTGCTGGCGATCGTCGCCATGATTGCCTGGTACGCGGTTGTATACGTGTGCCCCTTGTAGTCAAATGGATGCACATAGAAACTACTCAAAAAATCATGTTCTCCTAGGGGTTGTGCGGCGAAGATGATCGGACGTTTGCTCTTGACAACGGGCTCCTCTTCCTCTTCTTCCTTTTCTTCGCCCTTCTCGGGAACGGCATAGACATCCTGGCGTTTCCGAGTTGCAACCTGAAGTGCAAATACAGATATTTTGTGGACATCCTGTGGCTGATCAAAATCGATCTGGCGAACCTCTACACTGTCATAAGGCTGAATGGCCTTTTCCGGATAGCGGGACCGATAGAGGTGGCGGTCGGCGATCGCTACGGCTCGTTGGGCCTTCTTAATGTCCCCTCGTATCTTGGTCTTCTCGATCCGACGTAGTTCATCAATGGCCGTCTCATAGTCCTTTTCGGCTTTACGGATGATCTGCAGTCGCTTTTCATCAAAGGCCGTCTGTTCTTCGTGTGTCGGAGGGCGGTAGTCTTGCATGGAAATGGTGTCCTTCAGTTTGCCCGTGCGTGACAACAGGGTGAGTGTCTGTCCATTCTCGGAATAGGTGGCGTTGCACGGGAGTTCTTCGCCTCGGAGGCGAAAGATAGCGAGTGCCTTTATCTTTGCAGATCCCTTGGGCATACGGTTGCCCCGATAATATAAGGAGAGCTCCTTAAAGAAGATTGCAATTCGGCGCAAATAGGTTCTCCGTTCTTCGAATTCAGGGTCATTCGGATCGATCGGTTCTTCGACATCTTCCTCCTCCTTTTTCGGTTCCTCTTCCTCCTCCTTCTCTTCCTCTTTCGGTTCCTCCTTCGGTTCCTCCTCTGCCTTCTCGGGAATCACTCCGAGAGCCCCGAGATCCTCATCGGCCACCACCTCTTCGTTCAGAGGGGCATTTCCTTCCTCCTCCCCCTCTCGTTCTTGTTGTTCTTGTTGTTCTTGTTGTTGTTCTTCGGACATGACCCTCTATTTGTGCATTTCTAAAAAGAATTCGATTGTGATTTCACAATCCAATTCTTATATCGGATCTAATGCAGGGATGTCGATAGTACCATTATCCTCCAATGCTCCAATGCCTCCTGGTGCATCATTGGTGAATTTTCCAAGGGCTCCTGTGATTGTACCATTAGCTCCCAATGCTCCAATGCCTCCTGGTGCGTCATCGAGTCAGACAGTTACAGCACCTGCAAAGAGTTGGGCAAGTAATATGATAGGTGTCTTTATGAACTTGGGTCTCTATGCTAAATTGGGGATAGGAATTCCACTTCTCCTCATTCTTATTGGAACCGTCATCTATTACCGTGATAAAATCAATATAGGGGGTTCCTTGGACTTTTTGAGTACAATTCCTATGAGCATGCTTCTTGTGGCGGGGGGCGCTTCACTCATTGTAGCGTTATTGCTTACAGTGTTCTACAATAATTGGGGCGGTATACGATGGGTCTATTGGATCCTTATTCCTATTATGATCTACATAGTCTGTTTCTTGACTACGCTTCTCAATCAGCAGTTAGCGGCCGGTACCATAAATGCGGCGGCGGCGGGCTCCGCCTGTGTGAGCCCTTTGGGGGCGGGTCTAGCGGCTCTCGTTCTCGGATGCAGTGCCTACGTGAGGGCACCCGTAATCAGTGCATTTCCTGTTATTAACAGTGTCAAAGTGATCGATGATGTGTTATCGGTTGAAAAGACAAATCCTGTTCTCCAAGGCTTTGGAATCGGCTACTGGCTCTGGTGGTTTGTCTTTATTTCACTGACAGGTGCGATGGGAAAGGCGGCGATCAGTCCGTCGTAGTTAGATTCGATTTATTCTTTAAGGTCTGTATGCAGCATGTTTCCACGAGGAGCCCACCATTTGCATAGACGCCATAATTCATAGTCTCATCCTGATGGTCAAGGGCGAAATGCCTGATTGCATAGGGGCCTTCGGAGTTCCAGGGCTCGGCGCGTTCATCCACGCAAGCCATCAGACGATATTTCTTGTCCGTGACAAACAACCTACCAAGACGCTGAATTGTATCTTCTTTTTCCTTATCGCTCAGGGAATATTCAAGAATAGAATGACAGCCGGTGATAAACAGATCCTCTGTGAGCGAAGGATACTTGGAAGGAGAACACTTATAGAGACGATTCTCAGTGCGTTCAGTGTGCCCCGGATTTTGAAGAGTTCCCTTTCCAACGAGGACAACGGGCTTGTATCCGTCCAAGCTGGTCTTGACAAGGGTTCCCTTCTTCAGCTGCTCGACGGGAACCTGTGTTTCTACTTCGTCGATCAGACAGAGGATTGTGGTGCCTTCCTTGAAGCAGGGAATGGCGGGATATAAATAGTAGGGGCCATCTGCAGTTAATGTATTTCCGTTTACATATACCACATTCCGCGGGCTTGTACCTATACTATTGGAGGCAAGTCTCCAGCTCGTATAGCCGCCAAAAGGAGGATCGCCGACTACATAGGAGTTCCCATATCCTAATACATTTGTATACGCAAGAGCGTCTGCCTCTGTAGGAAAATAGGTTAGCGTAGAGCCAACCGGTTCCGCAAATTCATTCATAGGTCCGAGCAACAGACGAGGGACGCCCTCTGTATGCTGTGTTTCATGGGACAGCCCCTCATTAAATATAAAGCCACTGTTCGCACGAATAGGATAGGAGTGCGAATCTACGATCAGTTCGCCGGGCGAGTCATTGAGGTACATCAAATATGTATTTTCAAACCGCGAAGCGCCTGTATCCGTGTGAGGCGCAGTATCTCCCTTCATCCATCGCATAGGGATCGAGGAGCCTGTCACTAGGCCAAGCCGTGATTGTAAAGTAGCGCGGATTGAATCGGTCATGGGCACTGAAAAATAGACCCTTCCAGAGGGCCTAGCCGCCAAGGAAGCCTTCGCTGCAAGAACTTCGGGCAAATTGTTCAAATACGCCACTTCTTCGTCCGAAAGCACATTCGTATAAATCGACGTCATTCTATTCTACAGTGCAGAATTTAGCATTTCCCTCTAAGCTCCACAAGGCTCTTCTTGATCATCGCGAGTGTCTTCGGTTCCCGCATTCCATGCCCTGCATTCGGCACAATGACGAGCTTGGACTCGGGCAACGCCTCGTGAAGCCGCCAGGCCGTGCGCACAGGGCAGACCATGTCGTAGCGCCCATGAATAATGGTCATCGGGATCCCTTTGAGTCGATAGGCGTTCTTAATAAGTTGCTGCGGCTTGAGCCAGCCGTTGTGACGGAAATAGTGGTTCTCGAGAAGGGCCAGTGAGGTAGCCCGCGGAATAGGTGTGTCATCCGGCACAGGGATCAAGAAGGAGACGGAGGATTCCCATTCCCACCAGCCTTTCACAGCCCCTTTCCGTGTCTTCGGATCCGCCAAAAGGTGCTGATAGGTCTTCATAATCTCTCGATACCCTTTCGTGCGCATAGCAGGAGGCAAAGGTTTCAAGAACTCGGTCCAGGTGTCGGGAAAGACTTCGCTCGCCCCCCCCTGCTCGTAGAGCCATTCGAACTCATAGGGTTCCAGAACACAGACGCCGCGCAGCAGGATGCCCGACACACGACTCGGGTGTGTCTCGGCATAGGCCAGGGTCAGTGTGGTGCCCCAGCTGCCGCCGCTTACAAACCAGGTCTTGAAGTCCAGATGTGTTCTCAAGTGTTCCATGTCCGCGACAAGATCCCAGGTCGTATTATGGGCCAGGCTTTCTGCACTAGTCGGTGTCGATTTCCCGCAACCGCGCTGATCAAAGAGAACGAGATGCCACTTGCTCAGATCGAAGAGCGTGGCGAATGCTCGGTTGAGCCCTCCGCCAGGGCCGCCGTGTAGCATCGTGGCCGGCGTTCCGCCTTCTCGCCCGAACTCTTCATAATAGATTCGATGACCCTGGGACACGGATAGGTATCCGGTTCGAAAGGGTTTCGGATTCGTGGCCTTGCGTGTTTTTGTCTTGGCCATCGTCCCTACTGAATCGCAGAAAATTTGAGCAACTGGTTTGTACATCGACGGCATAAATGCCCTTGTATCGTATTGCATGGATCTCTGCTACAGGCCAGGAGGGCCACGGCGAGTACTGTCTTTCCTATGAGATTGCCCAGGCCTGGCTCAACTATCTGGCGACCGAATATCCCGATATTCAGCATCAGCTAGTTCCTGCATTGTAAACCAGACTGGGCGGTGCCGGCCCCAGATACACGTATTTGGGCGCCCCCTTACCCGTCGCCTCCACGTCCAACATATAGTAGCCCTCCAGATCCATGGCCGCCGCCACCTTCTTTTTCATCCGAGGACTTAAAGACTCGAACATCTCTTCGCTGTTCACCGTCACTTCGTCGACCGTCTGCACGCCCGGTAGCAGATTTGCGCCCGCCACCATGAGAACGATCAAATAGCTCAGGAGAGCCCAGAGGACCGCGAAGAGCCAGAAGGGCATCCAGGTATAGTGGTTCGAGTCGCGGCCGACACCGAACTCCTTCCAGGACCCGTCCTCTCGGAACACGAGCGACGGCTGGAGCAGAATCAGGAGCGAGACTCCTGCTAAATAGAGAAGGCCGGCATATAAGAGCAGCTTCATAAGATCCCTACGAGTCCCTTAGAAAGTTTACTCATCATTTGCGAACTCGTTGGCTTCTCCAAATCCCTGGTGATCATCATAGCCCTCGGCGGCCTCCGCGGCCTCTTGGTCGGGTACAGGCTCTTCTTCGCCTACAACCCCCTCCACGTCCATATCATCTTCGTCCAGCTTTGACCGGGACAACCCCATGAGAACGCCCGCCTCCAAGCCCTCTTTTCGTTCTAATGCGATCTGGTCGGCACTATACTTAATAATCTGCTTGAACTTGTCGACATTGTAGCGACCGAGGCCGAGGCGCATGTTCATGGTCGCCACGTATCGTTCTTCGTCCGACATCCGGTCGAGTTTGGACAGAATATTCTGTTTCTCCTGCTCGGCACGACGCTGAATAATCTCTCGCAACTCTTCGTCGCTGTACCCGAGCCGATGCTTATCAAACTGATCGAGCGAGGCGCCGATAATCTTGATGAGCATTGCAATCGACGTATCAAAGAGGGGCGCCTTTTTGCGCCGGCCCGCAAGGGGCTCCTCCTCCGCCTCCACTTCTTCGATCGGCGGCGGCACTTTCGAAGGATTGAAGAGGTCTGCAAGGGGGCCATAGAGAAATGCCTGCTGGATATGCTGAAAGCTGTCGTCGCCGCCCACAAAATAGAGGGGGCGCAGTCGGTTCTTGAGCCGCGTAACCGCCGATAATTGCGACACAAAGTGGTCGAGCTTGGCGCGCGCAAAGGTCTTGTCGGGCGAATGGAAATCCGCGACAAAGAGGTTCAGAACGGCGCGATCCTCGTCCAGTACATCCTTTAAGTCCTCCATGTGGCTCGGGGCATACTTCTGGGCGATCAGAGGGATGGTCGGGGATTCGAAGAACGAGTTCAGGCGTTCTGAATCGTATTGATTCAGCAGATTCTTGCTCGGTGTAATAAAATAGGTCTCGAGAACCTGGACAAAGTTGTGCCATCCGAGGCCGGCCAGCCGGTCCAGAATCGCAATCTTTTTATCGGGGTTCTTGTACTTGCCCTTTGTGATGATACTGTTTTTCACCAAGGTCTCTGCAGCTGCGACGGCATTGGAGAGCGCGGCATTGGCCTCCGCGACTTCGCCTGTATTGGCCTCTTTGAGTCGATTGAGGGAGGCCATGGTTTCACGAAACAGGGAGGACCACTCGGGCAAGGGACCGGGCGCTAGATCCCGTATCTCCTCAAAAACGGATTCGCCTTTTTTGGGCTCTTCGAACGATACGATGCTGTTGTACCGGTGCACAATGTCCAGCAGGTGCTGAAAGGCATCGATGGAATCGTCGATCTGCGCAGATGCAACCGCGTCCTTGGCCTTATCCGGTGTAATGATGGACGGATGTTCGGGGAGTTGAAAATGACAGATGCGGCAGCGATTAGTGGCGCCGATTTCATGGGGCTTGCCTTCGTGGTCGCCCTTGGAACAGGTGTGAAGAAAGAGACGATAGGTCAGGTCCTTCGGAATCTCTATTATGGTGTCACCATGGTGCCTAGGTTCGAACGTGAATTGCTGCAGAGAGCCCCGTTTTGCAGGAACTAATTGGCGCGGTTCAAGGGGGATCTTGGACAGATCCTGCAGCCAGAAGGAGCCGGGCGTCTGAATACTCGCTTTGCAGCAAGTGATATCGGATATAAAGGATCCGCGAATCGGCTTGGAATTGGCTCGGGCCAGTTCGTGAGCATTGCGGATCCAGGCCCGCGCATTGGCGCGGGGATTGTCGGTGCCTGGTTCGGCGGCCGTCTCCGTGACGGGGGGACTTGTGAGCTCGGGGAGAAAGGAGGACGGCACAGAATCGGTGGCCCGTGTGTCCGTGCGCTCGGCCTTCTGCTTTTCCAAGTACGTGCGTTTTTCGGAGAGTTTCTCCTGGAGCGTGGTTCCCTGCTCCTCCAGAATATCTCCCAGGATTGGAAGGATATATTTGAGAATGGAGGCGATCTGATCTTCGCGCGACTTCCCTTTCTGACTGATATGGAACTGGGCGGTTGACCAGGGCTCGTCCTCCCGCTGAATCGACGCGATTGCACAGGCCATGTAGACCAGTCCCTCCTGCTGGGATTCGTCTTCATCCAGGGGAAAGCCGCCGAATCCGGGGATGCAGTTCGATAGAGAGAACTGCGGGACATAGCCAGGGATGCGTGTCTGAATTTCGAGGAGGAGGTGGAGCGCCGCGGAACCGATCGTGTTCTTGGCGATGAGCATATCGTAGTCGCTGGGCACAAACTCCTGACCGGCCTTCTCCTTCTTCTTCCGCTTCACCTCCTGCATCTCTGCAAACTCCTCGCGACTGGGATAATTGGCGTCGAGAATCGCCATCTTTTTAAGAACTGACTCGTACTGGGTCTTCTCCATGAAGATGCCGACTTTTTCGGCGATCTCGCGGACAATCCGATAGAATTTTACGTGGGTCGTGTCGTCAAATTCGAATTCGTCAGACACCTCTAAGGGAATTCCGAGAATAGACTCCAGATCACTCGATTTGAGGGCGTCCTTGTCTTTTAGTTCAGCCCGACCCACCATGGGCTTGCCGTTTTCATCGAACTGCAGATTCGTATCGTAGCCGATCTCCCGAATGGGCTGGCCGCAGTTTCTGCAGATATAGTGGCCCGAAAAGACACCGCCCGAAAAGTGGAGGTGCAATTCTTTAAAGATCACATCCCGTTCCTTCGGGACTAGAAAGGCCTTGATCAAGAGGCGATCATGCAGACACAGCAGTTCCTTTTTACAGATTTTGCAATCGATCCAGTTCTCAGAACGCTTGCCCTGGTAGGTCGATAGGAACTTCGTTAGAAGCACATAGCGATCGAGTTCTTCGCGCACGGACCGAATGGCCTTGAGCTTGGCCACGTGCTCGCAGAGATTGGGCGTAGGGACTTCGCCCCGCTCTCTCTTTAGTCGCTTCACCTGTTCGTCATCCTGAATCATAGTCAACTGGATCGTCTTAATGGCCTTGTCACGTTCCTCAATCACAAAGGGTACCTGTTTGCCGATGGCGGCCTGATAATAGTCCCCATAGGTTCGAAGAAAATGGGCGACACGTGCAACATCCGAGTCCTTGAGCACGGGATTGTGTTGAAGAAACGCCTTCAGAACATCGACGAGAATCTTTTCACTTCGAAACAGTGTATCGAGGACGGGCGTGGATTCAATGGGTAGCATCGGATTCGGAGTTATGGAGACCGGTTCCTGAATCACTTCGCGCAACTGGTTCACCGAGGTAATAAGCTGCCCCTGGGCCTTGGTCATCTTGGATTGCAGCACTTCGAGAACCTCCACGTTCAATTCCAGTGTGTCGAGCCCATAGTCCGCCAACGGGATCAGCATATCTCCGAGACCCGTGCCTG
>Ga0114962_10004622_pt1 | contig 10930 bp, 10 predicted proteins | sample C_130820_MF_Meta_FD_87017 | JGI IMG/M metagenome (GOLD analysis project Ga0114962, IMG submission 87017) | Freshwater microbial communities from Lake Croche, Canada to study carbon cycling - C_130820_MF_MetaG | ecosystem: Environmental > Aquatic > Freshwater > Lake | place: Lake Croche, Canada...
GGGATTGCTGGCGCATACCCGGCGCTGGCCGGACACCGCGCCGTCTTGCAAACCGACACCACCAACCTGGTGCAGAACGTGTTGTACGGCGGCTATCCACCGGCCACGGCGGGCAACCCCAGACCTTTTGGCATGCCCCCTTACATCCTGACGCTGGATGACAAAGACATTGCCGCGGTGCTCACCCATCTGCGCACCCAATGGGGTAACCGCGCGCCCGAAGTCACGCCCCTTGAAGTCAACCGCATCCGGGCCAGCCAAGGGGGATGAACCCAGCCCCAACAACTGAGCTTTCAGGCCCACCTTCGTGACAGCGATTGTGAATGCGCCTCACTACCATCCGCACATGACTCAACATCTCTACATTCTCACCGGCGCCTCAAGAGGCATGGGCTTGGCTATGGCGCAGCAATTGCTGCAAGCGGGTCACAGCTTGCTGTGCATTTCGCGCAAAACCAATGACAACTTGGACGGCCTGGCGCAGGCCAGTAACGCCACCTTGCTGCAATGGTCGCAAGACCTGGCCGATGGCGTGTCGGCCAGCGCGCGCTTGAGTGCCTGGTTGCAAACCCAAACGTCTTCTGCTTGGGCCAGCGTGACTTTGATCAACAACGCAGGGGTCATCCCGCGCATTGGCCCGATGAGCCAAGCCGACGCGGCCGACTTGGGCCACGCATTGCGCGTGGGACTGGAAGCGCCCATGCAATTGACGGGCGCTTTTTTGGGTGCCACCGAACATTGGCCCTTGCCACGCAAGGTGCTGAACATATCCTCCGGACTGGGCCGAAAAGCCATGGCCTCGCAAGCGGGTTATTGCGCCGCCAAGGCGGGCATGGACCATTTCACCCGCTGCCTGGCGCTGGAAGAAGCGCTCAAGCCCATGGGGGCCAAGGTTTGTTCGCTGGCCCCCGGGGTGATCGACACCGACATGCAAATCCAGTTGCGCGGCGCAGATGCCAGTGCTTTTCCGGACCAAGCGGGTTTCATCCAGCTCAAGGCGGCAGGGCAATTGACACCGCCTGTTGATGCCGGCGCCCGCGTTTTGGCGTTTTTGAACCGCACCAATTTCGGTATTGACCCCGTGGCGGACATCCGCGACTGAACGCCCCTGGGCTTGTCAGCAGTTTGTAGTTTTTATGCGCGACACTGGAGCTTCAAATCCCACACTTTTTAATTTTTTGGAGACAAGCATGAGTCGTGAAGTCGTCGTCGTCAGCGGTGTACGCACCGCCATTGGTACCTACGGCGGAAGCCTGAAAGACACCCCCCCTGCCGAGCTGGCCGCACTGGTGGTGCGCGAGTCGCTCGCCCGAGCGGGCATAGAAGGCAAGGATGTGGGCCATGTGGTGTTTGGCCACGTGTTGAACACCGAGCCCAAAGACATGTACCTGTCCCGCGTGGCCGCCATCCAAGGGGGTTGCGCCGAAGGCACACCCGCTTTCAACGTGAACCGTTTGTGCGGCTCGGGTTTGCAAGCAATCGTTTCGGCCAGCCAAGCCATCATGCTGGGCGACTGCGACATTGCCATTGGCGGCGGTGCAGAAAACATGAGCCGAGGCCCCTATGCCTCTTTGAGCGCCCGTTGGGGTGCCCGCATGGGAGACACCAAGATGGTCGACATGGTGGTGGGCGCCTTGCACGACCCCTTCCACACCATTCACATGGGCGTCACGGCAGAGAACATTGCTGCGCAATTTAGCATCTCGCGTGCAATGCAAGACGCTTTGGCCGTTGAAAGCCACAACCGGGCTGAACGTGCTACAGCAGCGGGGCTTTTCAAAGACCAGATCGTGCCGGTCATGCTCAAGAGCAAAAAAGGTGACGTGGCTTACGCCACTGACGAGCACTTTCGCCCGGGCTGCAAGCTCGAAGACATGGCCAAGCTCAAACCCGTGTTCATCAAAGAAAATGGTACCGTGACGGCGGGCAATGCCTCAGGCATCAACGATGCGGCAGCCGCCGTGGTCTTGATGGAGGCCGGCGCCGCCAAAGCCCGTGGCGCCAAACCCATGGCGCGATTGGTGTCTTATGCCCACACTGGTCTGGACCCCAAAATCATGGGCATGGGTCCGGTGTCGGCCTCACGCCTGGCTCTTCAAAAAGCCGGTTTGACCACGAACGACATGGACGTGATTGAAGCCAACGAAGCCTTTGCCGCGCAAGCCTGCGCCGTGAGCAAAGAGCTGGGCTTGGACCCTGCCAAAGTCAACCCCAACGGATCGGGTATTTCCTTGGGTCACCCCATCGGCGCGACCGGTGCCTTGATCACTGTCAAAGCGCTGCACGAACTGCAACGCGTACAGGGCAAATACGCTTTAGTGACCATGTGCATTGGCGGCGGCCAGGGTATTGCCGCCATTTTCGAGCGGATGTAAAACCTATTTGGAAGGCGCATCCAAAAAGCTGTCTGATCGCAAGGTGATCACCAGCGTGTCACGCCATCCGCCTGCTTGCTCAGGCTGGATGGGTGTGGTTTCGTGTATCACGCGGGTATCGTCGAGCAGCAACAAGGACCAAGGCTCTGTCAACGTAAAGCGTTGACCCTGCGGGCTGTTGATGTCAAAAACGCGGGTCTCGCCCCCTTTGATTGCATGACGACCAATCAAAAATACGGCCACCCAGCTGACGCCATCACGGTGCGCGCCTTCGGGCGTTGGCCGGCCAATGCCGTCTGTTGTGTCAATGCGAAATTGGTGGGCTTCGGTATACCAAGTCTGCTGGCCTTGCGCATCAGAGGCCACGCGGCCCAACCAAGCGAGCAAAGTTTGCCAAGCGTGTTGCTGCAAAATTTCGGGCGACATCGGCTCGAACCATCGTTGCATCCCGCCGTGCAAAGCGTTGTAAGAAAGCGGTTGCCAATGCGCCCGATGCGGCATGGCCTGGACCTGACCCGGCATCAGCTTCAGGCTGGCATGTCTGCGTCGCCTGTAACGTCCACCGTCTTTAAGGTGTGGGTCTGCCGGCAAATCGTTCCAGCTCGCTTCAAGCGCCTTCAATAAAGGCAAGGGAACGCTGGCCAATGTGCACACACTGGCGGCACTCAACACGGCATAACCCTGTGACGCGAGGGTGTCGTTGAGTTGATCGGGGGCAGTCAAGGGAGGCGGCAACAGGGGCTCTGGCATGGAGGGTCCGACAATTCAGGCAAAGACCACTAGCATAACTCCCCTGTCCAGCCTTTCAGGCGTAACGCTGGCGCGCCAATTTCGCGCCATCGGCCAACGCTTTGAGTTTGGCTTCGGCCACGGCTCGGCTCATCGGCGCCAGTCCGCAATTGGTACAGGCAATGATGCGGGCCTTGGGCACGAACTGCATGGCACGGCCAATGGTATCGGCCACTTCTTCAGGCGTTTCAATCTGGTCACTGGCCACGTCGATCACCCCGACCATCACATCTTTGTCTTTCAGCAAGGCCATCAAATCCATCGGCACTTGGGAGTGAAAGCACTCCAGGCTGACCTGCTGGATGCTGCTCTTGGCCAAGGCTGGAAAGACCTTCTCGTATTGACGCCACTCGTGGCCCAGTGTTTTTTTCCAGTTGTTGTTGGCCTCGATGCCGTAGCCATAGCAAATGTGAACCGCCGTGGTGCAGGTCAGGCCTTGGGCAGCACGCTCCAGCGCCTGGACGCCCCAGTCAGCGGCTTCTTCCATGTACACGTTAAAGGCCGGTTCATCGAACTGGATGATGTCCACGCCATCGGCTTGCAGTGCCAGCGCTTCTTGATTGAGCAACTCGGCAAAGGCCATGGCCATCTTGATTTTGTCACCATAAAAGCGGTCCGCCACAGTGTCCACAATGGTCATCGGGCCGGGCAAGGTGAATTTGAGTTTTTTCTTCGTATGGGCACGGGCCAATTGCGCCTCGAATGCGTGCACACGGCCTTTCAGGCGCAGCTGTGCAATCACCTGCGGCACCTGCGCGTCGTAGCGGTTGTTGCGAATGCCCATGGTGACTTTGTTTTCAAAGTCAATGCCTTCCACTTGCTCTAAAAATCCGTGCACAAAGTGCTGACGCGATTGCTCACCGTCACCAATCACGTCCAGACCAGCATCCTCTTGCGCCTTGATCCAGAGCAAGGTGGCGTCGGCTTTGGCACGCAACAGGCTGTCTCCAGAAGACCTCCATTGGGGCCATAGTTTTTGGGTTTCAGCCAACCATTCAGGCTTGGGCAAACTGCCGGCGATTGCGGTCGTGAACATGGGTATCTCCAGATTTTCAGGGTTGAGGGGCGAGCGCAAATTCTTGGGCCAACAATTCATAGGAGCGGCGCTGGGCCTGCGGGTCATGCGTCCAGGTGATGACGACCACCTCCTGGATGTGCAAACGTTCTGCCAATTGGTTTAATTTGTCAGCCACCACTGCGGCGGTGCCTACAAAGGCCTTGTTCTTCATCTCGGCCAAAGCCAATTGCTCGCTCACAGCGTAGTCGCGCAGGGCTTGTTCGGGTGGCAGCATGGGGCCGATTCGGCCCAAATTACGGTCCATGCGCCAGCGTGCTCGGCTTTCAAATAAACGCCAGGCTTCTTCTTCGGTGTCTGCAGCCAACGCCCAGATACACACCGTCGCTTTGGGATGAGTCAAGCCCTCGCTGGGTCTGAAAGTTTCGCGGTACAGGCGCAGGGCATGGTCTGCGCCTTGCCCATCGGTGATGAACCAGGCAAACGCATAAGGCAAACCCAAATGCGCCGCCAGTTGGGCACCATAGTCAGAGCTGCCCAGCATCCATACATCGGGCGAGGTATCGCTTGCAGGATAGGCAAACACGTTGTGTCCGGGATGGCCAGGGGGCAATGGTTGACCCGTCACCCATGCTTGCAACTCCATGACGTGCTGCGGAAAATGTTCGCTGGCATACCGGTCAGGGTTGAGCAATTGCGCTGTGCGCCCGTCGCTGCCAGGGGCGCGCCCCACGCCCAAATCAATGCGGCCAGGTGCCAAAGCATCGAGCACCCTGAATTGTTCGGCCACTTTCAACGGGGCATAGTGCGGCAGCATGACCCCCGCGCTGCCCAGACGGATGCGGTGTGTTCGTGCGGCTATCGCAGCCATCAACACTTCGGGGGCTGTGCCCACGATGCTGGGATGGCTGTGGTGCTCGCTGACCCAAAACCGGTCATAGCCCAAACTTTCTGCATGTTCAGCCAAAGACAATGTTTGTCGAATCGCTTCGTCTTGACCCCGACCCGCAACAGCCACAGATTGGTCGAGAACCGACAAACGTAAACGAGAAAGAGATGAGTTCATGGGGTACCTGCTTGTTCGGCTTCTTGCAAAGCGCGCCACATCACTTTGCCACTGCCGCTCTTGGGCAATACGTCGACAAAAGATACCACGCGCGGCACTTTGTACACGGCCATGTTGGCACGGCACCAATCGATGATCTGTTGTTCACTCACCTGCCCCTTGTGGGTGCCTCGCAAAACCACCACAGCCTTCACAGACTCGCCCCGGTAGGCGTCTCGGGTGGCAATGATGCAGGCCTCTTGAACGGCGGGGTGTCGGAACATCAGGGCTTCCACCTCGGCAGGCCACACCTTGAAACCGCTGGCATTGATCATCCGCTTCAAGCGGTCGGTCATGAAAAAATAACCGTCTTCGTCCACGCGACCCAAATCACCTGATCGGAAAAAACGTTTGCCATCCCGCTCAAAAAAGACCGCGGCACTGGCTTCGGGTCGCTTCCAGTAACCATCAAAAATCTGGGGGCCGCTCATCACAATTTCGCCCGCCTCGCCTTGCGGCAACTCTTTCAAAGTTTCAGGGTCCACCACACGTGCGTCCACACTCATAAAGGGGATGCCTAAACACTGTTTTTTGGGCGCATCGGAGGGGTTGCTGTGCGAAGGGGCTGCAGTTTCGGTCAAGCCATAACCTTCGACGAATCGCAAACCAAATTGGTCCAACAAACGCTGCGCCACAGACTCTGGCATGGCGGCGCCGCCACCGCCAATGTAGGCCAGGCTTGAAAGGTCATAACTGTCAATGCGTGGGCTGCCCAATAAATCGATCACCATGGTTGGAATGTTGGTCCAATGGCTCACTTTCCATTTGGAAATTTGGTATCCAGCGACGTCCCTGTCCCAACGTGGCATCAGCACCAGGCAGGCTCCCAAAAAAATACTGGTGTGCATGACACTGACCAACCCAGTGATGTGGAAAAGGGGCACCACCGCTAAGCTCACATTTTCAGGGGTGCCGTTGCCCCACAAGGCACCAGCCATGGCGTTGTGCATGATCGTGCCATGCGGGTGCATACAACCCTTGGGCAGCCCCGTGGTTCCGCTGGTGTAGGGCAAGACTGCCAAGTCCTTGCTGGTGGCGGTGACCTCGAACAATGGCAAGTCCTTGGACACAGCATCGCGCCAAGTGTGGACTTCGCCATGCGCCAGCGTGGTCATGGCGCGCACAGGTACCAGCCAATCGTGCCAATGCGCGGGCAAATTTTCGGGGCCCGCCAACACAGGATCAAACACATCCGTAAATTGCGTCACCACCAAATGCAAGAGTTGCTGATCAACAGGCAATGTGTCGCTGGCAGCCGCCAATTCGGGTGCTAAATCAGCGGTGGTAATGGCCACTCGGGCATCCGGATCGATGATGTAGTGCTTGAGTTCTTCCATCCGGTTCATGGGATTGACTGGCACCACCACCGCATCGAGTCGCAAAATAGCAAAGTGCGCAATCACCAGTTGCGGGCAGTTTTGCATGTTCAAAACCACCCTATCGCCCTTTTTCACCCCCAGTTGCAGCAGTCGACCGGCCAGCTTCTCGGCCTCATGCTTGAGGGCCGCGTATGACCATGTCTGACCCATGAAGACCAATGCCAACTTATCGGGATAACGTTTGGTGCTGACCTCCAAATTCACCCACAGTGAGGTCACGGGCGGTGAAATAGAAAAGGGCAGCCTTTTGGGCCAAAACGCAGCGTGAGCGGTCATGCACGGGTCTCCTGTAAGGGTCTGATTTTGCCAGTTTGATGGTAAGGCCCACACGAGGCCTTTTTGCCAAAAAATATGTCGCTGGCGAGACCTGTTTTCACATCCGTCTTACTTTTTTAAAACACTTAACATTAAATTAAACTTAAAATATTTAAATTACTTATTTTGTAGTACTATTTCATATTGATAAATGAAAAGTATTTAAATACAATCGATTCATGACCATCCACACCTCCCCTGAACGGCCCGAAGATTACTGCGGCACAACCTACGCGGCCAAACTGCTGGGCTTGTCCGTGGGTACCATTCAAACCTTGGTCGAGAAGACCGAACTGCAAGCATGGAAGACGCAAGGAGGTCACCGCCGGATTTCAATGCAGTCCATTCGCGAGTACCAGCGAAGGCATAACATCATCTCAACCCTGCCGAAAGGCAGACAGGACAGACTGAAAGTGTTGCTGGTCGAAGATGATGAAGTCACACGCGAAATGATGCGCGACTTCTGCACACGTTGCGATATGCCTGTGGATTGCACGGCCATGAGCTCGGGGTTGGAAGCCTTGATCGATATCTCCAGCATCATGCCGGACGTACTGATCGCCGATTTGAACATGCCTGGCGTCGATGGATTTGAATTGCTTCGCACTTTGCGCCAAAACTTTCTTTTTAAGCGCATGACTTATTTGGTCATATCAGCCTTGACTGCCGATGAGGTCGAGTCCCGCGGCAGCCTTCCAGAAGGGACTATTTTTGTAGCCAAGCCTGTCAACCTTCAGTGGCTCAATGGCTTCTTCACTGCATTGATGTCTAGCCGGCAAGCGGATCATGCAGGCAAGGAGCGCTTGGCGCTTGCTGCCTGAACTGAAAACGCCCGAGGCAAGCCCTGATTGTCAGCCAACCCACAACCTTAATACTTGTTACTCAAGGTTTGCGTAATGGCAGCAGACGTTCCTTTGGCTACGACAAATGCAAAAAACGACGACGATTCTGCGCCTGCAAAACTCCATGGTCCGAATGTCCAACAAATCTATTTTAGGCTGGAAGATCGAACCATCGCACTTGTCAAGCACCAAGCCCTGACCACCTCGCCAGCCGAGATCTCCGGCCAAAGCCAGACCTAGAGGGTCCGCCCCAATAACCAGAATTTCGGAATGAATTTACTCAATCGCCGCATTCGGGTCTGTCATGGGTGACAATTATCATATTGTTTAGCCTGACGAATTAACGCTTTGCCACGGAAATTAAGTACAGCAAAAGACTCCATTCAAGCTAATGAAATTTTTTCTTGCTGTGCAGGCAAGACGTTGCACGAATGACTGCACACTAGGCCGCCAAACGCTCGGTCACTTCTTTTTTACCCATCTTTCGCACGGCAGAAATAGCAGGGAGTTGGCTCGCACGCGGACGGGATTTACCAATCTCCCAGTGGTAAACCGACTGCGCTGACACATTCAAAAGTTTTGCCATTTCAGCGGCCGTCAAGTCCAGCTTCTTGCGTAAAGAGGCAAACCCTCCCGCCCTGAAGCGCAATGAAGGGCCGGCTTCGGTTTCAGGTTGAGCAACTGACACTGTGGCTTGCGCTTTACCTAAACGTTTGAGTGCTGACTCCAAGTCCAACACACGCCGTTTGAGTAGAGCATTTTCTGACCGCTGCTGCGCAGCAAATTGTTTGAGTTGTTTGGTTTCAGCCCGGACCTCTTTTTTAGCGAGTCGAGCAATCTCATTTTTCAGTTGTTCAGCAAATGTTGACATATGTTTTACACTCCAAATTAGCAAGGCACTATCATAAACACTCCCGCCAACGAAAGCATTCAGCATAAAGCGTACAATGCTGATAAGTTACAAAGTTGCTCTGTCGGGCCGCAGACTTCTTTTATTGCATTCCAAGCCCTTACAGGTTGCGTTACTGGAACCTGAAATCCCTCAAACTGTGAAATGACAGCCTCATTCTGTCAACTCATTTCTCTTCGGTGCCCTCACGGACACCGAATTTTTCCGCGCACAACGCTCTCATGAGCCTGTGAGCAATTTCTGAAAGGCTCAACATGAGCAGCAAAATTTACGTTGGCAATTTGCCTTACTCAATCAACGACGATAACTTGCGTGAGAACTTCGCCGCCTATGGCGACGTGGCTTCCGCAAAAGTCATGATGGACCGCGACAGCGGCCGTTCCAAAGGCTTCGGCTTTGTGGAAATGGGCAGCAGCGAGCAAGCTGAAGCCGCCATCCAGGGTCTGAATGGCATGTCCGTCGGTGGTCGCTCGATCATTGTCAACATCTCCAAGCCCAAAGAAGCCAGCAATGGCGGCTACGGCGGCGGTGGCGGTTACCGCAACGAGCGAAGCTCTTACTGAAATCGCTTTCTGCGAACTTCATCAAACCGGCCTCATGCCGGTTTTTTTTCGTCTTAGCCGCCCTGTCGTTGCAAAAATTGCACAGTGCGCAAACACTCCATTTTCAAACCGAGGCTTGAAATTTTATCGCAGGGAAAAGAATTGATTCCCGCGACGGCCTTGCAATGGTGCACTTTGTCTGGAAGTACCAATTGATTGCACTTTTTCAGGTCACTGTTTTTCTTTGCATCGCACATCACTATTTTCTCATTTGAAGTCGGGTCAGTGCAATCTTGCGCCCATGACTTAGGTAAGAATAAACACATACCTAACAGCATGGGTACAAAAATATTCATAAAAGAACACCTGTTCATTGGAAGAGCGATCTGGCAAGGGGACTTATCGAGGACTGTTTAATTTTTCTCTGAAATGGATGTCAAAGCCGTGACCGCACAATTGGCGTGCACCCGCAAACCCTGCATGCCTATTCAGCAAAAGACATGCCGGATAAGGGTGAAGGATTCCCAACTGTCGTAAAGTACGAGCATGTGTGCTCATTACGAATCGGTTCACCACCGTCCACTGTTGAAACAACACTTCGGCGTAGACCTGCCGAGCGAATTGGCGCGTCACGATGTATGGCCAGGCTATACAAGCACCTTTATCCGAAGACACCCTCTCGCTGACGAAGGCGATAAAGCCGTGCCGGACCGTGAGGCCTTAGTGGGCACATTTGGCTTGATCCCGCATTGGGCCAAAGACAGCAAAGTGACTCGGCACACTTACAACGCCCGATCAGAAACCGTGGCCGAGAAACCCAGTTTTCGCGATGCATGTCGGCATGCCCAGCACTGCATCATTCCTTTGCAGTCTTTTTTTGAGCCAGATTGGCGCAGTGGCAAAGCGGTGCCTACAACCATTCGCCGACGTGATGGCGAGCCCATGGGTGTGGCCGGTTTGTGGGCGCAATGGCGCTCGCCGCAAGGGCAAAACATCTACAGCTTCACCCTGCTCACAATCAATGCCGACACGCACCCTTTGATGCGAAATTTTCACAAACCGCAGGATGAAAAGAGAATGATCGTCATCTTGCCGCCAACAGTTTATGGCGATTGGCTCACGGCAAAAGCCAAAGATCGCGCGGCCTTTTTGAACCCTTACCCTGCCGAATATTTGACGGCAACGATGGGCACCCAAATGTAAGGTGGGCTGCGCCACTTGTAAGAAGATCTTCGACAACGGAGGTGCCGATTCGATCGACATGCATTTTTGCTGGCCTACAGGACGTCCAAGAATGACGCACCTTTTGAATGCCAGAGAACTTGACCTTAACGCTAAGAATTTGAGAAAATTCAATGCGCAACGCGCTTGAGTCCGCCAAATTAAAAAAGCCGCTAACTGTATGTCGTTAGCGGCCTTTAAAGTTGCATCTGGTGGTGTAAAGCTACCAGAGGGCAAACGGTCTGGGAATAGCTATCCCCGGTCCTGTCTAGCCACAGCTAGCTAGTGCGAAATCGCTCGCCTTTTGCCAGTAAAAATCAGCAAATTCAAGCCCCAATTTTTTGATTTTCGGACGGCGGTTCAATCCCGACAACTCCCCTCACCTTGTTGACAACACCCGGCCCTTCTGATATCTTTAAGATATCTAACTTCAAAGA
>Ga0114962_10004623_pt1 | contig 10929 bp, 17 predicted proteins | sample C_130820_MF_Meta_FD_87017 | JGI IMG/M metagenome (GOLD analysis project Ga0114962, IMG submission 87017) | Freshwater microbial communities from Lake Croche, Canada to study carbon cycling - C_130820_MF_MetaG | ecosystem: Environmental > Aquatic > Freshwater > Lake | place: Lake Croche, Canada...
CTGCCAAAAGTATATGACCCTCTCTAATAATATTGACCTGATCCGAGCCAACTATACTAATCCGCCACCTGATTACAATGCCTTCGGCCACACTGCCTAATCTCCATTAGTATTATAAATAAAAATAAAGTACCAGAATTTTTTGTTATTCTTGAGCGCCCAATACGCCAAAAAAAATTGAACGGCTGGCCGCCCCGTTAGCCTGTACCCCAACTACCTGTATACGTATATAAGTTAATATGGCCGCGTACAACTGTTTTAATGACCCCAACAGTACCGCCTACGTGGCCGACGCGGATAAGTGCCCGTGCTGTAATACTGGCCGTGCGGACGCGTATTCTGATAGCCCCGGCGCCGATTACGATGCCGAAATTGGCGACTGGAATTACCTCTGCGACACGTGTTTCAGTAATGGCTGGCGTAATCGCGGCTATTACGCCGACAGATACGAGGAATGCGAGTACTACAACACTAATGGCCGCCGCAATCCGCCCCGCCGCTGCCGCACGTTTTATACCCTGAAGAGCCGCGCACTTTGGCTGCGTAACTTCTGAGTCGCCCATTAATATTATAAATATAAAAGTAAATAAAAAGTACCAGAGTTTTTTGTTATTCTTGAGCGCCCAATACGCCAAAAAAAAATTGAACGGCTGGCCGCCCCGTTAGCCTGTACCCCAACTACCTGTATACGTATATAAGTTAATATGGCCTATACCCTTGAGCACGACGACGTGATCTGTACCTGCTGTAACTTTCGCCCGGTAACAGTATTTGATACTGAGGATTCTAAGTACGACGATGAGAATTACTACAATACCGATTACAATAACGATAACGCGTTTCATAGCGTTTGTACGTCGTGTTTTGAGGAAGGCTGGCGTAATCGCTGGTCAGAGCCGGGTCACCCTGACGACACGGTTACTGGCTATTACGCCGACAGATACGAGCAATGCGAGTACTACAACATTAACGCCCGCCGCAACCCGCCCCGCCGCGCCCGCTATGTATACACCCTGAAGAACCGTTACCTTTGGCTGCGTAACTTCTGAGTCGCCCATTAATATTATAAATACAAAAGTAAATAAAAAGTACCAGAGTTTTTTGTTATTCTTCACTCGGCCGATAGATCCGTCTTCTCATAAAATCCCTCCAACTTACGCGGCTCCAGACCATTACATACCTCTTCATACTCAGACTTAGACAATTTAATCTTAGTCGGCGGCGCGTCAGACCACGTCTCTCCGTCTTCTTGTACGTAAATGATATGCTCTTCGTCAGACAATGAGCGCTGCTCTTCAGAGTCCTCCGCTGGTATGCTAAACGCGTCATTAATATGCTCTGTTACCGCGTCCATAATGGTCTCGTCCAGAGTATCAGTTACCGTCCAGCCCAGAGTCATTTCGTCTACAATCTCAAGAGTCTTACCGTCACTCATTTTCATTAGTACCGCCCAGACCTTTGAGTCAACGTCACTCTCTGAGATATCAAACGTGTAAGACAGTGTAATCACTCCAGACATTCTACTACTTTTAGGGTACCTACCTACCCGGCCGCCCCCCATTCAATTTTTTTTTCGTTATACGTGCGTATCAGGCTCTTCAACACTCAAGTCAAGTGGTCTTCCAATCTGACGACAATATCCTAAGTACTCACCTTTACGCCCGCCATTATTTTTCCAGAAGTAACGCAGGTATACCCACTTCTTATTTTTATAGTTATGCGCCAAGAACATATATTTGTTAGTCACAGATATTACTAATTGCCATTCCTCTTCACCGTCAAACATTTGATTCACTTCATCAAAAGTCAAGAATACATCATCGTTATAGTAATCAATCCAGGAGGTACTAATAGGATCCGGGTCTGTACTAATAGATAAATCACCTACAGGATCTACCGGGTCTTCACTGCAGTCATAGTACTTGACAGACTGGCTCATTTTATATTCTTGTACGTATAGTTTGGTACCTCTTCAGCCCCGGCCACCACGTTCAATTTTTTTTTATAATGTTACGCCCATTATAGAATGGCTCTGACTGAAGAGCAAATAAAACTCCGTGAGGCCTCTGCGCTGCGCGTCCTCCGCAAGAGGCGCTCCATCCGCGAAAAGGCGAAATTAGCGCAAAAAGAAGAAAATCTCAAAAAAGCAGAAATCAAGGAAAACAAGAAAATAGCCCAAAAAGAGGAATTCACACAGGCCAAGCGTGCCAGAGAAGAGAAGCGAGAGACTAAGCGTCTGGGTCTGATAGAGCAAGCCAAGATGAAACGTATGCTCCCTGCCGCCTTCGCGTCTCAGAATGCACCAGTCTTCTCTGAGACAGGCCAAGAAGCCAAAGATACCCCTGAAGAGCACGACATCAAGCAGCGCAGAGAACTCAGAAGACAACTCGGAGACCAGGCCAAGTCAGCACAGCCTCAGAACTTTGTAGTAGAGAAGCCACTTGCCCCTAACGCTATGGATCTATACGAGTCTCAGAAGATACGCCAGAGAGACAACATCCGCAACGCTAAAGCATTTGCTCCGGTTCAAAAATTATAAAGTCTTTCATATAAGACATATTGTTAATTGTATCAAGCCACTGCTGCCCTTCTTCACGAGAGTAAAACATCTTACCTTTCTTGTAGAATGGTGTCTTGTAGTACGCCATAAACTTAGGCTCACCTTTGTTACGCTGAAGATATAAGTACTTGCCCCTCATATCTGTATCTGAGATATAGAGATTGGTTGTTGGCCTTGGCATCTAAATCTAAATAAAATCTGTCTATAAGTAGATGGATACCAACTGCCGGATAATCAACAGCGAAGAGACAGACAAGGGCTTAGGGATTGACTTCTGCGAGAAACTCTTACGGCTTGAGGGCAAGGACGTCCGTACTATTTTTTGGGTAAAGACTGATGAGAAGGGGCACCATCACTACTCGTGCTGCTGGACTGAGGAACTCGCCAGTTCAAAATGATATCTTGAATACCTTTCTTATCTACCAACTTACAACACTCAGGATACTTAGTTGTCAGATTCAGTATCCCGGCCTTGATGTTCTCAGATCTACCCTTGTCAGACTGTAGCCCTCCCTTACCCTTACAGTAAGTAGTACAGACCCCTGCGTTCTGATATCTTAAGACTTGCCCGTAGCGTTTGAAGTACAAGATAGAACGCTCTAGGTCTTCCTTCTCTGTATGTGTAATCTGTATGTTCTTGTGGTTCCGGACTATGAAGAATGACCCTAAGATGTGTGTCAGATGTTTGGTCGTAGCGTCCTTGAATCTGCGGGCGTCATCATTCGGCATTACTCCCCACAGTCCGGCAGTCCTGTATTCCAAACTGGCAAGACCCATCTCTACAAGAGTTAAGAATGGTAGGTTAGATCTGATACCTTTCACGTCATCATCCATCTGAATTATGATTTCATCCTCTTTATAGAATGAAGTGATAAAGTTACGCTGGTCTTTAAGACCTGGGACACCGATAATTATCTCACCATATACGTCTTCATCCAGAGCATCCAGGTATTTCTTGAACTCATCATAGGTTGCTACAAAGATATGAATTCTTGATGCCGGGTAGCCAGATAGATGTAAAAACTTTAGAGTCTTATCCCCTATAGTATCCGAGCGATTGTAAGATGGTATGGCAATGAAAGGGAACATCTACATTAGATTAGATTTTATTTGTATTCTCAAGTAGATGTCTTCTGTACTGCCTGGATGGGCGAGTTCTACAACTCCTTTCTATGCTGGTGTCAGATGTGGTAATATTACACAGACGACGACTTTTAATACAACAGGAACAGCCCCTGTACTTATTGGCTTCACGGATCCTGCCACCTGGTCTGATACACAGTCTTTTACAACTGATTATGGGTTCACCTGGACGTGCCAGACTTCCGGTGTCTACAATCTAAGATTCAACCAGACAGTTGATGTCACCAATGACTACACACCTCCAGATTCTGCTATCACTGTCATCCCTACCACCGCCTTCTTCTTAGATGTCTCTGGGACTTTAACAGCACCACAGATAGGTGATGCTATTCTTCACCCTAGTGTAGGCACACAGAGCAGTGTAACAGCATCAGAACTAGCACCAACATCAGATGTTCTTATGGTTACCTTTGTAACTCCGGTTGGATTCTTAACAAGCACAGTAATCCCTGGAGGATCCTGGAATTTATCAATCTGGGCTTCAACAACAGATGAGGATGAATTGAATACTATGTATCTGAGGGTATATGAGGTAGATGTTGATGGTGTCTCAGACCCTGTTTTAATATTTGATGGAGGTGCTGGCACTCCTTTTATTGTAAATACAACTGCTATAGTAAATTACAATAACACAGTAACTCTTCCTACATTTGAGGTAGCAAGTCTAACCAGACGACTCCAATTCAGACTCTATGCTAACTTTGGTGTAGCCTCTTCAATATCTTTTTATGCTAGAGATTTAACAACATCTTCTCTCACCACGACTGTGTCTCAAGATGTAGTCCCGCTCACCAGAGATACTGTAGATGCCAGAATCACAGTCACATCTGCGACAACTGAGTTCAATCAAGTCTTTGCTTCTTCTATCCCTATCGCTATGACCCAGACAGTAGGGGAGACTCTGACTTACAGTACATCTGTAAATGCTGTAGCCAATCTGTATGCTGGTGATACTATTGAATGCAGTATTGCTTCAATTCTAGGAAATGTTATAGTGACTTCAGGACAGACTGTACTCCCTTCTCCTCCTAATACTCTACAGTGGAATCTATTAGCAGAGGGAGCATATGGTAATCCTAATGTTATAGTGGCACCTGAACCTATGCTTATGTCTATTCCTATAGTACCTACCATTGTAGAAGACTTAGTTGTAGAAGAACCAAGACCAACATTAGAAACCCTTGAGATCCGAGACCTCTAGTCATTTTGATTTAGGGGGGGGGTGGGGGGGGTATAAATCAATTACCCCCCCTCATACTTTGGGCTGACAGTAGTAGATTCTGGGCTTCTGTCATCTTAGGGTTTACTTTCTTAGGAGCCTCTGGTAGAGGTTTCTTAGTCCTACCCTTCAGTGGATGACCTAGACCATTCTTCTTAGACAAGTATTCTGTTGACTCACCGTCTTTGTACCACGCTATCACATACTCACCTTCTCTACAGACAGCCTCATAGTCTGAGAGTTTGCGTACCATAGGGAACTTCTTAGGAACCTCTAGAGTGTGATACACCAAAGACCATCTGCGTCCAGTAAAGTCTTTGACTGAATGTTCTATCTCAGCACCATTAAATAATATAGGTCTATGTCTGATGTTATACTCTTTACCGTCTAACACCAGTTCACCTCCTGTATAATCACCGAAGGCCACAATATAAGAATTACCTACATTATGCTTGTCTTTGTGTTTGGCACAAGGATAATTATCATTCACCTGTATGCTCGTGAAAGGAATGTCTACGTGCCCTCTGGCAAACAACATCAACAGATAATGTAGTCTCGGGTCACACCAAGAGTTCCGGGATAGATCCGGTGCCATTGAGCGCTTCCGTACCATACCGAAACACTGTGAGCGACCATCTCCTACACCCTTCCTATACCTATTGATTGGGATATTATGCTTACTCAGATGCTCCCGGAGTTCTTTAAAATCCCGCTCGTCTACCTCAGGCAATTCCATATAGTCTAAGTTAGAAATTAAGTTATCATAAAAATTGATTTACTTTTTTATTATAAATACTAATAGATGGCGACCCTAGGCTCACTCAGGACTTACACCAGGATGATTAATATATTACGCAAGGCATTTGCTCTCCCGGAAGATAACATAGAATTCTTAAAGGACACTCAGAAGGTCATTGACTGGATTGAGAGCAGTAAGTATGCTGTCAATTCTAAGAAGGCAATCTATATAGCAATCGTCGGCACCCTCAAATCTGTAGAAGGCTATGACCTAGAACCCTACAGATCTAAGATGGATTCGTACAACAAAGAAGTCGTAGCCAACTATGAGACTCAGACGTTGTCTAAATCTGAGGAGACCAAGTATCTACCCTGGACTCAGATCTTAGACGCAGTAGAGAAGGCCAGGGTGGCTGTAGAAGATGTCTGGACTCTACAAGAGTATGTCATCTTAGCACTCTACACTCTGATGCCCCCTGTACGTCTAGACTACGGTGAGATGAAGATTGTTCCTGTTGAGCCTGCCGAGCCCGTTGGCAACTATCTAGTCTGGGGCAAGAAACCCTACTTCTACTTTAGCGACTACAAGACTTTCAAAGTTTATGGCGTTATGAAGATACAACTTTGTACCCCTCTTGTTAATGTACTAGAGGAGTGGCTGGCCTATCCAACTCAGTACCTGTTAGAGGATAGGTCAGGGGGGGCTCTTGGCGCCGTGGCTCTGGGACAATTGATAATATCAACATTCCAGAAACACTGTGGAAAGAAGGTCGGCGTTTCAATGCTCCGACACTCTTATATATCATATATCAGGGCAAAGGAGTTACCTATTAAGAAATCAGACGCTCTCGCTCACCAGATGATGCACTCGCCTAAGATGTCTATGATTTACCGTAAGATCTAAGGTACAATGTTACCTACTACACCTTGAGCGATTAGATTGAATGTGAATGCCTGATAGAAGCCATTGTTAGCACCAGATGAAAGAGTGATTCCTCCGCTCGGAGATTGAACTGAAAATTCCATCTGGGTTCCTACATTGGCATTTACTATATTAGTTACATTCTGACACAGTTCAATCGGGCTTGTCGTTACAGGAACAGGGAAGGTAGTCGTATAGACCTGGTCTAATTCGGAATTGTTGACATCATTGACGCTCATAGCAAGTTGGACGATAGGGTTTTCAATATCTGCTATGTTCTGAACTACGAGGGTCTGTGCTACATTCATAGAGTAGATGCCGGGAATCTGACACGTCCAAGTAATACCTAATTCATCTGACGTCCAAGCAGCGGCAGTCGTCCAAGACAAAGGCGTACTGAACCCAATAAATACTGCGTCTGACCCATCTGCTGTATATACCTCAGTCTGAAGATAGCCACCACACGCTGTCGTAGCATTAAACGGAAGTGTCTGATTAGCCCATCCGGGCAAGGGGGAAAGATTTTGACCTACTCCTTCAAGGCTTTCCATTTCTAATGTAGTAAATATTTTTTAATTTGTTATATTAGAATGACCCACCTACACTATTCCCCTTTCCAATTCGCAACAGGAGCACAACTCGCTGAACCCAAGAAGCAGGTAGTCAAGGAGAAGAAGTATCTTGTAAACGCCCACGCTGCCCGGAAGACTGCCACTCGGGATCTTAAATCTACAATGACCTGTACGGAGGCTCACGAGGTTTCTTCTTTACCTAATGCCTTCATCTCACCTAACCTCCCAGATGTTATGCGCCAGAGCAAGTCAGTCTTCGGAGCATTTATGTGTTAAAATTGATTTATTTTTTTGAAGTATAGTATATATGTACCCATTATGGATTCACAGATCTATGGAACAACTACAGAATCTAATTGTTCGTAGGTCTTCTAATAATGGTGTCGCCCGGCAAGAAATCATTGCTGGCTGGATGAAGATCCAAAGGGAAGTAGATGATGCCATTAATAAAATGGATAAACTATATGAGGCTAAGGTAGATGCCCTATCATTTGAAGAAAAAGCCAGGCACCAATCTTTACTGGGTAGCGGGCGAAAGTGGTAATCATTTATCTCACGCCCCTATGTCTCTAGAGCGCGCCAAGAAGCAACTGACTGCTGCCAATATTTCTTATGCTCGCGAGAAAGGATTGATACCCCCACGAAAATAAAAATCGCGCCCAAAAATTGAACGGGCGCTCAGGCTATGAGCGGTATAGCGAATGCCTATATTTGCCAATCTATCATTTGATGATTTGATGGACTACAAGAAGTATACTGCTGTATGTATTGACTTAGGGGTAGTACCGTTGTCTGTAGTTGCCTGGCTTGAGAAGTATAGGCCAGGCACAATTGAGCGCCCCCAAAAATTGAGCGCCCCGTCAGCCTAATGAGCGGTATACCAAATGTTGTACTTGTTTAGAGTCATTGATGAGATGTTTGAGTACGACCGTGTTGAAGATATGGAGGCTCTGTATGATAACGTGTTTAATGAGAAAGGTGAGCGGCTCGTAACATCATATCAGGCTGTAAGGGATTGGGCGGATGAGGTGCTGGATATGGCTGATATTCCTAAGGGATTCTTTCGTAATCTGTATATGATTGATGTCAGAAACCGGCAAGAAGAACTCATCAAATACATTGGCGAGAATTGCTGTCCTGAGGTTCAAGAGCAGTGTATTGCTAATCAAAAGTAATTAAGAACTCACCAACCTCAATGCGAAAAGACATTACACGTACTACCTTGGGTCTGCGTCCTCTTGCCATCTACAGGTGCCGGGGTTTTTTGTTTGTCAGAAATACGCACTTATTTAATTTAATTTATTAGTATCATTAGAATGGACGTAGGAGCAGATAACTTCCGCTTCACATTAGATGACCCTGAAAAGAAAGCCCGGACAATCCGCCAGCCTATGTGTGCTGAGTTACACGTGAATAGTCTTGACCGCTATACTTCTACAGCGACTCAGACTCAGACGTTAGTACAGTTAGCCTCGGATGTTCTTGAGCCGGTCGGATCTTACAACTATTCAGCCACAGACTGCGTCATTCAGGCACCAGGGCGTTCTATGCTCTACGGATACTTCAATCGTATAGCCATTACTGAGATGCAGTTATTCATACGGATACCTACTATCATAACAGGCATTAACGACCAGTTTGTTCTTTCAGTCTCCCTCACAGGAGCCAGCCCTTTTGTTTCTCAAACATTCACAGTGCCTCCGGGATACTACACGCCCTCACTTCTTGCCGTCGCCCTTCAGACACTTATCCGGGCGAATGCCACTAACTTAACAACGGCTGGATCTTTTACTGTGACCGCCCCTACAACTCCGGCAACCATCCCGGCATCTGGAGCCATTCAGACTGGCTTCAACTTCAGTACTGCGACTACAGATACTATCAAGTTTGATGTACCTGCTGCTGGTTCTACAAGAGCCAACCAATTCAGAGTCTGGAAGTTCTACAGACTCATAGGTAATAACTATCTTTCATTTGTTGGCACTCCTGCGTTTATCCCTACAGCCACCATAGCGACATTCTCGCCCAACTTCCTTCCGACAGACTACATAGATGTTGTGTCTAAGGCGCTCACTAACTACAAAGACGTCAAGGACTCTAACACCAACGAGCAGGCACCTCAGGGTGTCTTAGCCCGCATCTATCTGACAGACAACGCCGTCAATGCGGCTGCTACAACCACTTCGTTCTCAGATCCCAATGCGGTCGGGGGTGCGCCATTCTCCTTCACCAAGAAATGGTCTAACCCTAACTGGTCTCAGTGGTCTCCTAATCAAGCCATCAACCAATTAGATTTCAAACTCTTAGATATGTGGGGCGACACCCTGTTCTGGAATAACCAGACAAGTTGTGCTAACACTGAGTGGCAGATGACGCTCGTCGCATCTGAGTAAAAAATGTTACAGATAGTAGATGGAACCTAACGCGATCTTAGCAATCAACTCTTTGGATAGATATAACAAGAATCAAGGTGCCGGAGGACAACTTGCTTCTTTTGGGGCTTCTTTAGTTAATCAATATAATCTTACAGGCCAACCGTGTAATGATTTCCAGGTCGGAGGATTTGGTGCGCTTATCTACGGGTATATAAAAAAGATTCAAGTCAGTCAGATACAATTACAATATAATGTCCCGACAGTTATACCAGATAAAAATGATGGTCTGTGGATTACCAATGGATTCCAGCCAGACTTTATCACTATACCATATGGGTTCTACACTCCAGAAGAATTAGCATCTATGATACAGTTCCAACTTTCTACAACCAATGTGGCTATTCAGGCTGGAGGTATTACTGTAACATATAATCCTATAGAAGGTTATTTTACATTTGCAAGCGCAAACACAGGCGCATATCCTCAGATTGCGTTCCCTACATTGGCAGAGATAGAAGAACTCACAGGTGATGTTCTTAATTATGATGCTACTCAGAATGCCTTACGCACATATATCCTTTTAGGAATTAATGTTAATAATTCATCTCTTTCTTTAATACAGTCGTCACGAACTGTACCTCAATTTCTATATACTCCTTATGTTGATATCTTTTCAACTGCCCTAACAAAGTATCAGAAGGTCAAAGACAATACAACCAGTCCTTCAACTGACTCTACTCTTGTAGCCCGTATATATTTATCTGGTGTTGGTGTGCCTCAAAACGCAGCAGGCGAAAGGTTTCAAACTACATTTAATGGTGATATCCTTTCACCAGTTCCTGTTACAAACTTTGCGTACCCTCTTGGTTCAAGACCATTTGTGATAACACAAGATTGTAATACTCCAAAAGTTGTTAGATGGAGCAAAGATGAAACTGTATATGCTCTGGACTTTCAACTCAGAGACCAATATGGTGATTTGATTTTTACAAGGTTTCAAAGTTCAGATATATTTTACACTGAGTTCCAGATGACCCTGATGTGTATTGAAGGTGGTAGAGAATAATTCAGCGATTAATGATTTTCCAAGTCCTATTGTATCTGATATCTAAGATTGTTTGCTTACTACATCCATATTTCAGACGAAGGCTCTTTGTACTTGCTCCTTCTTTGATAAGTGCCAAGCACTCCAGAACCTTATCCATTGTAAATACCTGATTATCACCTCTTGGCATTTTATGCTAACAGGCGATAGTGTTGATTCAATTTTTGACCCGTGGCGCTCAGAATATGTACTCGGCAGATCCGCGAGAGCAGAGGAGGGACGCATTGTAGAGGTACATTGCGTGAAGAGTGTAGGCAGAGGCCGTCGGCGTCGTGAGTTGGAGATTCACTACGGC
>Ga0114962_10004625_pt1 | contig 10927 bp, 13 predicted proteins | sample C_130820_MF_Meta_FD_87017 | JGI IMG/M metagenome (GOLD analysis project Ga0114962, IMG submission 87017) | Freshwater microbial communities from Lake Croche, Canada to study carbon cycling - C_130820_MF_MetaG | ecosystem: Environmental > Aquatic > Freshwater > Lake | place: Lake Croche, Canada...
ATCAAAGGAAGAATATGAGAAAAGAAAAGAGGATTTTGAAAATATGTTTCAAAAGATGAGATGTATTGTAATTGATTGGTCATAATATATGATTCATAAAATTAGATTAATAAATTTATAATACCTGTAATATCGTTAATTGTATCGACCCTAGCATTTAATTTATCACCAATTTTATATACTTGATTATTTTCACCAATTAATTCTTCATTATCAAACTTCCAAAATTGTTTTGGTTTTAAACATGCAACATGTATAAATCCATTTAATGACAAACTGGGTAAAAACCACATAATACCATTTTTATTAATACCTGTGATCCAAATCTCATAAGTATTATTTATATTTTCTTTTACATATCTTATTATTTTCCAATTAAGATATGTATCTTGACAAAATTTCACTAAAGATGCCCTATGATTTATCCATGATACTTCACTTTCTAAATTATCATTTTCATACCCCGCTAACATTCTATGAACTAATACATCCGCATATCTTCTCATTGGAGAAGTAAAATGCACATAATCAGATATTCCTAATCCAAAATGCCCTTTGTTATCTACAGAATAACACGCTTTTGCAAATTTCTTTACCATTATAAAAGAATCAACACTTTCATTACCAGTCTTCTTAAATTTGGGTAGAATAACGCCTGATAATTTTGCATGAAATCTATTTGGTATTTTTACATTCTTACTATCTAAATGTTTACTAAGAACAAGGTTCGCTAATATCATTGCTGTTGCAACCAATGTATGTGAAATATCATTTGATTTTTCTTCAGTAATAGATTTAATTTTACCATTCTGATCTGATACTATTCGTATAGATGGTAAACTAATATTATAATTTACATTTGCATTTCTTTTATGGGTTAAATCAATCAAGTAATTAATTTCCTTAGTAGAAGTACCATTATTAATAGTATCTAATACTTCTTCATAATTCCATCTTTTCTTAACGACTATTGTACTTTTATATATTTCATAATCTTCTACCATTTCCTCATTTAATTTTATTTTTACGGTAATAACACTACGTTGTTTGCCTACAATTAAACTTAAATTATCAGAAGCATCTATTTCATCTAGTAAATGTTCGGTGTGTTCATTAGATAAGTATAAAGTTAAACATCTTTCTCTTAATCTATTTGGACCATAAGATAATAACTCTACATTCGCAATGTCAACAATATGAATATAAACTATATTATTTTCAACATCAACTGATATTGCATCGTCAAAATCAACTGATGTTTTAGGATCGATGGTGAATGTATTTAAATCATCATGATTGATTATATTATTAGTAGTATAAAGTGGTTCTTTTAATGTTTCAGAAAATACTGGTCTATTTTTGATTAAAGAATACATATCTAGTAAACATTTTACATCATCTTTTGCACTTGAGGTATATTTTGAATGAACATCTATTTTACCATCTTGGTGTAACCATAATACTAATCTGTCACCTAATACATATTTATTATTAGGAATCTTTGGTATATATTTACAATTAACACCAAAATTAGTTAAATATAAATACGCTTCACCATGGTATAAACTTTTAACTATACCAATGACCGCCTGTGGTTTTCTTTCATATAAAATTGGTTTATTATTTTCATCTAAATATACTTTGTCACCCGGTATAAAATAATCTTTATCAAGTAATATATAATTATTATTGATATTTAATATTTGTTTTGGTCCATGAAATTCTATTATTCCGTATTGTTGCATTATAGTATTTTAATAATATTATTTTAAAGATTATACGCAAATAATTAAAAATTGACAATTTAATTCCTTTACACTAAAAAATAATTAAATAAATTAAAATGTCAACTGAAGAATGTATTTCATTATTCAATCAAATAACAATTAGTACATATGATTATGATAGAATGATGGATTGCAAATGCAGTGGAATAAATAAAGATTTATCATACAATGGATTTATAAAATAGAATATTAAATGTATTACTGAATCAAGTGATGAAGATAAAATATTATTTAAAATATTAGCAAATAATATTATAAACAAAAAATTAGGACAAATGGATATGGAATCATGTGCGGTATTTATATCCGATAGTCTCTTTTATGATACTAAAAAAAGATTGATTATTGTTAACCCGCGTTAGTTATCACAAAAGATACAAAAATAATTATACCATTTTAGTTTTTTCTTTATTGGTATTGGATCCTTTATAATATTTATATTTAAATCAAAAGTAACTGATTTAGTACTATTAGATCTTATAATATTATCAGTAGTTATATTTTCTAGATAAAATATTGTATTATTATTTATATTTCTAATCATTAATTTATTTTCAATCGCCCATAATATCCACCTTACAAATGATGAAATTAGTCCTGATTCATATCCTTCTAAAATAATTACATTACCATCTTTAATTATTTGAATTTTATTATATATATGTTCATTCATACATTCAAAGATATCACCTAATTTATATGGAGGTATATTTAACATTAACTATATATAATATTTTTTGTATGAAAAAATATTTTAAATTTTAAATATTAACACATGTATTATTAGTAAATACCCAATTAGTACCAGTAGAATCACTTGAGAATACAAAAGAAGTATTTGCAGGAGGACTTGTTGAACCAAATGTAGAACCACATAAATTCAAAAACGATGTACCGTTAGTGATATTAAATGGTGAATTTTTTGTTTGGTCAATTGGTAAACCATTTGTATCTTGTGGATTTCCAAATATATCTAAACCACTAGGATATGTTTGAATTGCAGAAGAATAACCTGGTGTTGTTATAGATGTTGGACCAACACAGACTTCTATATATTGACGTTGAGAATTAATATTTTCTTTAATTAATCTTATACGCCATTTATAAAACGGTGCAGTATTTGTATTATCAGTATAATAATTATAAAAATGTGGATATAATGTAGTAATTGAAAATTTAGAATTAGTTGTATTTGTATATGATAATTTTTTTAATATTCTATCATAATTACCAAGTAATATAGCGGGTATTGTATTGTGAGAAATACTTACTATATATGCTGGCATCGCTCCAATTGTTATAGCGCAATTTGAATTCCAATACATATTATTACCTGCATTTGTTCCATAAAAATTAAAAGTCATACCTCCCATTGGTATAGGAACATTTGCATCATCTAACATTCCTGGGGGTGGCGTACTAGCATCACTTATACCAGTAAAACTTATTTGTGTACCACTATTTAATAATTCATTATTACTAATTATTAAATTACCTTCGGTTATTAATAAATTAGTATCTATATCTAATAAGTTTTCTGGTCCTGAATTTATATAAATAGTTTCAACGGTGTTATTTCTGATAATTTTAACAATATTATTAGAATAATCTTGTTTTGGATTTGATCCCCTGCAAAGAATATATTTTTTTATCATAATATACCATTATAAATTATTTTTTAATTATATCAATTGGTTCACCTAATTTAGATTCTGGTGCTGTATCACCACTTTCATATGGATAAGGTAATAAATATTTTGATTTAATTTTAACTAATTTATCAATATCTTCAGGATTATTGTAATCAGGAACAATAATATCAAGATTTGGAAAATGATGTTTTAATAGTTCACGACAACTACCACATGGAGATTTAAATTTAACACTAATTGTTACACAAACTAATGATTTAAAATTATTTCTATTTTTATCATAAATTCTAGCTTGGGATATAACTGATTCTTCTCCATGAACTTCACTACTACTCATAGGAGATCTAGATGCTAGACCATATAAAATAGTTCCATCTTTATGTTGTATTGCCGCTACTAAATTGTATAATTTATCATCTAAATGCTGTGCACCAAATAATATTGCAGCTTTTATTAAATTTAAATCATCCTCATTTAATTTTTCAACAACAGATTCACTACCACCAATAAATGTTTTTACATAATCATATTTTTGTTTATATTTTAAATATTTTAATTCAACATCCATATATTAGTAATTAAAAAATTGATTAATTAATTAATTACAATAATAGATTAAATAGTAAAATAAAATGGGATTTAACTTAAATATTATTATAAATACGGGGATTGATGAAAAAAATGGTTTACCTTTTGTATGGACTAAAAATTGTGAACAAAATGAATATACACCCACTGCATTTCAAATTCCTGAAAAATATAGAAAATATATTTTACAACATGGATATCATTTTCATAATTATATATATCATTTTGATGATAATACAAATCAATGTGATGTAGATATATTTTTAAATTTTTATCCAGAATGGTCTGAAGAAATATCAGAGGATGGTGATGATTGGTCAAAAGAAGATCACGATGGATTTAAAGAATGTTTGGAATGGTTATCATCACATCCTGGAGTATTTGGGGTTAGATGGTCTTATTAATTTATAAAATTTCCAATTTTTATTTTTCCTAAAACGTCAAAATAAAAATTTCCAATTTTAATTTTTCTTATTCATCAAAATAAAAATTGAAAAATAAAATACATTATATATAATTATAATTTAATTAAAATGCTTGGTTCTAATCAAGTAAATTATGCGCGTATATCATCATCAAGACCAAATACCCCAATAAATTCTTATGCTGGACCTAATTCTGATAATATTTATTTGAATCATACTATATTTTCTTCGTCAAAATTGACGTTATTATCTTTTTTTGACACAAAAACTGTTTTACCTCTAAGATCTGTTTGTAAAGAATTTAACATTGGTATTGCAGAACAACCATGGAGAGATACTAAAACAAAAATTACTAATAAGAAACGCGTTAAAGATTGGAAAAAGTGTTTTCCAAATGCACGTGCATTAAATGCTGATCGTGATGGAATATATACAATAGATCAACTAGTAGATGAAGATTTTGTTCATTTTACTAATTTAGAATGGTTAAATATTAGTCATAATCTTTCATTTGGAGATATTGCATTTACATATTTGACTAATATTCATACATTAATTATGATAAATTGTAATCAAGAACGAATTACTGACAAAGCGTTCTCAAATTTACCATATATTCATACATTAATTATGGATACTTGTGATCAAAATACACTTACGGATATTGCATTTTCAAACTTAGGGAGTCTTCGTGTACTTTCAATGAATTATTGTATTCAATGTCGTATTACTAATAATGCATTCTCATATCTTAAAAATCTAACTACATTACATATTGATGGTTGTATACAAAATTCAATAACACGGGAAATATTTAAACATTTAAATAGAATTGAAACAATATCTATGAAATACGTAAATTATAATAATAAGTGGTAAATATATTCTTTTATAAATATATATTAAATGACCTTTTATCAAAAATTTATTAAATATAATAATAAATTAAAAGGTGGTTCTACCGGTATAACTTGTCCTAGTTGTACATTTTTAAATAAAGCTGGTTCAACCGTATGTGAAATGTGTAACACTAAATTAAGATGGTCATGTGATGCATGTACATTATCTAATCATGGAGACTCTTCACATTGTGCAATGTGTGAAAAACCTAGATCATCAATAATTTCTAGAGATGAAGGTGGTGGCGGTGGTGGTGGCGGCGCGGGTACATATCCATCTGCACCTTCTGCATCTTCTGCACCTTCTGCATCTTCTGCACCTTCTGCAGGTACTCACACCAGTCCAAATGTTATAGATTTTATGAAAAATAGAAATCCAGATATTCCACAACAATTATTATCTATAGAAGGATTATCAATGATTTTATGGGCAGGAGATAATTTTCGTGTATCAGAAGGAGGATTTGACGTACATAGACTATCATTTTTCAATGTATTTTTATGTAATGGTAGTGTAGGTGATGGATATATTGAAGGAAATATACGTTCAGCAGAAAAGAGAAATAAATATATCTGTTTAGTAGATGTATCAAATCCAGAACAAATGGCGGTATTAATGAGTAAATTTAGTAATAAATTTTCAATTATAGATGGAGATTATCATGGAGGTACACCGATGTTAAATATAAATTATTATAGTCAATTATTACGTCGTGGCGGTGTTGCATATAATATAGAAGGTGTGTCTAATAGTAGAATACCTGGATATAATTTTTTATCTAAAATCACGATATTTAGACCAGTTGTCAATGCTTTAATTCCAGAGTATATTAAAGCATATCGGTTGTTTAATTCATTACGAACACCGATTGATCCAGTATATGATACTAGTAATCTTGAAGCATATTGGAGTACATTAGAATTAAATATACTCTGTCGTCAAATAATTAATACAAATTTTGAAGAAGATAAAAAAATCGATACGACAGAATTAAGTCTTTTAGGATTACAACCTTTTTCACTTGATTTTTATAATACACTTGACACATTATTAGCAAGATTTACTGCATTTATAATTATTAAAATTAAACAAGAAATATCTGATGCAGAAAAAGCAATATTAGATCAATATATTGCAGGACAAGAATCAAGACCAACAATAAAAAAATTACAATATTTTTTATTTTTATTAAGTTTAAATACTAATAAAGGAACTTTAAGATCTCATTTAAATTATTATATGGATAATCGTAGAAACCCCCCTGAAAGAACATATAGTGTATTTTTGGAGAAAATATAATAAAAATTGATATTTTATTATAATGAATTAAAAAACATTACAATAAAATAAAATGAATAACAATTACAGTCGTACGTACCTCCAAAATATTTCAAATGAAAATAAGAAAATTTCAGTAAATAATATGATTAGTCAATTTATTGATGATTTGCGTCGTATCGCTGGTTTGGGTCAAAAATCATATTTTTATAATATGACTAATATGCAATTTGTTAGGAACCCAATAATTAATCAACCAGGTAATGACATTATTCCTGAAAATAATAATAATCAAACCTATTCAATTCATATAGATGAATTACTACCTCTTTTTAGAGAAAAATTTCCTGATTGTAGTATTTCATATCAAGAAATCTGGTCAGAGAGTATACCAGGTACACGTGTACTAAAAAAGGGAATTTTGATTGATTGGTCATGATTTAATTAAATATTTTTATTTAAATTTTTTAATTTATTCATATATTTATTTACTTTTTTTAAATAACGTCTTGCGCCACCACCTTGTTCACCTTCGTCAGTAGAATATACATATTTTGTCTCATTATCACTATCATTATCACTATTTTCTTCATTGGCAGCGACCGCGGCGGCGCTGGGAGGAGGAGCGGCGGCCGCAGCACTAGGAGCAGAGGCGGCGACGGCAGCGCTGGGAGCGGCGGCGGCGGCGACGGCAGCGCTGGGAGCGGCCGCTGCACTAGGAGCAGCTGCCTCCGCCGCTGGTGGAAAATATTGTCCATTTTGTACCATAGTATTATGGGCTTTTTCTTTAAATGCATCTAAATTTTCTCTAGATAAATGTCCTGCTTCTTGATTTGCCATTGACCCTTCACGATAATCTGCTAATAATGATTGAATAGATCTAATAATTGATTCAAATGAATGTATAGGACTCCAATTATCTTTTTGTTCTCCTTTTTCTAAGATAGTAATACATACTTTACCTCTTGAATGTCCAGTATATACATTAGGATGAAAAGGTATTGGTTCTAAAAATTTAAATGTAGGTGGAGAAAAAGGATAATCATCTGGAATCGTCATTTCAAATGGAAATAATCCATACTCATATGGTGTACCTAATGGACCTTTTAATCTCCCATGTAATGTTTTTGTATCAAAATTAAATTCTCTATCTCTAATTTCACCATCAACATTAATTCCAAGACTAAATATATCTTTACCTTCACGTTCAAGATTTTCCATTTCTCTATTTATTCTTAGGACTAATCTTTGTGAAATACTCATATATATTTATTATATAATAAATATATATGAAAAATACATTTTTAAATAATTTAAAATGGAGAAGAGCAGAAAAACATTTCGCTCCTGGTCCAGTAAATATTAAACCAATTAGAGATGCGATTATTAATGCACCTAGTTCATATGGTATGCAACCATATCATGTATATGAAATAAATGATAAAGAATTAAAAGAAAAATTACGTCCAGTATGTTATAATCAAGCACAGATAACAGAATGTCATACATTATTTGTATTTTGTGTGTATAAAGATTTGGAAGCGCGAATGAATGATTATATAAAACAAACACACGGTGAAGAAAAAAAACCATCTATTTTAGGTTATTTACATTCCTTACCAACAAAAATTGGTTGGGCAAAACAACAAGCATATCTTGCATTAGGGTTTGGATTAGCGTCAGCAACAGAATTAAAAATTGCAAGTTGTCCAATGGAAGGATTTAAAAAACAGGGTGTTGCAAAAATATTAAAACTAGATACTAAAAAGTATGAAGTATGTGTATTATTTGCAGTAGGAAGACATGTATCTGAAATACCATCAAATCCAAAAGAAAAAGAAGAATTTTTAGAAAAAATTAAAGATTATAAATTAGAACCAAGATTTAGATTCAAAGATATTATAGAGAAAAAAAATTGATATTTTAATTAATTAAATAATATAATAATTAATTAAAATGTCGTTTCAAGGTAATTATTATGTTGCAACATCTGAATCAGAAAGACTAGAAACAATTCAAAATTTTCTAGAAAATTCAAAAATAAATACATTACTTATATTACAAAAAAATTATGAATCATGGGAGATAGTGAGTATCCTAAATAGAATATCATATTTATATGATTATAATGTAAATTTAATTACAGAATATGGTGGTACAAGTCTACATAATGGTAATAATAATAGTGTTAATGTAAAAACTATATATATTCGTGAAAATATAGATGATAGTACAATTAATTTGATGAAAAATATAGAACCAATTTTAGCAATATTTATTTAAAAAATATAGATATAAATTATGGGTTGTTGGGATATATTTTGTTTTATTTGTGGTAATAATTGTAATAATTTAGGAGATAATAAAAAATTAAATTGGAAGATAGATTGTACACTATTATTAGCAAATAATGATGTTGTACATGATTGTGTAGAACAATCATGTAATGTAGATTTTCAAAATATAAAAACAAATGAAAGATATTCAGCAAATATATATGATAATGATATTGATTATTTTGATGATTATATAACAAATCAAGGTATATTTTTACATACTGATTGTTGGAAATATATTAAAAAAGAATACAAGATTGAATTACAATACAAAGATTTACCAATTTTTTATACAAATTTTGCATATGAACCAATAAAAATAGAATATGGTGATATTAAAAACTATTGGGGACAAGATTTAGATTATGAACAAATGGATTTAGATAAAAAAATATATATGGCGTATAGTCCATTAGAATCTGATAATATTAAAAATATTACAAGAATAAAAAAGATAGTATCGCAATTAAAATTAAAGAAAGAAATAAGAAAAGGACCAAGTGTATCTGCAACATTTTATCCAAATAAAAGTATTAAATTAGGTAATAATAATTTATTTTGGGAAAAGAAGAATGGTAAATGGGTAGAATTAAAAGAAAAACCAATTATTAAATTATATGAATTTAATCAAAAACCAAAAAATACTAAAAAAATTGAGTATACGCCACAAATCGGTCAATCTAATACGATTCCGTTATTTGTAAATAAGTTTTATATAAAAAATAAGAAATATTATATTGAATTTATTGGTTCTGAAAAGATGATAAATGAATTAGATATTTTTATTAATAAACTAATTAAATAATTAATTTACATATAAATATATAACATCTATATTTATATGCAATCAACACGTATTTTATCATGGGATGTTGGTATTAAACATCTTGCTTATAATTTATCTGAATATGTAGAAGACATTGAAACACATAAAATTAACCTTACCATAATACAATGGGGAATTATTAATTTATCTTTAGAAAAGTGTTCATTTTGTGACAAAGATGGATTTTATGACTATGAAGAAAAGTATTATTGTATGGATCATTGTAAAAAATTAAGAAATAAACATTTTTGTAATGTAGAAAAATGTTACGATAAGGCAAAATATAATATAGACATCGAATCAATGAATAAATATATGTGTGAAAAACATGGACCAAAATTATATTCAAATGATTTAGAAACACAATCATTAAAAGTAAAATTAATAGAAAAACTAGATTTAATGAAATTTGAACCATTTGTGTATTTATTAATAGAAAATCAACCAACATTTAAGAATCCAAAAATGAAAGCGATAGCGGATACATTATATGCATGGTTTTTAATTAGAAAAATTATTGATGAGAAGATATTATTAGTAAATAATATTAAATTAATATCCCCAGGAAGAAAGAATAAATTATTTTTACCAGATACAAAAGAAGATACAAAACAAGATACAAAACAAGATACAAAACAAGATACAAAACAAGATACAAAAGAAGATACAAAAGAAGAAAATATAATCAAAACTAAATTAACATATAAAGATGGTAAGAAAAAATCTATAGATTTAACATTATCGTTAATAACTGAAGAGTGGAAATTATTTTTAAATGAGTATTCAAAAAAGGATGATTTAGCGGATTGTTTATTACAGGGGTATTCATTTTATACAGATTTAATAGAAGAGAAACAAAAAGAAATTAGGAAGATAAATAGAAAACAGAAAGCGCAAGAAAAAAAAGATGAAAATGAAAAAGAAAAAGAAAATAAGAGAGAACGAAAAAACAAGAAAAAGGAAATTCAAAAATAATATATTAATTTATAATATGAGCTCAGTTGGATTTTTATGTATAATTTTAGGATTTTTATTAATGATATTTATAATTGCAAATGGTTTACTTGCAAAAGGAATGTTAATGTCTAAAAAACAAAAAATAAATATTTTTTTAGATGGTTATAGATCAATGACA
>Ga0114962_10004627_pt1 | contig 10926 bp, 8 predicted proteins | sample C_130820_MF_Meta_FD_87017 | JGI IMG/M metagenome (GOLD analysis project Ga0114962, IMG submission 87017) | Freshwater microbial communities from Lake Croche, Canada to study carbon cycling - C_130820_MF_MetaG | ecosystem: Environmental > Aquatic > Freshwater > Lake | place: Lake Croche, Canada...
CCTGTCAACAAATCAACCCTGAGGCGGCGAAAATTTACCAAATAGTCACACTCGCACTACCTCGTCGCAAATTCCAACTTATTGGACAGGCAAGGTACGCTCATTTCATGCCCGCCATTGCCTTTCTGGACCGTTGGCTGCACAACCACCGTGCACCGACACTGATTACCACCAGCGTATTGAGTTGGGCAGTTAGCATCTACGGGTTCTACGCACTCCGATACATTGACCTGGCTCAATTAGCTCACTGGCATCAGGCGCTGATCGGCACTGCGATCGCCGCAACGTTTTACCTAGCGTTGGGATTGCACAGTCGCATATTCCAAGGCGGCTACATCATCGGCAGCAAGGATGAAGCAATCATCATCAGTCGCAGTGTGGCTGCATCCGGCGCGGTCTTGTACATCGCTTCAGACCGTTGGCCAGGCGAGCAACTATTGCCACTGTCGACTGTCTTCGGCGGAACAATCGGTGCCTTGGTATGCACATTGGGTGCCAGCATGGTGGTGCGCCTGGCCCGAGAAAATTCACAGAAGCCCAGTAGCGCCGAGAAGGTGCTGATTTTTGGTGCTGGGCCAGCTGGGCAGCAACTAATAGACAACATGCTGACCGATCCTGACTCAATTTATTTCCCTGTGGGCATTCTTGATGACGGAGCACAGTCTCGGTACATCAAGGTTCGCGGGGTGCCCTACTTGGGCAATCGAACTGCAGTAGCAAGTGCAGCGGCAAAGACCGGTGCAACGACGTTAGTAATTGCTGTCATGGATGGCTCTGCTGACTTGTATCGAGATCTTAATAGTGCTGCTCAATCTGCAGAACTCTCAGTCAAGACCCTGCCACCACTTTCTGCGCTTTTGCATCGTGAGATTCGCGTTCAGGATCTAAATGATCTCAATGTCACCGACCTTTTGGGCCGGGTGCCGCTTGATACAGATGTGGAAAGTATTGCTGACTACCTAGCTGGGCGCATTGTGCTCGTTACTGGCGCTGGTGGCTCAATTGGTAGTGAACTGTGTCGACAAATTCAGCGTTACGCGCCAAGTGAACTCATCATGCTAGATCGCGATGAATCAGCTCTACATGCTTTGCAACTTTCGCTTAGTGGTCGGGCGCTCCTCGATACACCTGATGTTGTGTTAGCGGACATTCGTGATGCGGAAAACCTGAATATGATTTTCGCAGACCGTAAGCCTGCTGTAGTTTTTCATGCCGCTGCCCTTAAGCACCTGCCTATGCTCGAGCAGTATCCAGATGAAGCGTGGAAGACCAATGTCATTGGCACACTCAATGTACTTGAAGCAGCGCAAGCGTCTAATGTTTCAGTTTTCGTCAATATCAGCACTGACAAAGCAGCTGATCCCACTAGTGTGCTGGGCTACTCCAAACGAATGGCCGAGCAACTAACTGCGGCTATGGACAAGGCACACAATGGACGATTTGTGTCTGTGCGATTTGGCAATGTTCTTGGCAGTAGAGGTTCGGTCCTCGCGACGTTTGTTGAACAAATCGCTCAAGGCGGACCACTCACCGTTACGCATCCTGATGTGACGCGCTACTTCATGACCATTCCGGAAGCAGTACAACTTGTCATTCAGGCAGCAGCCTTCGGTGAAAGTGGCGATGCACTTGTACTTGATATGGGGACACCCGTTCGAATCATTGATGTTGCCCAGCAACTCATCGACATGTCACGCAAGAACATCGAGATTGTCTTTACTGGGTTACGACCTGGCGAAAAACTACATGAAGATCTCTTCGGGTCGCAAGAATCTCATGAGAAGACACGACATCATCTGATTACCCGCGTTTCTGTGCCCGCAATTTCGCTTCATGACATTCGCCAAGGGGAACATGACATCACACTTGGGTTAGAAAAGTTCAAAGAACTGGACACCAAGGCTTAGCTATGACATTTCGTATCTACCTGTCTCCGCCGGATGTCGGGGAACTCGAAAAAGAATACGTAATCGATGCGCTGGATTCAGGTTGGGTTGCTCCGCTTGGCCCGCACGTTGAAAAATTTGAACAAGAAGTGGCTGAACTGGTCGGCACGGATCATGCGGTAGCACTTTCAAGTGGCACTGCTGGATTGCACCTCTGCTTACTTGCCTCAGGAATCGGTGCTGGTGATGAAGTTATTGTGCCGACGATGACCTTCGCTGCAACAGCGTTCGCTGTGTCGTATGTTGGAGCCAAGCCGGTCTTTATTGATTCCGAATCATCGAGTTGGAACGTTGATGCAGAACTGCTAGAAAATTTTTTGAGTCAACGTGCAGCTCAAGGCACAGTGCCAGCTTGCTTAATCGCCGTAGACGTTTTTGGGCAAAGTGCTAACTACGCAGCCATCATTCCAATCTGCGCCCGTTACGGCGTCCTTATCATCGAGGATGCTGCTGAGGCGCTTGGCTCAACATGCGGAAACCAGTTTGCAGGTTCCTTCGGTCAAGCTGGAGTCTTCTCGTTCAACGGTAACAAGATCATGACAACGAGTGGTGGTGGCATGGTGGTCTCAGATGATGCCGACTACCTAGCTCACATCCGACACTTGGCCACTCAGGCACGCCAGCCAGTAGCTTGGTACGAGCATGAAGAAATTGGCTACAACTATCGAATGAGCAATGTTCTTGCCGCACTGGGACGTGCCCAACTCAAGCGGCTACCGGAATTCATCACAGCGCGCAAAGAAGCACGCGAAATCTATTCTGGATTCTTCAGCCAAGAATCCTTTGCCCACATTGTGCAGGATGCAACTTGGGGTACTAGCAACAATTGGCTTTCCGTCGCTTACTTTGAGGATGCTTCGCAAGCCGAAAATACCCGAACTTACCTTGCAAGCCTTGGCATCGAATCGCGTCCCGTGTGGAAACCAATGCACCTTCAACCAATTTTCGCTTCAGCGGAGTTTGTCGGTACTGATGTGGCACAGAAACTTTTTGAGCACGGGCTGTGTCTGCCCTCAAGCAACTCTGCCGTTGCTACCGAAGTAGTCAATGTACTCAAGAATCTGTCCTAGTTCGCAGTAGAGTCAGTCAGACCAACAGCAACACAGGAGGGGTAATGTCTCGGGTGCGTGTCTCTGTGTTGCTTCCAGTTGGCCCTGAGGCTCCTTATCTGGGCCAAACACTTCAGAGTCTCAATGAACAGAGCTTTGCTGACTGGGAACTGATTGTTGTTCTGGATGGCAACGCTCAAGTCAATCGCAAGATTGTTGAGTCTGTTTCTCTCAAAGTGCCGGTGACCGTCATCGAACACACCACATCGCAAGGCATTGCCCGTTCCCTCAACGCCGCATTGCACCGAGCAAGTGGAGACTTGATTGCGCGAATTGACGCTGATGACATCAATCTCTCGCAGCGCTTGGCTAAACAAGTTGCTGAATTTGATCGAGATGAGCAATTGATGTTGCTCGGCACATCAGCAACCGTGATTGATGAAGCTGGGCAACAGTCGGGGACTCGCATTGTTCCTGCGGGAGATGCAAACTTGAGAAGGCGACTCCTCTGGCGAAACTGTTTCATACATCCATCGGTCATGTTTCGCAAGAATGCCGCCATTCTCATTGGCGGATACAACATCCATTGCACACGAACTGAAGACTATGAATTGTGGCTGCGGCTTTCGTTGTGCGGAAAGATCAACAATTTGCCTGAGCCACTCATCGGCTATCGAGTGCATAGTGGCCAGCACACCACTGGTCGACAGGGAATTTCTAGACTCGAAAGCAAGGCACTGCTCAAGATGAAACTACAGCTAGCCAAAGAGCAGGGCACACCGCAGTTCCTTGCGCGGCTGATTCACATGGCTTGGGAATGGAATCGCACACCGCACAAATTCTGGCGGTAACTTAAGTTTCGCTAGATCAACTTCAGTTTGCGCAGGACGTCTCCGATGCGCGCTTTAATTTTCTTGTGCCTTGGAATCCAACTTGCCATGAAGTGATTGACCACAATGCTGTCTGGACTTGGATGACATAGAACAGTGCTCGGATAAATCACAAGGCCATTCGCAACTTCTTGATACTTGTCTTCGAGAAGCACACCTTGATTGTTCAGCATGTAATCACGGAGGCGAGCACCCATGGGCGTGACATCTTGCTTGCCTGACTCAAGAAGAAATGGATGGGACGCAAAGATTTCCCTCGCGCCAATGGCGAATGGGTGGCCCGCCTCAGCACCAAGTACTGAAGTCACCGGAATCAAGGTTCCCTTAAAAGTCTCAAACCCTGTGAAGGCTCGGTGTTCGAGGAGCGAACCAAAAGGCTTCTTTACCTCAATGTCGAGATCGAGATAGATGCCACCAAGTCGCGCTAGTAAATCGAATCTGAAATAGTCAGAAACGAAGGCCCATCGACGCAATGTTGCTGCTTGTTCAACAAACGGAACTACGGCGAGGTCGCAGTTGTGACTATTCCATTCGATGATTTCATAATCCGGGAGTACATCTCGCCAAGACTTCAAGCACTTCTCAACGAGTGGGGGTTTCTTATCGCCGCTAAACCACGTGTAGTGAATCACTTTAGGAATCATGCGATCTCCGATGGTTTAGTCATTCAGGAAAATCTTGCGCGGAACACAAAACTATCAAAAAGAAGCTGCAATCACGCGCCATCTGGATGTTCTAGAGCGAATTGTAAATATCTAAGTATCCTTGCCAGATATCTTCGGGGCGAAATTCTTTAAGAACGCGGTCGCGAGCAGCCAAACCAAACCGATGTCTCAATGCTGGATCATTCGCCAGTCGACTAATAGCTTCCGAAGTCTGCACAACATTCTGGACATCAACAAGCAGACCTGTCTGTCCGTCCACAACAGAATCAATGGCACCAGTCGCCCTACTAGCTATGGTTGGAACTGCACAGGCCGCTGCCTCCAACGGCACATTCGGGAAGCCTTCTCGGAAGGTCGGAAGCACCAGCACATCCATGGCTTGATACCACTTTCGGATGTCATCTGTGACACCGATGTACTGAATCCATTCAGGAACATGCAGAGATTCTTCATTTGAGCCCAGGGCAACCGCCAAAATTTCTGGATTCTGCTGTTGGGCAATTCGAGTGGCCTCGCAGAACACATCCCAACCCTTATCAGTGACAAGTCGACCGACATAGGCCACCACTATTGATTCTGGGGAGAGATTGAGTTGAGCACGAAGATCGGCGCGTTGATCTAAAGGCAGTGGAGTGAACCAAGCTGCATTCACGCCATTGCTACTTCCTTGCCCGACGTGTCGGACTTTGTTAGCAGGCGCTAGACCTAATTCTGTGAACTCGCGCCCCACGCTTGGGCTCACCGCGATAACCACATGGGCACTCCACGAACAGATCTTTTCAGCCAATGCAAGTACTTGCCTGCGCCACCCTGTCGAAGTCTCGAGTCGCAGACCGCGCAATAGATACACCCGACGCGGTACGCGGAGAACCTTAGCGGCAAAGAGAGAGACTAAAGCAGCCTTCGGAGTGCTGGCAACTAGTGTGTAGGGGCGGACAGAAGCAATAACCCGAAACCATTTGAGAGTACTCAGCAAGTCTCGCACCGGAGACATCTTGCGAGTCATAGGAATGACGTGATGTGTATGGGTGAATGCTTGATCAGCCCTTGTTGACTCGAGTTCGCCTGAAGAACATGTATGAATTTCATACCCTTGCTGGGTAAGCCATTCGATTTGTCCATCCATCAAGATACGAATTGTCGGCGCGATAGTGACAGCGAATAGCATTCGATTCTTATTGTCTGGCACTTTGCGCACCTCCTGCCAATAGATTTGGTCCCTGCGACCGCTTTATGTAGCCCATTTGGTGGGTTAGAGTTTGAGAGAAGTCCAATGCGCTGACTCTACCGAATACGAGCTGGAAATGGGGTGCCCGAACTATGCGAAAAAAGTACCGCTACAGCGAGGGCAAAGTGTCCAAGCAGATTCTGGGAACTAATGGTCTGCTGCTTGGCACGACTGTTCTAGGCACATGTTTTGCCTACTTCCGCTGGCAAAGATTTGGCGCATCACTGGCTGACATTCCGATTGTGATTGGCTTCTTTGCGGCAATCACTTCCAGCACTGACATGCCATACCGAGAAGTCTGGAGTGGGAAACTCAAGCCAATGATTGTGGCGATGTACGGATATGTACTTGCTGCACTTTTGCCGTTGCTATCTGGCGGAGGCTTCATCTGGGTGCAGCTGGCTAAAGATCTGTTCTCCTTCAGTATCTTCCCGATTACCTTCATGACAGTCGCTCGCGTCGTGCAGCCAGATCGCATCGCCAAAGTCCTCCGGGTTGCAATCTCTATTTCAGTCGTCATCGTCTCCGTGAGTGTGATCACCGGTGGCGGATCCCGAAGTTCCGGTCTGCTAGGCAGCCCCAACCTTGCGGGTAACTGGGCTGCAGCGGCAATTATGCTCCTCCTGCTCGTGGGTATCCCAAAGAGTGTTGCCATCCGTGCGGGGCTCATTGTTGTCTTGGTCATTGCATCAATTCGAATGGCGAGTCTCGGTGGCATTCTATGCACCGTTACCGCTTTGGCCTACTGGATTCCACGACGCTCAAAGAACTTGAGTTTCGGTAAACAAGCTCTCCCATTCGTGATTGCCGTATTAGCACCGACAATTCTCCAGGCATTTGATAACTTGACTGGTCTGAATCGATACAACCGAAGTTCCCAAGGCCGGCTATCAATTTGGGGAGATGCAATCCGGACTTGGTATGAACGGCCACTAGGTCTCGGTATCGGTAACTTCTCTGACCCTTCTCTTCAGTTGACGGTCGCTCCCGAAGCCCATAATGACTACGTCTCATCATTGGTAGAAATGGGAATCCTTGGGCCACTCGCTATCGGTGGCATCTGTATAAGCATTGCGATGATGGGCGGATTGAGATCGCGCACCATGGTTGTGTTCTATCTAGTCAGTGCTATCAGTCACAACTCGATTAACTTCAGACACATCTGGGTGTTCATGGCGATCTGTTTTGCGTACGACGTACTACCTCAGTTACAAACTGAAGAAGGAAATAAGAAATCCGATTTTGATCCCAACGTTGAAGATGTACAGGCTTTCCAACTGCGTAGGACTTAGTTCAGAACTCTCAAGAATTGCTACTCGATATCTTGATGATGGTCAGTCGCTAGATTGGCAGGATTCCTACAACTTGGCCAGAAATCTTGATACGTGCGCCAACCAAAAACGTGACAGAATTCTTCCCCAGCTTGAATGTGCGAGCAGGCAGGGCAATTGTTGCAATCCCTGAGTTGGAAGCTTCGACAGGCACTACGGCCGGTAGGCGTTTTCCACCGAGCAGGAAAGTAACGAGTGTGCCTGCAGGTACATACTTGACGTAGATAGATAGCTTTCTCGGAACAACATGTTTCTGAGGAATCACAACGACAGCTGGAACATAAATCAGTTTGCTGATCTGCTCTTTACAGGACCTCACAGTCACTGTGTATCTACCCGGCTTCGCAGGACCAAAAGTGAATGAGCCTGAACCTCGAGAAGCGTTAATTGATTTGTATCCTGTGCCATTGACCAAGATGCGAGCTGCCGCAGGGCACGTATTTCGTACAACAAACTGTGCTTGCTCAGTGCGCGACTGCATCATCTCAGTGTCAGATGTCAACGTCATTGGTTTACGTGGCGGATAAGCGTTGGCGGTTTGAGTAACGGCCGACGGAATAAGCACTAAGCACGCTGACAAAGAGACAAGAAACAATCTGCCACGCTTGACCATTGCTCCCCTGCCCTTCTGCATCAGTGCGCTCCAGCCACCATTTTCCTTGGTTCATACTAACCCAGCAGATACTGGGTAAGACTACTCACAATGCGGGCCAGTTATTACTGCGGTTTCCATTGGAATGGCCATCGGTTGCACGCCCAGTACAGGTCTATTTCGTGCTACAACGGGTTCATCGAACGTGACGGTCAATGTTTTGGAAGCCTCAGCAGGCAACTCAATGTGGAACTCCCAGACTGCGCGACCATGATCAGTACCCGTATTCATGACAGGTGTGCGCTTGTTCTCAATCGTTGCCGAACCAAGTTCTGAACCTAAAGGTACATGCATAAATACCGCACTCATCGTGGATCCTGGATGCGAGTTATCACGGTAGCCCTTGTCATTGCGCGGAGTCACATACGCCGGCAAACCTCGTTTTGGAGCGCTGTTGTCCAAGTGGACACTAATTGATGACTCACGGTAGGGCAGGTCCGCAAGACACTTACCCTGAACATAATCAACCTTGCTTGCCACATAAGCATCAATCTTGTTACCAGCGGCATTGATGATGACAGCCATATGGGTGGGATCACGAAGATTATCCATGGCTCCAGATAGGACAGTCTGATGGATTAGTGACTGGTCTTTCGTGCTCGTGGACCACACGTGCAACCTGCCACGGTAAATGCTTGGAATGAGTGCGCGGGCTAATTCGACGTCGCGGACTGAATCATACGAGAGATGCTTGAACACCCGTCGAGTGATATCCATGACAGCATCGTCCTTTTTCTTAGGATTGGGATAGTCGGCGTAGACACCCTTCGTGACGTAATCGACCACATTGCCCGAAGTGAGATGCCGCTGCCCAACATTCACCGGACCGGTAACAACCATGAGCCCAGCTAATGTGAACTCGTCGATTGAGATCACGCCATCGACAATTCCCCCTGTGTGCTGCTGGTACAACGCATTCATCAGCCGAGCATTTGTTGGATAGTCGGGCGACAAATTCATGTCAGCTAGGTGCGAAAGGTCATACCCGTATAGAGCTTGCATGTCTGCAGGCACAAAGTGTTGCCAACCGCTCAGGGGTTGTGCACTGATTGCAGAGTTTGTCTCAAGGTGCGTCAACTCAAGATGGCCATCCTTGGCACTCAAGGTTGCCCAACCACCTGGGAGGCCGCCCGTAGCTCGAGCTTCTGCACCGTTATTCATGACGAGTAGCCAATTCTTCGGATCATCCAGTCCTAGCAGCACAGGGGCAACCTTGATGAAAGTTTGTCCTTGCTCGACGTAAGGCTGTGCCGTGACAAACTGGTCGCGTACTTGCTTAACCGGCTTAGCAATGATGCTTGGCACACCAGTCAGGTTGAGCGTCTGCATCTCATCAACGGCACTCAAAGTGGGTTGTTTGATATTCGCCAGAATGTCACCGGCAATTTTGAGCAGTGCACGGTCAACAACGTGCCCGGGGCGCCGATGGTAACGAGAAAGTGCATCATCTGAAAGTGCAACAGCATCCAGTACCGTGCTTAACGACGACACTGAGGTTCGCACTGCTGTTGGAGTGCGTCCCACAAAAGGAATACGACTTGCTACCCACCAAATGGGGTCGTGCGTGAGTACCTGAGCACGCTGCACATGTCCATTCACATCGCCAATCAGCTGTGCAATGCGTGCTGGGTCCTTGCTCACTTTGTGTGATGCCAACATTTGGGCGCGAGACTTCGCCAGCGTCAATTCATGTCGTGCTGCAGACCCAGTACAAAGCAACCACAAGCCCAAAAAGAGAACAGCAAGAAGCAGTGCGGAAAATCCAAGTTTCACTCGGCGTCCACGGGTCATAACTCATCCTTGCTTGTTGGCTAACCCCTATTCTTGACCATTGTTCAGCCTGAATCCACCCATCGGATGTCATTTGTCTGATTCAGGCAGTTACGCTGTGACAATGAAGGTTTTGATCACAGGCGGTGCCGGATTTATCGGCGCAAACCTCGCTGAGAAGTTTTTACAACTTGGTGATGAAGTGCGGATTCTTGATGACTTGAGCACTGGCACCAAGGACAACCTCGTTGGACTTGATGTCGAACTTGTAGAAGGAAGCATCTTAGACACTTCACTCGTGACCAAGATCGTCTCAGATGTTGACAGCGTGATTCATCTGGCTGCTATCCCTTCAGTCCCTCGTTCAGTCGCTGCGCCTCTTCCCAGTCACGACGCCATAGTGAACGGCACTCTCAACATGCTTGAAGCAGTGCGTGCAAACAATGGGCACATTGTTGTTGCTTCATCTTCTTCGGTTTACGGGGCGAATCCAACCTTGCCAAAGAGCGAGGACCTTCGTCCTATGCCAATCAGCCCGTACGCAGTGGCAAAATTGGCAGCCGAGTCCTACACCGTTGCTTGGCACCTAACGTATGGCTTAGACACTCTGGCATTTAGATTCTTCAATGTCTTCGGCCCGCGTCAGCGTGCAGGTCATGCCTACGCCGCGGCAATCCCCTGCTTCTTGGACAAGATAAAGCAAGGTCTACCGACTGATGTGTATGGCGATGGTGAACAGACTCGTGACTTCACATTCGTAGGAGATGTTGTTGATGTGATTGCTCGAGCAGCCCACGAGCGTAAGTCGGCTTCATCTCCAGTCAACTTGGCTTTTGGTAGCAGGCGCTCACTCAATCAATTGCTAGAGAAACTGGCTGAAACAACCGGGCTACCAGTTTCAGCAAACTACCTTGAGCCTCGCGTTGGGGATGTCCGCGATTCACAGGCTTCCTCTGCTCTACTGAACGAGCTATTCGACAATCCAGTAATCACTAAGTTCGAAGATGCCTTGCAAGAAACAGCCGAATGGTTCATGGCCCTCTGAGGTCTGGACTGACAGACTTAATGCATCTGGACGGGGTCACACATGACTGACAAGCAAATTGGGAAGAACGTTCTTATTACAAGTGCTGGACGTCGAGTTTCGCTTGTCCAATATTTCTTGCACGCCGTATCTCAGGTCAGTGGTGGAAAAGTAATTGCTGTCGACATGAAACCGGCTCTATCGGCTGCATGCCAGATTTCCGACGGGTTTGAAGCAATCTGTTCGGTTAGTGATCCGGACTACCTCAATCAGCTTCTCAATATCTGCCGAAGTCATGACATTTCGCTTGTTGTACCTACCATTGACACTGAACTTTCCCTCTTGTCGAATGTTCGCCAGGAGTGGGCGGA
>Ga0114962_10004629_pt1 | contig 10925 bp, 8 predicted proteins | sample C_130820_MF_Meta_FD_87017 | JGI IMG/M metagenome (GOLD analysis project Ga0114962, IMG submission 87017) | Freshwater microbial communities from Lake Croche, Canada to study carbon cycling - C_130820_MF_MetaG | ecosystem: Environmental > Aquatic > Freshwater > Lake | place: Lake Croche, Canada...
AATAGGGAACATTACCCTACCCCTAAACCTATCGATTGGCAGCATATCGTCTTTAACAATAATAAGCCCTGCCTTTTCTAGTAGCTCTTTGCTATGGCCGGCAGCCTTTGCCGCTTTCAAAAGTCCATCTCTAGAATCGGGCGAATAACCCAATTCGAAATCGACCAAGGCTTTTTCTTGAAAACCGCGACTTCGGAAATACGATAAGCCAAAAGCCTGCCCATCGTCCGTGTCTTTCATCTGGGAAACAAACCAGTTCTTCGCCCAATTCAAGACTATGAGAATAGCCTCTTTTTCATTGTAAGCTACCTGTGCTTCATCGGAATAGGCAACTTCTTCAGGAACTTCTATGCCATATTTTTTGGCCAAATGGCGAAGTGCTTCTACATACGAAAAGCCTTCTATCTCCTTAACAAAAGTTATAGCATCGCCTGCTTTGCCGCAGCCAAAACACTTATAGATTTGTTTAGGAACACTTACATAAAAGCTAGGCGATTTTTCGTCGTGAAAAGGGCAGCAGGCAACCATATTCGTGCCCCTGCGCTTCAATTGCACGTAATCGCCTACCACTTCGGCAATATCTGCCAAGTGCTTTATCTGATCAATGATGTGGTTCGGAATCATTCTTAGCTGAAAGTTAAGCGGTATTTAGCTAGCCCCCAAAACCTAGTGTTGCTTTTTGGTTAATTGATTGCTTGAACGGCAGTTGCCAAAAGGGAAAGTGTATCTTTGCACAATACACCAATATACCTATACGCCGAATTAGTATCATGCAAACAGTAAAAGTAGGTCTTATCCGCGAAGATAAAATCCCGGTAGACCGACGGGTGGCTTTCTTGCCAGAACAGCTCAATATTTTATTAGCCGATTACCCCCAAGTAGAATTTTTTGTTCAAAGTAGTCAGGTTCGTTCAGTACCCGACCACGTTTTTGAAGACCAAGGTTTCCCTGTAGTGGAATCGGTAGAACATTGCGATATCTTGTTCGGCATTAAAGAAGTGCCTATCGATAAACTTATCCCGAATAAGACTTATTTTTTCTTTAGCCATACCATTAAACAACAGCCTTACAACAAGAACTTACTCAAGGCTGTGCTTAATAAAAATATTAAACTGATTGACTACGAATGTTTGGTAGACGATAATGGTCAGCGCTTAGTAGCATTTGGTCAGTTTGCGGGTTTAGTAGGTGCCTATAACGGCATTAGGGCTTGGGGAATAAAAAACGATTCTTTCATTATAAAGCCTGCCTTCAGTTGTGCGCACCTAGCCAAACTGAAGAAAGAATTGCCAAAAGTTAGCTTTCCAGCCCATACCAAAATACTAATTACAGGTACTGGCAGGGTAGCTAATGGCGCTAAAGAGGTCCTTGATTGGCTAGAAATTGCCCAAGTTACTCCTGAAGAATACCTGCAAAACACTTACAACTACCCAGTTTATACCATGCTTCGCAGTGCCGATTACCATACCCACGGAAGCGGCAAAACTTGGGATAGTAGCCATTGGCACCAACACCCGGAAGAGTATGTTAGCACTTTTGAAAGGTTTATCCCTAAAACCGATATGCTTATTGCTTGTGCCTATTGGAACCCGAAAGCGCCTTTGCTTTTCACCAGAGAAAGAATGACGCAGCCCGATTTCCGTATCTCGGTAATTGCCGATGTAACTTGCGATATTGAAGGCAGCATTCCGAGCACACTTAGGGCTAGCACCATAGACTCTCCATTTTACGATTACAATCCGCACACAGGATTAGAAGAACCTGCCTTTACTGACCCTAACGGTATTACAGTTATGGCGGTAGATAACCTCCCTTGCGAATTGCCTGCAGATGCCAGCATAGACTTTGGCGACCAGCTAATGCATTCTATTCTGCCATCGCTTTTTGGCAATGCCAGCAAAGCCGTACTAGAAAGAGCCACCATTGCAGAAAATGGGCAACTAGGTCCTCATTTTATCTATTTGAGTGAATACGCAGGAGTTAATTTACCTGCCTAGTAATTTAATTACTACCTGAATTGAAATAGGATATTCCTTCAGGGGTTATTATGGCTCCTAAAGGAATATCTGTTTCCAAAACATCGGTAATTTCTACGTTTAATAATGGGAATTGGGAAAGTCCAATAACCTTAGTTTCAGGCTTTACTTGGCTTAAAAATCGGTCGTAAAAACCTGCGCCATATCCTACCCTATGCCCTAGCCTATCTGCAGCTAAAAGGGGTACTAACACCATATCAATTTCCTGGCTAGGAATTGGATTATTTACAATTGGTTCATGAATTCCCCATTTATTGATTAAAATAGGTGTTTGTTTTCCTATAGGCACGTGGAACATTTCCTTTGTAGAAAATACTGCCACCGGTACCACAACCTGTAGACCTGGATAATTGTCCCAAACGTAATTTAAGATTAGGCTGGTGTCTATTTCCTTTTTAGCAACTATTGGCAAGAAGCAGTGCAAGTACCGAACCTTATCTAAATCCAGCGATTGAAAGTGCTGGGTAATTGAATCGTTACAAAAATCAATTTCTGAATTAGACAAGGCTTCTCTTCTTGCCAGATACTCCTTCCTTAAATCTGCTTTAAGCATCCTTATCTATACCAAATATTATAGGTAAAAGAAAGTGGGTCAATGGTTTTTACCATATCGCTTATCAAGGAGCTATCGCCAATTATAAAGTTAAGAATATTGCTATGCCGCTCCTGCAAGCCACCTTCTGGAAATAGCTTTTGCTGAATAGCTAGCGCTTGATTAGCCTTATTGGAAAACCGCGATTCCATAGCCTTTTGGATGCGCTTTTCTAAATTCTCTACGCCTTTCTGGGTCTTGGAAAGCTCTGCCTGTACGGTGGCAACCAAGGTTTTGTCCCATTGCTCTGCTAATAAAGTTAGGGCATTAAACGCTTCTTCTATTCCTGAATTAGTTGGATTGAAATCAATAGCTTCTACTGCTTCTTTTGCCAGCATAAGCTCTTTTAACTCAGCTGAAGAAAGTAATAATTCGTCTAGTCCAAGACCTAGTTCCGTCAAGCGTTGGTGCTGGGGTGCAGGAACCACCATACCAAAAGTGCGAGGTACCAACATTGGGAAGTTAACGCGGGTCTTCTCAAAAACGCCGGTAAGTTGCAACCAATAAGCAACCTCCGCAGGACCACCGATATAGGCCACATTTGGCAATATAGTTTCTTGGTAAACCGGGCGCAACACCACATTTGGCGAAAAACGCTCTGGGTGGTTTTCTAATTCTTCCTCAATTTCTGCAACAGTAAACTTAAGTTCCGTACGGTTCACTACATATCCGTCGCCTTGCTTTTCAATACGTTCTCTCGAACCTTCTTGCAAATAGAATAGGTTTATTTCTCTACCCGTAATTTGGCTATTGTACCCTTCCTTTTCAAGTTTTGCCGTAGTTTCCGCAAGAGCAGGTAAGGCAAATTGTTCAAAAAGTTCCTTTTTAAGGACTGGTTTGAACAAGTTTTTTAGTTCAGCCCTATCTGCATCCATTACTACCAAACCATATTCGCCAAACAATCCATTCACGAGAAACCTTAAGGCTTCTGCCAAACAGGACTGGTTACTTGCTTGTATGAAAAGTTCTGGAATGCCATTTACTTGGCTTATTAATTCAGCTAGACCTTCCGTTTGGAACTTACCTACTGCACCGGTTTGGGTTGTTGTCCACTCTACTTTCTTGCCAAAAAGGTAGAAATGGTTTATTTCGTCCCTGTCATGGTCTTCAGATGCCATCCAATATACCGGCACAAAATTACTTTCAGGGAACCATTCTTTTAGCTGCCTTGCCAAAGCTATGGTACCTGCAATTTTTAGAATAAAATACAAAGGCCCAGTATTAATAACCAACTGATGGCCAGTAGTTACTGTATATGTATTGGGCAAAAGCAGCGAATTTATTTGTCCTTTAACTGCTTCATTAAGTTCATTTTGGTATTGACTCAAAAGACTATCTACCAATACTTTTCTATTTTCTGAAGAGAAGGTTTTGGCTTGTATTACTTTTTCCCAATGTGCTTTCTCCGATGGATGATAGGTATAAAAAGATCGTAAGCTTGGTTCCAGATTAATGTAGTCTATAAGGCTAGCCGGATACAACCCTATTTGCTCTAAAGCCATACAAATATGCTTTGACATTACAGGGATTTCAGTTGCTTCCATTAAGAGTTTGGGTTTATAGAATTGGTGTGTCCGGCAAGTTAAACCTTTCTATTGCCACCTTTATCAGGATAGGTAGCCAAAATATCCCAAAGCTTTCCCGTCCACACTTTTAAGTTGGATTTTCCTACCACTTCTTGGAACACTATTTTGCCGTGCGCAATAATCAATACCCTAGGTTTTACCTGCGATGAATCCGGATTTAATTGGTAACAATAGTTTACGGCTTGGCTTTGTTCGGGCAAAAACCAATAGACCGGTAACACGTGGGCATTGTCCGATAAATCGCTGTAGGAATCGTAAGAAATATCAGAAAAGAAAATAATAGTCAAATGACTATGCTTGCCCATTACATAAGTTAGCGCATTTATATCGGTAAATAGCGATAAACTTGGGGTAAGATTTTTTTGAGCAATTATAAAGTAAACTTGGTTAGAATCTAGAATTACAGGTACCGTATCGTGACCAGCCTTGGCAATAACTTTATTCAACTTTTCAATTGAAAACGTAATAGACTTTTGAGCTATGGGTTGCTTTGGGATACAAAGCGCTACAAGCAACCCTATAAAGGGAATTCCTATAACAAACCAGATGAGTGCTGACTTTCTCATCAAAAGCCAATGGTATCTAAGGTGGCGGAAAGCGCTTTTACATAATTATCCATTCCTTTATTAATCATTATTAACAAAGGAAACAGGTTGTAAATCTTTAACCGCTTTTCAAAATTAGGCTGAAGCGGATTGCCGCCAGCAACTTCATTATAGGCTATTATTATTTCGGTATCAAAGCCTCCCCATAATATCATTTGGGCTAATTCTACCTCCCGTAAGCCGTAGTAGCAAGAAGGATTCAGAAAGCATACCTCACTACCGCCTGTATAAAGAACGTGCTGGGTATTCATATTACCGTGCAAAAGCGAAGCGGGCTCTTCGGGTATTAGCTCACTTAAAACAATTATTAAGCGTTCTAATCTTCTAAAAGTAGCTAAATCTAAAACTTCGTTAAGTAAAGCTGCGCCAGCAAGTTTAAGTAAATGTTGCTCGCCAAAAAACGCTACCCCAGAATCCATAGGTTCTAACGATAGCGGAATGCCCCACAGAAATCCATCGGAATCAAAGCCGTGCCTATTGGCCTTGTGGCTATGCATAGCTTGCAATTCAACCGCTAAAGCTTGGTCTGGTACCTTTACTTGGCTTTGGTCTAAATACTCCAAAAGCAAGTATTCTTTGCCATCGGTTTTTCCATTGCCCAATACAGCTGGAACTCTAATTCTTTTAGAAGCTAAGTAACGTAAGTTTTCGGCCTCAATAGCTAAACTGTTAAAAGGGCCATTTTCGTGCCATTTTAAAAAATACCGATAAGGACCTGCGGTTAAAATTGCTGAAGTTGAAAAATTGCCAGACGAAAAAAAGCTATAGTCTTGAACCGAAGTTTCTGTCCCGTTACAAGTAAAGAGCACTTTTTCAAAAAACAACTCCCAGTCCGGAACTTCAAAAACCATAATTATTAATTCAACTTACCTTCTTTTTTTAGGAATTGTAGGAAACCTTTAAAAAGCCTCAATACCACCGGAAAGAGAATGTATTTATTTATTTTTCACCAAATATTTAGATGCTTATAGGGTTATGGCAAGTGGCGAACCTAGACCATTCTCTCAATTAAGACCTTAATATTTCAAGACGAAATTAGGCTATAAATGCCTATTTGGTTTTTGATGAAGGAAAAAAACTAGTAATAATATTTCTTAAATCCTTTCCACTGCATTCTGCGGTGGTTCGCTTTAAACATATAAAACGTAAGGTTTAAAAAACAGAAAAACAGGCCAGCCGAAGCATAAATCCTATCTAAAATTCTGAGTTTAAAAACTTCAGTATCAGAATCTAAGTAGCGCAACTCGCTAATGCCAGGTACTACAAACAAAGTACCAACAAAATAAGCCAATACGCCAAGAATATAAATTGGCAAATAGTACTTACGCAAGGCCACCGTTAGCGAACAAATAGCTGCAAAGAAATAGGCAAGAACAAGCCACCAAGGTTGGTGACCAAAAATTTGGAATACGGCAGCTATGGTGAATACCCCTGTTAGCAGGCGGGCATATAAATTCATCTACTATTTGGCCTCTGGTTTTTGAACGTGGCGTGGGTGCAAAGTACCACATCAGTACTATTAATACAAATGCGCTTCAAAAGGTAAGCGGTATGTACTATTTTAATGCTTTAGATAGTATGTTTTCAAGGTCTTCATGACCAAGATCTCTGCCTATTATTTTGCCTTGCGGGTCTAAAAGGAAAGAGGTAGGGATACTTTCTACTTGGTATTTGCGCGCCACTTCATTTTCCCAATAATTAAGATCGCTCACGTGGAGCCAAGTTAATTTATCGTCTTTAATAGCTTTTTTCCAAGCTTCAGCATCCTTATCTAATGAAACACCTAAAATCTCAAATTTTGGTCCTTTAAACTTCTCATAGGTCTTTACCAAATCCGGATTCGCTCTACGGCAAGGACCGCACCAGCTCGCCCAAAAATCTATCAGAACATATTTCCCTCTTAACGATGCCAAAGTAAATGGCTTTCCTTCAGGGGTATTTTGCGTAAAGGCAGGAGCTTCTGCACCTTTTACAATGTTTGCATATTTTCCTAAAAATTCGGCAAAAGAAATAATATCGTCGTTGTCCGGATATTTTTGTTTCAATACCCTATTCATACTATCTAAAAAAGCAAAGTCTTTATTTATATCTAGTGAACTGGCAGCATATATGGTTACTATAGATGGCGGGTTTTGCTTCCTTAAGAAATTCTTAATGTTGGCTTGCACTTCTTCTAATGCCGTAACGTTCCTAGCTTCTAAGGCTGCAATTTCAGAAGGCTGGGCATTGTTTCTTTTTACTGCCGCCATCTGAATTTGATTGGTATAGATAATTTGCTCGTACTGCTTTTGGAATTCGTTTATCTGGTTGTATTGATCCATTAAGGCACTACCAGTTATATATGGTTCTGTTGTATCGTTGGTATTATCCAAAACAACCTCCATAGTGTCGTTATCCAAAATTATGAGACCTTCTCTTTGGCCTTGAACATTGAGAAGGTAGAAACCAGGAGTTTTTAATGAGCCAGAAATTTCTGCCTTGCCTTCAGCGTTGGTAGTAACACTATCTATTACTACGGGTTGGTTGTTCTTGATTTTGCTTAATAATATTAGCCTATTAGGCGAATGGTCTTTTACCGAAACTTGTATTAAGTAGCCGGCCTGATTAGTATTTGCTTGCTTTTCCACCCCATTCTTACATTGGGCAAAAAGTCCTAAAACAATAAGTAATACAATAGTAAATCTGATTGACATTTCGATTTTTTTTGAATTAATCTGTGGTTACAAAGTTAATAAGATTGAATGGTGTATTTGACCTTATTTCACGTACTCCTAAAAATTCATTGGTATTTTATTGAAATTGCCAACCCGTTTGCATCCGTTCGGGCAATGAAGCATTGAGCAATAAAGCCTACAAAAACCTAGTAAAAGCCAGTGCCACAGCATTAAGGCAAATATTTGAAGAAAACAGATATGCCGACCAAGTTGTAGAAAAGCTACTTTCTAGCGATAGCCGCTTTGGCGCCAGAGATCGCCGCTTTATGGCAGAAACCCTCTATAATATTGTGCGCTATTGGCGCCATATAGAAGTTTTAGAACAGCTTGCAGGGTTAGAAGGGAATACGGATTACTTCATTAAAATTTGCCTTTGGCTATTGGTAAACGACTACGACCTTTCTGAATGGGAAGAAGTAAAGGCTATTAACCCACAACAGCTAACCGAGGCATACCAGAAAGCAGAACTGCCTAGAAACATAAAATACTCTATCCCTGATTGGTTAGATGAAGTTGGCTTTCAAGAACTTAAGGAACGGTGGGATACCGAACTAGCCTCATTAAATACCGAAGCTCATACGTATATTAGAGCCAATACTTTAAAAATTGAAGCGCCCGAACTTCAGAAAGTTCTGGCAGTTGAAGGCGTAGAAACCACGTTGGTACCAGATGTGCCCACCGCCCTTCGCCTAGAACAACGAACTAATGTAATTAGACTAGGTTCATTCCGTAAAGGCTTGTACGAAGTGCAAGATGCCAGTTCGCAATGGGTGGCCCCATTCCTTGCTCCTTTGCCAGGAGAAACAGTAATTGATGCTTGCGCAGGAGCGGGTGGTAAAACCTTGCACCTAGGTGCCTTAATGCAAGGCAAAGGCAAATTAATTGGGATGGATGTGGAAGGCTGGAAGCTAGAAGAGTTGAAAAAAAGAGCCAGCAGAAACGGACTTAAAAACGTTGAAACCCAAGTAATTGCTTCCAGAAGGAACATCAAAAAACTGGAAGAAACTGCAGATAGACTTCTTCTAGACGTTCCTTGTAGCGGCCTCGGAGTTTTGCGTAGAAACCCAGATACCAAGTGGAAACTGAGCCCAGAAAGCTTGGAACAAGTACGAATAACCCAATACGAAATTCTGGATGTGTATTCTAAAATGCTGAAAGTAGGCGGTAAAATGGTGTATGCCACCTGCAGCATTCTACCTTCTGAAGATGAAATGCAGGTGCAGCAATTTATTGACGAACACAAACACTGGGAACTATTAGAAGAGAAAAGAGCCTGGCCTAGCGAAGGGGGAGATGGCTTTTATATGGCCTCATTTCTTCGAAAAAAATAAAGGCAGCCATCAGGAAATTATTAATTTTTAAGAAAAATATTACGTTTATTACCTTTGTTGAATATTTCTAATTCATAGGTAGCAAATGAAGCCAGCTTCAGTTCCTGCAAACGAGCGCGCACGTCTAGAAAAACTACTTAGCCTTAATATCTTGGATACTGGGGCCGACGATGTTTTTGATGAAATAACCGCTATGGTTGCAAAAATTTTTGACGTGCCTATTGCCTTAGTTACTTTAATAGACGACCACAGGCAATGGTATAAAAGCAGGTTTGGCTTAGAAATTACAGAGGTTCCTAGGGCACTTGCCTATTGTTCCCACGCTATTTTGAACGATGAGGTTATGGTAATTGAAAATACCATGACAGATTATGTGTACCACGATAATCCATTAGTAGAGGCTAACCCAGGGGTGCTTTTTTATGCAGGAACTCCGCTTACTACCTCAGATGGGTATAATATAGGTACGCTTTGCGTGCTATCTGACAAGACAAGGTCACTATCTGAGGACGAGGCGGGCGTACTAAAAATGCTTGCGCAATCCGTAATTAAAGAAATAGAACTTAGGGCAGAACACGAAAAGAACCAGAACTTAATCTTAGAACTGCGCAAGTACCAAGCCGAGGCAAACAAGGCTGTAGAAACAAAAAGCGAGTTCTTAAGTGTGATGAGTCACGAACTCCGCACGCCACTAAATGCCATAATTGGACTTACCAACTTGCTTTTGCAAGACGACCCTAAGCAAGACCAATTAGAGAGTTTATACAGCCTAAAGTTTTCGTCTGAAAACCTATTGGGTTTGGTTAGCGATATCCTAGATTTCAGTAAAATAGATTCTGGCAACTTACAGCTTGAAACTATAGATTTTGAGCTTCGTCCGCTGGTAGATGGCATTATCAATTCCCTGCAAATAAAGGCCTTAGAAAAAAGTATCTACCTCAAACTTTACTTAGAAGATAGAATACCCGTATTCTTAATGGGCGATTCCCTTCGCCTAATGCAGATTCTGAACAACTTACTGAGCAATGCCCTTAAGTTCACTTTGAAAGGTGGGGTAGACTTATATGTGAAAGTTGTAGATGAAGATGATAGCCAAATAAAGCTAGAATTTTCCGTTTCAGATACCGGCATAGGTATTGGAACAGAAAACCTTCAACGCATTTTTGAAAGCTTTACACAAGCTAATAAATCTACCTCACGCGAGTTTGGTGGTACTGGATTAGGACTTAGCATAACCAAGCGCCTAGTTACCCTTATGGGTGGAGAACTACGGGTTACATCGGTATTACAAAAAGGTTCGGTATTTTTCTTCACACTGTGGTTCAAGAAAAGTGAGCGATTAGATGCTACTGTTCATACCCACCATAAAAGGCTGGTTCCAGAAGGCGATTTTAACAAAGCCCGAGTGCTACTGGTAGAAGACGATGATATGAACATCATCGTTATCCGCAAGTTCCTCAATAAGTGGAACATAGAGCCAGATTTGTGTCGTAACGGTGTTCAAGCCCTTGAAAAAATCAAGGAAACCGACTACGAACTCATCCTGATGGACTTACAAATGCCCGAGATGGATGGCTATACCGCCACCAAGGAAATCCGCAACCTAACAGAAGATAAGTACAAGACGGTGCCTATACTTGCCCTCACGGCCAGCTCGCTAGGCGAAGTAAAAGAGCAGATAACCCGCTCCGGCATGAACGATTTTGTGAGCAAGCCTTTCACCCCTACCGATTTATTTAATAAATTAAGCTACTACTTACCAGCAAAGAAGCAAAAATCGGCTGTGGTAGTTGAAGGGTAGATAGAGGCAGGGGGTAATGTGTATATTGGATAAACAACTGATTTCCTAACTCAGGAAAAAACTTCACTCCGTTATCTTTTCCTAAGACGTGGAACAAAAGGAGCCTAAAAATGTAAAAAGTCGTTTTTCCACTTCAAAAAATAAAACTACACCCCCCTCCCAAACACAAAAAACAACACTACCTCTAGTGTTGTTCCAGTTTTCAAGATTTTTAAGGCTAATTAAGCAGTAGCTAGCTTAGCTTCAAAGCTGGCTTTGAT
>Ga0114962_10004634_pt1 | contig 10917 bp, 10 predicted proteins | sample C_130820_MF_Meta_FD_87017 | JGI IMG/M metagenome (GOLD analysis project Ga0114962, IMG submission 87017) | Freshwater microbial communities from Lake Croche, Canada to study carbon cycling - C_130820_MF_MetaG | ecosystem: Environmental > Aquatic > Freshwater > Lake | place: Lake Croche, Canada...
CTCGAGACCTTCAACATCACGAGCAAGACCAACTTCATCCCACATCAGTGTCTGCAACTCAACTCGGTCAACAACTTGAGTGGCAGACTTTGTGTGCAGCGAGTTATCGAGTTGAACTGGAATACGCGCCAGTGCAGGCTGATCCTTCAGGCGATCGCCAATCGGATTGTCTGGCCAGGGCTCATGCAAGACGGTCACTGCGCGCTTTGAGAACACCAGGGACTCCAGCAGCGAATTTGATGCGAGACGGTTTGCACCGTGTGCACCAGTGCAGGCGACTTCGCCAACTGCATACAGGCCGGGAACTGAGGTGCGTCCCCACGTGTCAGTTGCAACACCACCCATCCAATAGTGAGCAGCCGGCGTGACTGGAACCGGAGTGCGTGCCAAATCCAAGCCATAAGAACGACAAGCCTTGGTGATGCTCGGGAAACGCTGGTTGATGAAGTCAGCACCGAGTGCAGTGGCATCAAGCAAGACAGGTTGTCCTCCCTGCTTAAGCATCTGCGCCTGAATGCCACGAGCCACCACATCGCGAGGCGCAAGCTCAGCACGCGGATGAACATCCTGCATAAACCGATGACCTTGGGAATCGAGCAGCACCGCGCCTTCACCGCGAACAGCCTCAGAAACTAGGAAACTTCCGGGAACCGCGAGTGCAGTCGGATGGAATTGGTAGAACTCAACATCAGCAAGAACTGCACCTGCACGCAGGGCCGCTGCTACACCGTCGCCAGTTGTGACACCAGGGTTGGTAGTGTGTCGATACAACTGCCCGGCTCCACCACTGGCCAAGATGACTGCATCGGCCTCCAAATAATGCATGCCATTTGAATCCAGAAGGTGCACCCCAACAACACGCTTCTCTTCCACAGCAATGTCAACCAAGAATGTATGTTCACGGATTGCAGTCGCTTGATTTTGCACGGCAGTCACAAGTGCGTTACTAATACCCGCACCGGTTGCATCACCGCCAGCATGCAGAACACGCGCATGTGAATGTGCAGCCTCAAGAGCCCGAGCAAATTCATTTCCCTGCTGATCGAACTGCACGCCAAGCTCCACAAGCTGATTGATTGCAGCCGGACCCTGTGCGCACAACACTTCAACCGCAGGTGGCCAGCACAAGTTCGCGCCCGCTGCTTCAGTATCCGCAATGTGTTCAGCGACTGTGTCATCATCAGCAACAACTGCGGCGATGCCACCCTGAGCGTAGTGAGTATTGCTCTCAGCAAGATTGGCTTTAGTCACCAGGGTGACGTCGCAGGTAGCGCTCGCTTCAACGGCCGCTATCAGCCCGGCGATGCCGCTGCCGATAACTACAACTTTTTTCATAAACAGTTTCGTCCTTAGACCTAGAGTGGCTTAGTTTTACAGCGGCTTTGCAGCAAGCATGCGCTCGAGAGCCACGCGTGCATTCTGAGCAACATGCTCATCAACACTGATTTGATTCACAACTTGATCGGCGACCAAGTTTTCCAAAACCCAAGCTAGGTAGCCGGGATGGATGCGGTACATCGTTGAACACGGGCACACAACTGGATCAAGGCAGAAGATGGTGTGCTGCGGGTATTGCGCAGCTAGACGCTGCACCATGTTGACCTCAGTGCCGATGGCAAACGTTGTCGGCTCGGTCGCGGCAGCAATTGCCTTGCGGATGTAGTCGGTTGAACCGTACTCATCAGCCGCATCTACAACAGGCATCGGGCATTCAGGATGCACAATGACTCGGACTCCCGGGAAGTCAATTCGTGCCTTCTCAATCTGAGCAACATTGAAGCGCTTGTGCACTGAACAGAAGCCATTCCACAGAATCACTTGCGCATCTTGCAGCGTCTGCTCATCATTACCGCCGAGTGGCTTGCGCCCTTGCCACATTGGCATGTTCTCAAGTGGAATTCCCATAGCCTTTGCCGTATTACGACCGAGGTGCTGATCTGGGAAGAACAGTACGCGCTGTCCACGTTCAAACGCCCACTTCAACACAGTTTCAGCATTTGATGAGGTGCAGACAATGCCACCATGCTCGCCACAGAAACTCTTGAGCGCTGCCGATGAGTTCATGTAGGTCACCGGGATGATTGGCACTCGGCCATCCTCATCAACTGCAGTGCCATAGATCTCTTCAAGCTGTTCCCAACATTCATTCACCGAATCAATATCGGCCATGTCGGCCATTGAACAACCTGCAGCGAGGTTAGGCAGAATCACCACTTGATCCGGTGAAGACAAAATATCCGCAGTCTCTGCCATGAAGTGCACGCCACAAAAGACAATCGCCTTTGCATCTGGATGCGCCTGCGCAGCCTTCGCTAATTGGAATGAGTCACCAAGATAGTCAGCGTGCACCACAATCTCGTCGCGTTGATAGAAGTGCCCAAGAATAATGACACTGTCGCCAAGAGTCTCCTTAGCTTTCACAATGCGAGTGTTCAGTTCCTCGACGCTTGCCGTCTTGTACTCATCAGGAAGCGCCCCTTGAACTGGCGAAGAAGAAGGAATGACATCTTCACTTGATGCGCCTGGACCATAGTTTGGCGTTACGGTGTCGAACTCCCATGGTCCCTTGGCTAGTGAACTTGAGCAAGTACTCTCGCCACCAGGATTGCTCACAATCAGCTGAATCCGTTCATCGACTGATGCCTTGTTAGTCATCTACGTTCTCCTGCTTCTCGTTGCTAAATGGGGTCGGGATATTTCGCTGGTATCGATAGAGCTGTGGCGGTCGATGTTTAGTGCCCATCAATCGTTTGCCAGTTGCTACGATCTCGCCAGAAGCTTCAACAGTTCGGCGGAAGTTTCCTGGGTCGAGCGCTCTGCCCAGGACGGCCTCATACACCTCACGCAATTGGGCCAGGGTGAACGTCTCGCCCAAGAAACCGTGCGCGATGCGCGCGTATTCAATCTTGTTGCGCAATCGGTTGAGCGCATAGTTCACGATGATGTTGTGATCGAAAGCTAAATCAGGCAGTGCATCGGCAGCGAACCAGTGCACGTTGTCATCTTCGACAACCTGCCGCGCTTCCTTACTACCAACTAACGCCCAGTAGACGATTGACACAACGCGCTCGGTCTGTATCTGACCCACGGACCGATCGACATTGCCAAAGGCATAAAGCTGTTCGAGGTACTTAGGTTCAAGGCCCGTGGTCTCAGCAAGGTTGCGCGCAGCGGCGGCATCTAGGTCCTCATGCGAAGCGAGTGGCCCGCCAGGCAACGCCCACATGCCATTAAAGGGAGCGCGAATGCGACGGACCAAAGGGATGGTGAGCGCCAGAGCGCCCTCACCGTTCGGGCTGAGTGCAAAAATCACCGTCGAAACGGCCAAGGTTGCGATTTCTGTGCCGGGATGCGTTTGCGTAGAAGTCATTAGTTATCCCGCCCCACACCAATAGAGTCATTCTGACTTTAACTATCTGTATCTTAGAGTCAGAATGACTAGAAGGGCAACCGGAAGCCCTAACGCACGGAAAAACTCTTGGAATCCTGCGAAATGACGGAGCCATCCTTCGGCGATAGATCCTTGGCCACAAAGACAAATGAGCCTTTCGGTAGGTGTGCCATTGTGACTTTCCACGCTCCTCGAATCGGACAACCGCCCGCAGCCATCGTCATGCCAGAGCGCACCACACTTCCAGAGCGATACAAGCGCCAAGGAACCGCTGCTTCAAATGTGCACGCAACTCCAGAGGCGACCACCTCGCCGCCGGCATGGACGGTGAGCGAGTTGACCCAAACACTGGCAAGTACATCGACTGCGCTTCCCCGTTTGAAAGTGCCAGTCGTATCGACATGTCCAGCGAATGATTCGATGAGTTTGCCATTGTGTCGAAATCTCACTGACCTGATTGAGTAGTCATTTGCCGTTAGTGTCCAGACCAATTGATCAATCGCCCTAGCCTCACCCTCGGCCCCAACATTGAGGTGGGCAACTGTGAGGTCAACAGTGGCTAGGCTTCCCTTGCGAGTGATGCCGTTCACGACCGACCCATTTGCCCAGAGATTCGAGTAATCAGAATCACTCGGATGAAAACGTTGATTGAGCAAAATACGCAATGCGCTAAGCCCGCGATCAGGCGTAACGGCTAGGCGATGAACTTCGCGATAGAGACGAAAGCCCCGTGGAGTATCTCCGACTAGATACAGATACACGGGCGCCATCACTGTCGGAGTCTGCGACGGTGAAGACGACGAGCTTGACGACTGTGTCGGCAGGACTGTTGGCGTCGAAGATCGTGAAGGTGTTGGTGTCGGGCTAATAGTTGGCTTCGCACTGGGCGTTGGGCTCGGGTTTGTGTTCGTCGTTCGTGTGCAACTCGACAGAACCACTACCAATCCGAACACTCCGCAGATGAACGAAAGCCTTTTGGACCTGAGCATTGAAGTTACCTCCTCATCGGAGATTAACTCGCAGATTGAGTGAGCAACGCGAAATGCAGTATCCGTGAATCTTGTTAGTTCACGCTTACGCGGACGTGAGCACGAAGACAGTTTTTCTCACAACAGTGGGGTGAATCCCGCTAGTCCTTGCTCGTGGTTCGTTTCAGCAGGCCAATAAGTGTGGCAAAACTTGCGGCAGTACCCACGATTCGCTCAGTACGTGGCTCGCCTTCGGCATCTACGAAAAGTGCAGTCAGCTTGTCTAAGCCCCGGGCGGCGACCCGAACTGGGCGAACAAAATCATTGAGCTCATCAATTGTCTGGGTGATCCGTTCCCGGGTCTCCTTGAGTTCTTGCGCAATCTGGGCAGAGGTCTTCGACGTGTTACTCGTGTCTTTGGAAGCCATGCGTCTAGCGTACGCACCTTTGCAGTCACCCACAAAGAAGTTCGCTCACATTTTCACGACTCAGCTGTAGGCACTGGATTCGCCACAAGCCCCATCTTGCAAAAGATGCACTTCAACATTGTCATCACGTTTGTGTCTGTTGCGATGGCATTGCGTGGCACTCAGGACCACACTCAGGCATAAAGTAAAGGCATGCCTCAACCATTAGTCGGTAATCTCCATGCGTAGTTGGCTCACCCGAAACGTCATTGTCATCAGCCTGGTTTCGCTCATGCAAGACGCAGCCTCAGAAATCATGTACCCACTCATGCCGCTGTTCCTCACAGGCGTACTGGCAGCCCCTGCCATCGTTCTTGGAGTTGTTGAAGGCAGCGCCGAATTAGCAATGGGTGTTTCCAAATATTATGCGGGTCGTGCATCAGATAAATACGGTCGTAAAACTTTCATCTCTGCCGGCTACGGCCTAGCTGGTATCGGCAAGGTGGTGGTCGCCTCGTCAGTCATCTGGCCAACTGTTCTCGTAGGCCGAGTTATCGATCGCATTGGTAAAGGTATTCGTTCAACACCGCGAGATGCGCTCTTGACCAACTCAGTCGAGCCAACACACTACTCCCGCGTCTTCGGCTTTCATCGCAGTGCGGACACCCTAGGCGCAGTGATCGGGCCAGTTATTGCACTCATTGGTCTTTCGATGTTTCATGATGATGTTCGCAAGGTCATGTGGTGGGCAGTCATACCTGCTGCGCTCTCACTCGGACTCACATTCTTGGTGAAGGACAGCAAGCCGACTGAGGCTGCAGTCAAAGTCATCGAGTCCGCGCCTATGCCCCGGGCATTCTGGGCCTCGGCCGTGCCGTTTATCGCAGTGGCTCTGACTAACTTGCCTGACACCATGTTGCTGCTTCGCCTATCCCAGATCCATATGACGACGACGCATGTTGTCTTGGCCTACATCGCTTTCAACACGGTCTACACGCTGGCTGCATACCCGGCCGGAGTTATCGCAGACAAGTTCTCACCCCACACGGTCTATGCCGTTGGGCTCATTGCGTTCGCAATTACCTACATCACGCTTGGGCAGCTCACCTCACCAAGTCCCGTAGTTTATGCAGTAGTCGCACTGTACGGTTTCTTCCCCGCGCTCACTGATGGAGTGGGCAAGGCCGTTGTCTCGCACACCATTCCAAAGTCGCTGCATGGCCGAGGTCAAGGCATTTTCCAGTCGCTTAACGGAGGAGCAATCTTGCTCGCCGGCATTTGGGGAGGCTTGCTCTGGTCATCTGGCAACGGAAGCGGTTCAGTGCCCCTAACCATCGCAGGAATTGGTGCTGCAGTGGCGGCAATCGGAATGCTGATCATTGCGAGGCAACGCAATTCGCTTGAAGCGGGTAGTTTCTGACAGAATAGGACTGCTTGCGCGGGAGTGGCGGAATTGGCAGACGCACCAGACTTAGGATCTGGCGCCTTCGGGTGTAGGGGTTCAAGTCCCCTCTCCCGCACCAAGCACTAAAGGTCAGACAACGGTCAGAGCGAATCGCTCCCGATGATATCCTTCAGAATCTCAGCTAAAGCTCGCATCGCTTTGCCGCGATGACTAATCGCATCTTTCTCATCAGCAGACATTTGTGCAGTTGTTACATCAAAACCATCTGGCACGAAAATCGGGTCGTAACCAAACCCTTGATCGCCGCGTGTCTCGTGGAGCAGTCTTCCTTCTACCGTTCCACGCACGGTGAACTCTTGGCCATCGGGAAGCACAAGAGCAGCCGCACAAACAAATTGCGCACCGCGTCGGACATCCGGGACATCCGCGATCTGCTGCAACACTAAATTGAGATTTGCGGCATCAACGTTCTGAGTTGCACCAGACCACCGCGCTGACAGAATGCCCGGCATGCCATTGAGCGCATTGACGCACAGCCCAGAATCATCTGAAATCGCTGGAATCCCTGCATGCGCTGACAATGCACGTGCTTTCAACAAAGCATTGCCTTCAAATGTTGGCTCGGTCTCCGGGACCTCTGGCGCATCACGAAATGCGTCGATGGTGAGCAACTCAATGTCTAGGCTGAGCATCTCAAGTACACGCGCTAGTTCATGAGCCTTGTGTGCATTGCGAGTGGCAAGGACAATCTGAGTCGACATGGTTATGCGCTCAGATCTGCAGCCAATGCAGCTTTCTGTGCAGCGGTGAGTTCAACGATGCCAACAGTCGCAAGGTCCAGAAGTTCGTTCAGCAGTCCACGATCAAAAGGTTCCCGCTCTGCAGTGCCTTGTACTTCGATGAAGGCACCCGAGCCAGTCATCACGACATTCATATCCGTATCAGCGCGAACATCATCGTCGTAGTGCAAATCAAGGCACGGCTTACCGTCAACAATGCCCACTGAAACAGCAGCGACTGAATCGCGCAAAACAACGGCAGATGGTGCAACGAGTCCAGCAGCACGTGCCCACTCGACGGCATCCGCTACCGCAACGTATGCGCCGGTGATTGCAGCCGTTCGCGTGCCACCATCCGCCTGTAGAACGTCGCAGTCGATCATGATGGTGTTTTCACCAAGGGATGACATGTCCAGAACTGACCGCAGACTGCGGCCAATGAGTCGAGAAATCTCGTGAGTACGACCGCCAATCTTGCCCTTGACACTCTCACGATCACTGCGAGTATGTGTCGCGCGCGGCAACATCGAGTACTCGGCAGTCAGCCAGCCTTCGCCACTGCCCTTCTTCCAGCGAGGGACACCCTCAGTGAAAGACACCGCGCACAAGACTCGAGTCGCACCAAACTCGACGAGCACGCTACCTTCAGCGTGGTCAAGCCACTTGCGAGTGAAACGGACAGAGCGCAATTCATCGGCAGCACGGCCGTCAGATCGAAGATTCACGTTCACGACTCTACGCCACTAGATCGAAATAACCTCTGTGACTTCAGGTCCGAGGAACCTGTGTGCCAACTGCGTGAATTCTGCACCTGTAGCAAGGAACTCATGTACTGGTTCCTCGAGAGTTGCATCACGCAACAAGTCATTTTCCACCAACGTGCGATAGACGTCCTTAGCTGTCTCTTCTGCGCTGGAAACCAAGGTCACACCATCACCGGCAATCATGGAAATCACACCAGTAAGCAAGGGGTAATGCGTGCAGCCAAGCACAATGGTGTCGACATCTGCTTCGAGAACCTGATCAATGTAGCTGCGAGCAACAGAAACTAGTTCGGGTCCGCCCGTAATGCCTGCCTCGACAAACTCAACAAACCGTGGACACGCAACAGAGGTGAGTTCAATGTGCGGGGCCGCAGCAAAGGCATCACTGTAAGCCCCACTGTTGATTGTTGCTGCTGTGCCAATCACGCCGATGCGGCCAGAATGAGTCGCGCCAACTGCACGACGCACTGCCGGCTGAATGACTTCAATGACAGGAACCGAATAACGCTCGCGTGCATCTCGAAGCATTGCCGCACTGGCCGAGTTGCAGGCGATAACCAGAGCCTTAACATCTCGCTCGACAAGTGAGTCCAGCACATTGAGGGCAAGTTCACGAACCTCGGCGATAGAGCGAGGACCATAGGGACCATTAGCCGTGTCGCCTACGTAGATGACTGGTTCATGAGGAAGCTGGTCCAAGATAGCCCGAACCACAGTCAGCCCACCAACTCCAGAGTCCATGACTCCAATAGGGCGATCGCTCATGCGTTAAGCGTAATGCGTGGTGGCACATGCACGATCGGAGCGATCCCTCGCAGGTAGAGGCAGTTGCTGCAATATCTTTGCAAAACTGCTACTACTAGGGGCTGGTAACTTGGAAGTTATGCCGCCGCGCCTAGTGTCAATTAGGCTGTGGGACAGGTCCTTAACGCCTATCAAGAGAGTTAGTCATGTCTGCATCAGTAAGCATCCCAACCATTTTGCGCACCTTCACGGATAATGCACGTTCAGTACAGGGCGATGGTTCAACACTTGCTGAAGTTATTGCTGACCTGGAAGCCAAGTTCCCTGGCATAGGCGGCCGGCTCATTGAAGACGGCAAGCTTCGTCGCTTTGTGAACATCTACATCAACGATGAGGATGTTCGTTTTCTCGGCAGCCTAGATGCGCCAATTGCAGATGGTGACAATGTCACTGTTCTGCCAGCAGTAGCAGGTGGCTGAACTTAATGCGGTTTGATTCGCTTCTAGAGTCAGTAGGCAATACACCTCTCGTTGGGTTGCCACATTTGTCACCTTCTGCTGACGTGCGTCTTTGGGCGAAACTTGAAGATCGCAACCCGACCGGTTCCATTAAGGACCGTGCTGCGCTGTCCATGATTGAGGCAGCGGAACGTGATGGACTTTTGACGCCTGGTTGCACGATTCTTGAACCGACGAGTGGCAACACGGGCATTTCGCTTGCGATGGCCGCTCGCCTTAAGGGCTACAACCTGATTTGTGTCATGCCTGAGAACACATCTCCTGAGCGCACACAGTTGCTCAACATGTGGGGCGCTGAGGTTCGTTATTCTCCAGCCGCTGGTGGCTCGAATGAAGCTGTGCGCGTTGCAAAAATCTTGGCTGCGGAAAACCCGAGTTGGATCATGCTGTACCAGTACGGCAATCAGGCAAATGCTGATGCTCACTATCGTGGCACTGGTCCTGAAATTCTGGCGGACTGCCCAACCATCACGCACTTTGTTGCAGGACTTGGTACGACTGGAACGCTCATGGGAACAGGTCGCTACTTGCGCGAACACAAGCCCGATGTTTCCATCGTTGCGGCCGAGCCACGTTATGGCGAATTGGTTTATGGCCTGCGCAACATCGATGAAGGTTTCATCCCAGAACTTTACGATGCTTCAGTGCTCACGACGCGCTACTCAGTTGGTCCGCGCGAGGCTATTGCTCGCACCCGTCAATTGCTGCACAAAGAGGGCATTTTCGCTGGCATTTCAACTGGAGCAATTTTGCATGCAGCTCTAGGCATGGCCGATAAAGCTGTTAAGGCTGGGGAACGCGCTGACATCGTGTTCATTGTGTGTGACGGTGGCTGGAAGTACATGTCGACCGGTATTTATGAAGGCAGCTTGGATGATGCCGAAGACGCACTCGATGGGCAACTCTGGGCTTAGTCTGTGCCGGGCTTCCTGTCTGCGCATTGCTTGGCCTCTTTCTTGGGTCAAGTGGGCCAGTGCAGGGCAAGGTGTCTGAACGGACTTACACAGTCATCCACTAATAATTGATTGCTCCGAGGTGGGCTCGCAAAACCAGTTGAACATAGGTCATGTCAGCCCAAGAAAACCATGGTCTGGTAAATGAACTTGGATTCGCGCAGTCAAACGATTCGTGCATGTCACCTGTCCCGCCATCGCCAGCCTCTAGCATCTCTATGCACGTGATCTGTTCTTCTCGGGTCGAACTGGTTAATCCGCGCATTGCGATGGACAAGGGCCAGATGTTTCCGGCAGGCGTATGGTCGCTCATCAATCCAGCAAATCCATTGGCTTCGAAATAGTAGTTATGTTCCTTGCTCAAAATCCAGTCGCGGGTTGCCAGGAACTCAGGCTGAACCTTGGAGCACCAACCTAATTCAGGTAGTGAAAGCAGACTCGGGATGTTCGGATCATCCATGAATAAGGCATTGCCTAGACCATCAACCTCGTAAGGGTATCGGCCATGCGCCGCTACTTCGTGCCTAATTGCATCACTTACAGTGAGCGACAGCGAGTCTGCTAACTCTGCAACTGCCCCCTGGTCATGTTCCCGGGCAACCTTCCCAAGTCGCTTCAATGTTGCAGCGAGATGTGCATTAGCCGGGATGTGATAGCCATAGACACAACGATCATCACTTGGCCTAAAAGCACTCCATACCAATCCGGTGTAGCCGAGCGGTGCGCCATAGCCATCATGCGACAAGTAGTCATGCTCAGGCGCATTTTCTCGTTGGAACCTATAGGACTTCGCTATGTGATTCTGCTCAACCATGCACAGATTCAGAATGCTTTGACTGACTTCCCAAAAGTGGTCATCCAAGTGAGTTTGATACCCAGTTCTCTCATAGAGCGACAGGGCTAGCTCAAAGAAAGTCGACCAAGAATCGAGTTCAAACTTTCGTTCAAAGACCCAATCACTCTGATCCTCAAAGTCCTTGTGCCAACA
>Ga0114962_10004635_pt1 | contig 10915 bp, 8 predicted proteins | sample C_130820_MF_Meta_FD_87017 | JGI IMG/M metagenome (GOLD analysis project Ga0114962, IMG submission 87017) | Freshwater microbial communities from Lake Croche, Canada to study carbon cycling - C_130820_MF_MetaG | ecosystem: Environmental > Aquatic > Freshwater > Lake | place: Lake Croche, Canada...
ACTACACTCTCAGGAAAGCCTTCTTTACCCCAACAAAAATCAAGGCGATATTTATCATATCCTACGCTTGGCAAATTTGAAATTGAATCCTTGTAAGCAAAAATTCTCAATTGCTCTTGAAACCTAGCAAAACTTGCCGTATTAATAGTCAATTCATTCTCTTCAATATATGCCAATTTAAGAACGCTATATTCTATAATCTTTTGTTCTGCGCTTGCTATGCTTTGTTGAAGTTTTGACTCTGCTTCTACATCTTTCACCTCTTCTTGAACAGCATCATCGACCACCTCTTTGAAAGGCTCATTAAGAAGTCTGCTTTTTTCATTTTCATCAAACGTGATGTTATTAGAATCAGCATAGGCATCAAGAACCGCTAAAGCATCAGCCAACGATTGCGCTAGGTCAAGATTTGTACCTACCAAATTGTTTAGTAGTTGTGCGTTCTTTTCAATATAGTCTTTAACTATGCTCATATCAATTGGATATTTGGGTTGCTAAGACTAATTGGTGTATAGTCTTTTAACATGAGGTAAAATGAATCACCAAAAGACGTAACGCAATCTTTCTCATTACCTTTCTCATCAACACAGATGTAGTAAATATCGATACCCACTCCACCATCTTCGCCAGTATAAACTGACTTGTACCGAACTATTGGTTCTTTAGGCATCAATGGATTGTACATGACATCAAACTCTTTTACATTCCTTCTTTCATCTAGAGAAAGTAGAATGTTTTGAATCTTAGTCATTTGCGCTATGGTAAATATCATTTTCATATTCCTCTTTTTTGAAATTCTCTTTCGAGTTTTGCTATGGTTTCTTTATAGTTTGCATCAGCTTTTTCAAGGTCTTCTTTAGATGAAGCATAAACACCTGACCTTGGCTCCAAGTCTCGATAAAGCTTTGCGACTAAACGATATAGGTAATTCTTTAATTCAATTGTAGATAAACCTTGCTCTTCAAATCGTTTCGCAACACGCTTGACAACTTCTCCAATTTTAGTGTTGTAAAAAATGTCAACCATATCTAGCATTTCGTTGAAATTCTTTCGTATGAGAATGCTTCTTGGGTCGTTAGGATTATCGATAATGTTTTGGTCAAATTCTTCTCCAAGTAGACCTTCTGTGCTAAAAACTATCATTAGAGGCTTTTCTACTAGCTTGGTTTTTATCCTTCCTTCGTTAACCTCTTGTCGTAAAAAGTTTTTGAACCGACCAAACTCTCTATCTAGTTCATCACCAAAATTGTAGAGGATTTGACCATCTACATTAGAACTAGCATAGGCATTGCGATAGTTTGCTAATTCATTTCCACTCATTTCTTTTTTGTCAACGGCAAATATTGCTGCGTTCATCTCCGTAATCGCTTCGCCAGCTGAATACTCACCTCTCAAAACCGCTATTTTATTCCAATCAATGGGGTCGTTAAAGTCTTTGACTGTAATCGCTACTATTGAAGTTACATAGCCATGATTAAGAGAACGAATACTAATAGGTCTCATAATGTTCAAGCGAACCTTGATTTTGGCTTGTGTAAAATACTCTGTTGCTAAAAGCAAGGGTACGCTTGGGGTAATCCTATTAGATAAACCAGTAATCATGTCATAAGGAACATAAATATCCACAGCTCTACCTTCGCCTCCTTCTTTTGGCATTTCTAAATAGCTCTTCTTAAATGTAGAACTAAATGACAAGGAAAAATCACCAAAGAATGAAGGCATCGTATAGTACATTCCATCTTCGGCTTCAAGCAAGATTGCCATAGGATTAAGCTCTAGCATTCTACCTGTTCCCTTTTGTTGCTGTCGTAAAGCATATTCTACATTATCAATCATGATGTAGAAATAAGTTCCTTGTTTTAATGGCTTACTTTGAACTTGGTTTATGTCAACAACGCCAGTAACCATAGTTTCATCAGTTGCGGCTTGTCCTGTGGAATTAAAGAGAGTTGGATATTTTTTTGCGATTTCCTCGTTGTAATACTCTGGCAAGCGTATCAATCCCTTACTAGCCAAAGCGAAACTAAAAGTAAAGCGTTTGTCCTCACTTATCTTAATCCTTGTCTTCTTGAAAGCTCCACCGCTATCAATCTTTTGTTTGTACTCGTTAAACTTTTCTACAACCTCTGTCAATTGCTGTGTTTTTTGATAAACAGCTGGCATGGCACTTTGAATTCTAGCATCATTCCAAGATGATTGCAACCTTTTGCCATAGCCTTGTGTGACATTTTTGAACTTAGTGATAAGCTCATCAATGTCTCGATAAAAGGCAAACCATCTTTGATTATTTGGGTCGTACCTTACACTCATCAGTTAGTTTGATAGATTTTATTCTTCTTCTCGTCATTTATTTTCGCCATATCCAAAGCAACTTGCTCTTCTTGAGGTGAATCAAAGTTCATATTCTTTGGGTCATTGACTGGCATCATATTCTTTTCACCTATGATTCTTTTGAAGCCATCGTAATCGGTTGCAGTTTTCATTTCGCGTACAACGTTCTCAGGGAAAAGTGAAAAGAATGATTCACATGCTTGTTGCAGTGTTTTTGGACTAGTAATAAGACTATTTCCTGATGCGCCTAAGATTCTATCTTGATATGTACGGTATACGATGTACGTGTCGCGCATAGACTCCATAATACGAATAGAGACGAAAGCACGACCAGTTAACTTTTTCTCTTCAATGTATTGACGAAGCTTAACCATGTAAAGCCAAATGAAAAGAAAACCTTTCATGGTGCTAGTAACCTCTGTCAAGTAATAAACAAAAATTTCATAGGTAGAACCACTAAAGCGGTCTTGGAGCGAAAGGTCTTGCTTGAAGTTAGCCTCATAATCTTCGCTAGTCTCGTTAAGTTTAACGTTACCTGTTCCAACGATAAGGATATTTTGCTTTTCAAATTTTTGACCACGACCATTGGTGATTTGATTACGCTCTGGCCCAAGTTTTACTTTGGCTAATGCCGAGTTCAAAATACCTGCGGTGTTAGGGTCAATCTTAGGAAGCTCGTCCAATACTAGAACTACTCCATCTACTTTTTCGCCCTTAATTTCATTTTTCCATGCCTCAACAACAGCACCTTCTTGATAGCCATTGATAGTTTGACCACCTAGCAAGTCAAGTGGCGAAGTGAATTGATTGCAATTGACCTCGATGCTCTTCCAACCAAGCAATTTGGCAATTTCATTTGCTGTATAGGTTTTACCTGTACCTGCACCACCATAGAGATATACGTTATTTAGCGCAGCGCAGTCACTAAGAATCAATTGGGTCAAAGGTCTAGTAAGAAACTCAGGGTCAATGGATACACCCTTAGTGATAGAACCATTTGCGGTAAGCACAGTGAGGTTCACATCCGCTTTTTGATTGCTCAAAAGCTTAGTGACCGTAGCATCCAAGTTGCTCATGCCTATTTTCGCATTTGCCAACTCAGCTTTTACGATACGCTCTACCTCTGCTGGGTCTGCCCCACCAACTTGTTGAACTTGCGCTTGGGCTAGAATCTTCGAGATTTGGCTCAAAGCGTTTGCAACCACTTGTTGTGATGCAACACCACTCTTAACTCCTCACGCTCTATTGCCGTATTGAATAAGTCTTTTACCCCTTGAGGCAAGTTAGCATTATCCCTTAATTGAATCAATTCTTCTTTAGTTGCCATTGTATTTTATTTTAATCTATAACCTGGTTTTACATCATCGAAATCTATTTCAAACTCTTGTTCTTCATCTTCTCCTCCCCCATTACCACCTTCTTTACCCTCACCATCTTTACCCTCGCCATCCTTACCCTCGCCATCCTTACCTTCACCTTCCTTACCCTCACCATCTTTTCCCTCGCCATCCTTACCTTCACCATCCTTACCCTCACCATCCTTGCCCTCACCATCCTTACCCTCGCCATCCTTACCTTCACCATCCTTGCCTTCGCCATCCTTACCTTCACCATCCTTACCCTCACCATCTTCTCCATCAGGTTCGCCAGCTGGCCCTTTATTTTCGCCATCTTTTCCTTCACCTTCTCTGTCACCTCCTTCGATTGGGTCTCCTTCTTTTCCATCGCCACCTTTAGATGACTTGATTAACGCTTTAATCAAATCTCTTTTTTGTTCATCGGTTCGTTCTGTCTTAGGCTCTTCAACCTCTTGGACTTGCATTTGCTTAATTACAGTAGGCTTATGCTCCACCTTAGTTTCTTGCTGATTGAAAAAGTCTTCAATAGCCTCGTTCAATTCATAACGCAAACTACGACCATCAGCATAGCCTAAAGTTGGTGCATAAATGTCCAAGTCTTGGTCGGTGTAAATAGAAAGCAATTGATATGCATCCTCAGGGTAAATCAAATCAGCCTTAGAACGGCCAATCTGTCTCATGAATTCATCTAAAAGTGTCTTTTTCATTTTCTTGATTTTTGATTACGATGTAAAGGTAATCATTTTCTTTAGAAAAACAAATTTTATTTATTTTTTTCTTAACCTATTGATTTCCATGATTCCATCTGAGCCATCCTCAAACAAAACTTTTGCTTTTAAGGTACTTTGACCATCATAATCTGTTTCAAAAACTAAATTCTCTAACGTGACTTCGCCACCACCTACGCTAGGGTCTACTGAATACTTTTCACTTGGGATAAAATTTTTGTAGGTAAAGTTACTAGGCACTAACGTTGTAGTATTTGGGTCTAAACCTAAGTCATAGCTTGCATCGTACATGATTTCATCTAGCGACTTGAAGCCTCTTCCAAACAAGAAATCTAAAGCCTCTGATTTGATAAGCTGCTTAACGCGACTATCTTTTTTGATAGCTTGAAGTTGTTGCTTGTCAACTTTGATAAACTTTTTGATTTTGGTCTTATCATCATTTAGCTCCGTAATAGCAATCGCCTCTCCTTTCTTCAAGTTACCTATGGGCTTCTCTATAAATACAATATCCCCAACCTCGTAGCCGATGATTTCCTCTAGGTCAAGTTTTGACTCAATAATTTTTTCAAATTCTCTTGTAGCTTCCCAAAAACCACTAAATCCATCGTACTCTTTCGATGTTTTTACGTTGCCAAGTGGGTCTAGTGTTTGAACAAACGTTTTACCCAACATAGTTTCGTTGGTATAAATTTGAACACCAGCAAGCTGATGCCTCAAAATGAAAACAACTGTGTCGCTTATTCTTACAAGGTCTTTATCTGATAATACCATGATTAGCAATTATTTGTTACACCACCTTTAGCAAATCTTACATCTTCTACTTCGTTGAAGAATGTAGTATTACGCCCATCTGCGGCTTTTTGTTGAGTATTATTGAACGTAGTAAAGTCAAGAGTTGTGTTCTCTTCACCATTTGGCAAAAGGTCTTGTGGGTTGTTTTCATAAAGAATTAATCCATCAAAGTTGGTGTTATCACGTAACTCTCTAAGCATTTGTGGATTTGTTCTTAAAATCATCCACATCTTCATTGGTCTACTTGTACCAACTAGAGGTGTTTGGATTTCGTAACCATACAAGGAAGAAATTATCACCTTAAATACCTCAGGTGTAATGTCATCCAAACCAACTTTTGATAGGTCAATTGGATTTACCACTTTCACGAAAAATTCATAAAGCACCTTAATGCCTTGTCCATGCTCCGCAAACCATTTTGAATAGGTATAATTTTCTGCAAAATACTTGATTGGAAAACCTGATAGGTTGAAATATGTAGCCTCAACTTTCATATTCGCCTTACCATGATACATGACCATAGGCTCACCAGTATTCTTATTGATAGCCTTACTTACATCGTTATAGTTTTTCGTTTGATAAGCAAGTTCCCAATCACCAAACCAATTCTTGAATTCTTGGGTTCTAACCAACTTGTATTGGTCATAAGATAATTCGCTAGGCTTACCACTTGGGGTATCTAATCCACAACCATTAGGGGCTGTGATTGACCTTTGACCCAATGTTACTTTATCCGCATAAAGGTTAAGCAAGTTGCTCATATCAATGCTAAAGTATTTGGAAGAAATCAACTTTTCCTTTTGAATACGTAGCTCTTTAATTTGATTTAACAAGAACCTACGAACATCAATTTCATCTTCTGTGAAACTATTCATTAACACTTGAATGGCTTCGATTTGGTTATCTAAGTCAATTAAGCCTTGATTAACAATAGGCTTTGGAACTTGAGGCTGCGTACTAAAACTTTCTTCTTGAGGTTCAATCTCAACGAAATATTCCTTTTTGTAGTACCAATCAGGTATGCCCTTATCTTTCATTTCGCTATTTGGAGAAGCACCAAGTCGAAATACATCAAATAATTTGCTTAACAACGCTTTGTTGATTTCAAGTTCCTCTTCACTATCTGCGCTTCCAACTTTAAATACTTTACCAAAAAGTTGGTCTTTTGAGTCATAAATCGAGGCTCCATAAGGACTCCAATCATATTCCTCCCTCCAATCATCTCCAAAGTCATTAATGAACTCTTCTTCAGTCTTAATTCTATAATCTTTAGTGTCATCTAACTTAATCAATGTAGGATTCCCTTTCTCTATCCATAAAGACTTATCTGTAACATATAGTGGATAATTTACGAGCTTACCATCTTCGCTATCCAAAAAGATAACATCTTTACCTATGTCTCGAATTGTAAAAATGTTTCTTTCTATCTTATTTTGACCCTTAAGGTATTCAAAAACACCTTTTTCTTTTTTCAATCGTATTACATCTCCCACCTTAAAATCATCACTCTTTTGAGGTGTTGATGTAATGGGAGGTACTGTAAATTGAGTTTTTTTACTTGCATCACTAGTAAACATTCGATAACCTAACATCCAATTGCTATCTTTCCCTATTGGAACTACACATCCAAATTGGTCTACCTCTACTCTAACTTTAGCATCAATAAGATTTGTCAAACTGCTATTTTTAGACATGTCGATTACTTGACCAAAAAGATAATCCATACCACCCATACTTGTCCAACCTACTTTGCTTCTCCAATTGACTCCGTATTCGTCAATGAATTCTTGTAACGTTTTGAAACGATATTGAACATCATCAGCTAAAGCTCTTACGGTTGTATTGGTGCTATTAGCTTGTGTTGATTGACTACCTCTTTTCTTTCTTGCTTTTTTGCCAAAAGAAATAGGCGTTGCCGTACCACTATCTTGAAAAATGTATTGATTAATTAGTTTCAGTACATTGTCAAGAAAATCAACATCCTCTAAATATTTTTTAGCTTCTTTGTTGAAAATAAAATAGTATTCTATGCTTCTTCCAGCATACAATTTTCTGATTAACTTAAGCTTTGGCTCTGTGCTATTTACAAAAAAATCTAGCTGATGTTTATAGATTTTCATTAGCTCCGTAGTTGCCGATAATTCAATCGTGGTATCAGAAGTTACAGCAAGTGGAGCGTTATCATTTTGAATCGCTTGAGCAATCTTATCGCTCGTAAGGTTTGGATATAGTTTAAATTCTGTATTTAAAGACCTTTTCGCTATGGTAACTGAAAACCCCATTTCCTCACCATTGTATTCTATACCATCTAGCTGCAATCCTTTACCTGGGAAATTTCCACCTTTTGCAATCAAAGGTTTTGATTCAGTAAGCAGTCCACCATACATAAACTTTTGAAACTCTACCATTCCAAATTGCTTATTAATAGGCACTAAGTCTTTGATGTTTTCATTTACACGAAGTACATCAACAGTATTGTTTGGAGACAAAAACAAGCTAGTTGCCCAACGATGATGACCATCTAGCACATACCCATCTTTGGTCGCAACGATTACTCGCTTAAGTGGATTAAGTTTCTTACCTTCAGTATCTGTATAGTATCCTTCCAGCAATCGATGAAGCATACGTTTCATCCTTGAGAGACTTATGTTCTTTTGAGTTGGGTGCAATGAACCAACCTTTACATCGTAATCCATGTTGGAATCAATGCCTTGTTCCTCCAAGAAGTCCACATATTGAGGGATGTACTCCTCATAGATTTGAGGCATGTCTGCCCTATCAATGTCAATATTGCTTTGACAATACTTTTTCTCTACATCACAATAGTTATCGCTTTTCTTAAGAAAAAAGTCCATTTTATCTTCCCAACCACCAACGAAGTCCTTTTTCAAGCCCATAGAGGCGAATGGGTTGTCTTTGGTTTGACCACCTTTCTTCATTTTGTTGCTTGCTGTATCGATGCTTACATCTTTCAACTTTAATATTTTTTCTAGTTGGCTAGGATTTGGTTTTGAATCAAAAGTCACATAGAGGTCATTTCCAATCAACTTTTGATCCGATGCTTCTGCTTGCATCAAAACGGAATCTTCATCAAGAATGTCAAAGATTTTTGCATAACTACCCTTGTACATGTTCTTTACGCCATCTTTACCAACTGCACTAGGGTTTTTGATGTTCTTGATTACTAATGTGAATCTTGAAGACATGCCCCCATCACCTATCTCATTTTCGCTCTTGTCTAATCTTATTTCTCCTTCATGGTTATACCGAACATTTTTTTGAATAACTTTATGAAAGTCATTGTTGTCATTGTTGATTGCATAACCATTTGAGTACAACCAATCTTTAATTAGGTCATTATCACAAAAAAAGTTTTGTCTTTCATCTTTGGTAAATTCTGCCTTTTGTGCAATATGCCCAAAAACTACATCGTTTCCATTTTTCCTTGCGTATTCATCAATGTATGTCAATACTTTTGTTCCTATGCCCTTTAATCTACTATCGTTATTTACGCAAATAGTTTGAATATACAATGGATTTCTTGAATTTATACCATATTCTCTCGCGTGTTCGGGAGTTGTTTCGTACATTTTTAATTCAACAATTCCTTTACTTATGAAATCTTCTACTTCGCCCCCATCAGCCATTTTGCTATCTTTTTTTGAAAGTTCTTCATAAACGTATTTTCCTTCAATTAGCTCTCTACCTAACGAATCAATCATGACAAGTTCTTCATTTGTTATGGCATTTCCAGTTATTAGATAGTTGGAATTTTTAGCAAGTTTGCCTTTATAGTTAGAAATGTCTGCGCCTTCACCCAAAGCGTACATTTCTTGTATAGTCATATCAGCACTCTGATATTTACCTAAGTCTTTTTTTGCAATTTGCTTGCTTGGCACAATTAGTCTTGTTTTGGGAACAAAGGTTCTCTTTGCCAAACCTAAATGATACAATACCTCTAAACGTGTCGCAAAGTTGCCATCTAGTTCATCACCAAACTTTGTAGCATTATTTTCATGGGTAGAGAATCTTACTTTTATGGACTTATGATTCTCATTATTGGTATACCTAACGTAAACACTTTCAGTAGAATTGGATTTATCAACTTGGTGACTTATTTGCGGATAGTCTGAAAACTCAAATACGTTGTAACTTGAATGCCAATTACCATCTCCTATCTCATTACCACTCCTATCTTTTCTAATTTTACCCCCATCACCCATCTTAGGTTCTGAATTATACTTAGCCCAATCCTCACCTTTTTTGAGAACGTAAAATCTGAGAAAATTTCCCCCTTTATTATAGCCAATAAAATACTCTTTGCCTTTAGAAGTGAATTTTGGTGCGATAGCGCGTTCTATATCATCGTGGCGTACTTTACGATTGATTAACTCTTCCTCCAGCCATTCAGATTTGACATAATTGACTTTTTGAGTTTGACCTGTTGTTTCTTTTAGTTTTATAAACCCATTTTTCTCCAATGCTTTGAGAGTATTAAGGCTTGAAACCACCTCATACTCCCCCATCTTCGTGTTTTGGATGTTAATGTATTGGTTTAGGTTTTCCGACATACCTCCGTTAGCCATCTTAGACTCCATTTTAGCCAACTTTGAATAGTATCTGGGGTCTTCCTTCAAATGAGCTTGGGCAACCTCTTTAGTGGCTTGCTTTGGAGTTATACGTTGCTCATATAACTTACGTAGGGTATCGATGTGTTCACGCTCGGTTCTAGTTCCTCTCTCCAACTCACCACCCCTAGCCATTTCCTCAATAAACTGCTTATGCTCTACATCGTCACAAGAGAATTGTACACCACCCTCTAATTGATTCAATTCACTCACAGCTTCGCAAATGGTCATTTTCTTACCATTTACACTTACCATCTTATCACTAGCCATTGAACGTTTATTGACGATTCCTTCGCCACCTTCAACTTCTAGCATTTCGCCAGTACCATTATTTTTTACAGGGATTCCACCTTCGGAGTGAGACTTGCCATAAGTAATTCCACCTCTGCGTATTTTTTTCATTTGCAAACTATTGATGTCTAACAAGAAGCTTGACTAGACAAAACATAGTTGCATATACTATAAAGCCTAGCCAAAGAGTATTCAAAAATAGAAATAATCTATATGCAAAGCTATTTCTTTTGAACAACATTTTTGCAACTTTATAGTATGGAAGTAAAGTTGTTACTACAAAGTATAATAACAATTCACTTATGTGAGTTTGGATGTTCTTATTAAAACGAGTCAAGACTATCATTTTGTTTTTCAAACATGTTCAAGGTCTTGTTTTTCTTTTTGAGGACTGTAACCTTATCCACAAAAAGATTGTTGTACCATCTATCCTTGAATTGGTTTGCTTTGATGTAGAACTTGATTTGAACGGTATCTGCGCTACCAAAGTAACTATCTCGATACTGCTTAATGACTTCTTCCTTGAAGATGAGGAAACACATGGATAGCTCCCTATCGTGTCGCTTTTTGTTCACGACCATTTGATAGTAAGTCTTGTTTTGAAACTCAACTTTATCGATGCTCCATATTTTTCCCGTTACTGCGAACATATTTTTCTACTAGCCCAAAATTATTTTCTTCACTAGGCACTTGCAAACTTACAAATAACCTAGATAGATATTCGCTAGCATAGGTCTCTTTTTCACTGTAATCTTTGAACAATCCTATTTTTTGACCAAATCGAATA
>Ga0114962_10004636_pt1 | contig 10915 bp, 11 predicted proteins | sample C_130820_MF_Meta_FD_87017 | JGI IMG/M metagenome (GOLD analysis project Ga0114962, IMG submission 87017) | Freshwater microbial communities from Lake Croche, Canada to study carbon cycling - C_130820_MF_MetaG | ecosystem: Environmental > Aquatic > Freshwater > Lake | place: Lake Croche, Canada...
GGGGACGAGGTCAAGTCGTCATGGCCCGTATAGGCTGGGCTACCCATGTGTTACAATGGGGGTGACAAAGAGTGACAAGGCGGCAACGCGGAGTCAATCTCGTAAACGCCCTCTTAGTGCGAATAGAAGGCTGCAACTCGCCCTTCTTGAAGTCGGAATCGTTAGTAATCGTGGATCAGCACGCCACGGTGAATGGTTTGGGGCCTTGTACACACCGCCCGTCACGTCAGGGGAGTGGGATTGGCTAGAAGGGTTCCCCCTCTAATGCCCTTTAGTGCATGCGGGTTGTTCGTTGGACAACCGATACATTCCGGCATTAGGGGGAGACCAGACAGACGGTCTCGTAACCGTGATGAAGTCGTAACAAGGTAGCCGTAGGGGAACCTGTGGCTGAATCGAGAAATTTATTATAGACGGAGATCACCTTAATATGGTCCGTCAGCGAGGTGTCGCATAGTGGTCTAGTGCGTCTGCTTTGGGTGCAGAATACCGGGTGTTCGAATCGCCCCATCTCGATGTTCTATTGCTCAACTGTCGTAATAAGACAGATTGACACCACCTCGGCATCTGCCGAGGTTCATTTTCATTTTATATGCTTCGATCCCCAGTTCGACTACTCTCTTCTCTGACAGCTCCGCTGTCAGCCCCACGTAACTCAGCTAGGCACCCATTCCACATTGTGGACCCAAGCCCATGGCCGGTTATCGTTGCTTTCTCAGCTTTCTTTAGGGTAAGTGGTCTAAGCCTGTATAGGCATGCCTTTACCATCGGATTTACCCTTCTTTCGCTTGGGTTTATTGCTACCACGATTGGTGCGACTCTGTGGTGGCGTGATATCGTGCGTGAAGCTACTTATGAGGGACACCATACCCGAGCAGTTCAATCTGGACTACGTGCAGGTAGGGTGCTTTTTATCGTTTCCGAAATTAGGCTTTTCCTCGCGTTTTTCTGGGCTTTCTTTAACGCTGCTTTCGCCCCAGCTCCACAAATTGGAGCTGTTTGGCCACCAGTTGGAATTGAAGTGATCAACCCATGGGTTCTGCCTCTTCTAAATACGCTTCTGCTCCTTACTTCTGGAGCTTCGCTGACTTGGTCGCACGCAGCCCTTCTAGGTGGTTACCGAGTAGAGGCAAGGACGGGACTTGTTCTAACCCTAGTTTTTGCCTCTCTGTTTACACTGTGTCAAGGTTACGAGTATGTCCACGCTGGATTTACTATTTCAGACGGTGTATACGGATCAACTTTTTATAGGCTAACGGGTCTACATGGTAGGCACGTTCTTGTTGGAACAATCTTTCTAGCTGTTTCTCTAGTTCGTAGGAGGCGTCACCACTATACACTAGGATCTCACCTTGGATTCGAGTGTGCAGCTTGGTATTGGCATTTTGTCGACGTAGTTTGGATTTTCCTATTCCTAGCTGTTTACACCTGGGGAGAAGGCGTTTAGTACGTACTACCTTCTTCTTCTTGATAGTTCAATTAGAAAATTAGCTTACCCATGGCACTTGTTCTGTTCGGGCTTTCCCTATCACCGTCTTCTCACCTAGAAATCGCGCTTCGCCGACTAGCCGGTGTGGGGCCAGCTCGTTCCAAAGCTGTTCTGCGCCAACTAGGTTTTCCCCCTACCCTGCGAGTTTCAGAACTAACACCTGCACAAGAAAGTGTCCTAGCAAATGCACTTCAAGTAGGGGGAGCTGTTGCTGGTGCTCTTCGTGAAGAAGAAGCTCGTCGTATTCAACGACTTGTAACAAATGGGTGTCGACGCGGAATTCGACTTCGTGCAGGACTCCCTGTTAATGGTCAACGTACCAAGTCAAACGCACAAACCGCTGGTCGACTTCGTCGAACAAGTACATCGTCTGCTTCGTAGTGTATTAATTTGTATTCAGCAGGCAGGTGGCTGAGTGGTCTAAAGCACCGGTCTTGAAAACCGGCGTGCCCCTGGGTACCGTGGGTTCGAATCCCACCCTGTCTGAGTAGTAACCGTAAAAACTGGTTTGTGGCCCTTAAATAATGAAGCTTACTCGTTATCGCACCGTTCCGTACCTTCGTACTGGCCATGACGGCCATCGCTCGGCAGGGCGTAATCACCTAGGTCGCATTACGGTGCGTCATCGTGGTGGTGGTCACGCTCGCGCTCTAATTAGTGTCGATTGGAATCGTAATGACACGGGTGGTCGTGTGGTGGGTTTCGCTTACGATCCGCGTCGATCGGCGCGCCTTGCCGTCGTCCTAAATACCCAAACAACATCTAATGTGCAGCAGCGCCCCTACTCTTATGTTCTGGCAGCGGCTGGTAGAAGCCTTTTTCAACCTGTTCGCACACACCAAGGCATGAAGGCTAATGTGGAGTCATCAGCTTTCAATGAGAAGCTTTCTCCTCCAGCCCCAGGCGATCGCGTTGTTGTTGGTAACTGCGAACCAGGCGATTTTCTTCACGCCGTTGAGCCTCATTCTAACCATGGGCCACGTATTGCTCGCGCAGCGGGTTCATCTGTACAAGTTATAGCTGTAGATTCTGCTGCTACTCTTGGCCTTAAAACAGGAAGGGTTACTGTTCGTCTACCCTCTGGTGCTCAACGAAACATCCCTGCCCAGAGCATAGCCAGCCTAGGAAGGGTGGCTAATTCTGTAAAGACGTCCCAACTACCAGGTAAAGCTGGGCGCTCTCGTTGGCTTGGTCGTCGTCCTACTGTTCGGGGTGTGGCTATGAACCCCGTTGACCACCCCCATGGGGGTAATACGGCCGGTGGGCGTCCTTCGGTAACCTTTCGTGGTTGGCCAACAAAAGGACAACCAACTCGAGCACCTCGACGTCAAAATCGTTTTCTGATTCCTGTGCGTGTCGGTAATTTGTTAAAAATGTCTCGTTCCAGCTGAAAACCGCCGTTCGTTCCCCCTATTCGTCGCCTCCTTCTAGAGTCTAATCGTCCTGGCACTATAAGCAATAGGGACAGCGTAATCAGACCTCGAGCTGTTCGCCTTGTGGCCTCAATGGTTGGTCGTCGAATTCGCGTCCTTACCGGACTTCGAGCTGTGTCGCTTACGATTGCACCAGAAAGGGTAGGCCATGCCCTAGGGGAGTTTGCACCCACACGAAAGAGGCCTCGAGTAACACGTCTTGTTAAAGCAGTAAAGGGTAAGCCGCCCCTCGCTAAAGCATCTGCGCGCAAGTTATAGATAAGCTAGCTGTAGTCAGTTTATTTTTCTAATGGGACAAAAAAGCCATCCAATCGGTCTTCGTCTTGGTATTCATCGCAAGTGGGGTACATCCTGGTTTGCCCTTCCAGCTACTGGTATAGCGGCTACTGTAAGCGCTCGAGGTGGGGTAGTCCGAGCCGGAATAGAGGATCTACTTGCTGTCCTTCTAGCACGCCTGCCTTTTGTTGTAGGCCAAACTCAGCCTAGTTCTCGAACCAGTAATTCGCCACAAAGTGGTGGACGTTCACGTCGTGGTGGCTCACGTCGAACAATTGCAGCCTCTCGGCTGTTTCCTGTAGATCTTCAGGTTAGGCCTGGTATTGGGGGAAGCCTAACTGTAGTTCTGGCTTATACTACTCTTCGCGGGTAACATCTCATTTAGGATAGAATCTAGTTTCACGATGTCAATAAACGCGCTACCTCACACCCTAAGCCGCCAAAAGAACCGTTTTCTCAGCACTTACTCATTTCGCCAGGCGCCTGCCAGGCCCCTTCAACACTACATTGAAAGGGAAGCTACTATCCTTTCTGTCGAAGTCGCGGATATTAGCGCTGATTCGACCAACAGCTGTGTGGGTATCGTTTCTTCGACGATCGAAAATGGTTTCATCGCGAATGGTCTCGGCGAAGTTACTTCTGAAACTGCACTCGTTCCGGTTACTGAGCTTACTTCCCCTATTGCCTTTACTATCAATCAACCCATAAACAGGCAGTTCGTTTCCGTACGTCGTGGTTGGGGTAGTCGCCTTGTAAATCGACTAGTTGCTCGTTCGCTCAAGAGTTCTGAAGCAGAGTTTGCCCTCGAGGCGGGTACTCACGGTGTTAGTGAAAACCTATCGACAAAGGGGGCCCCTTTTCTTCTAAATACTGCTGATAGCACTGAGCGTAGGTCCAATAGCTGGATTTCAGGTACTGCTCAAGCTCTGCGAGCAACCTCGCTGACGCGTCTACTCTCTCGTCTCGCCGGAGTTCCAGTGCATCTAGTTTTTGTCAATGCACTATCTCTGGCTCGTTTTGATTTTGATCGTGATATCGCATCCCGTACGCCTGTAGCAGAAGTTTCGCGACTACGTTCTGCTTCCAATCGCCTGCGAGCACCAACCTCGGCGCGATTCCTGTCTCGACTAGAGCAGGAAAGGGGTAGCCGCTTTTCGGCTGCTTCAGGTAGACTTCCGGATCTTCTACGGCTTGGTTTTGTTGCTATCTATCTTAAAAATGCAGGTGTACTCGCACAGCTGCTTGCGACTTCGCTTGGTCGTCTGCCTCGAAACCGTAAGGAAATCCCATTCATTCGTTTTAGGATAAAGGTAGTTAAGGTTCTTGTTTCGGCTCGTCCGGAGAGACTAGGGGTACGGCTGAGCTTTAAGGGACGTGTGGCTCGCTGGAATCGAACAAAAGTTCTTAGGGGCGAAAGCGGTATACTCGCCCTTTACACTTACTCTAGTCGACTAGAGGGGGGTAGGGCGCAGGCCATTACCCGTAAAGGTACCATAGGCGTTCGTGTCTGGCTCGCGTATCACCCCTCCTTCGCTAAGCGTTTTCGACCTACTCTTCTTGCCTTTATACGCACTAACGCGTAATCAGATATCACGGGTGCGTGTCTTAGTGGTAGAGAGCCTGTCTTCTACGCAGGTTGCGCGTGTTCGACTCACGCCGCACCTATTCTATTCGAGTAGTTCCGTTGGCGTTTACTGTAGTAGACGCCAGCATTGCTTTTAGCAACCCATAAATATTATGTCGTCAGCTGCTGTACCCCTAACAGGTGTTTTCGCCTTCGCCACTCGTTGGCTATTTTCAACTAACCACAAGGACATCGGAACTCTTTACAGGCTTCTAGGAGCTTTTTCTGGAATCCTAGGAACCGGTAGGTCAATCCTAATTCGTAGGGAGCTAGCTGGTACTGGTCCTCAAATTCTAGCAGGAAACAACCAGCTATATAACGTTATCGTTACCGCGCATGCCTTCCTGAGGATCTTCTTCAGGGTTAGGCCAATCCTTATTGGTGGATTCGGTAACTGGTTTGTTCCGCTGAGGCTAGGAGCCCCAGATAGGGCCTTCCCTCGTAGGAACAACATCTCTTTCTGGCTTCTACCACCATCGCTTCTACTTCTTCTGAGCTCTGCTCTGGTAGAAACTGGAGCCGGAACTGGTTGGACTGTTTACCCACCGCTATCGGGTATTCAGGCACACTCAGGGCCTTCAGTTGATCTCGCGATCTTCTCTCTACACCTTTCTGGAGCTGCTTCAATCCTAGGCGCGATTAACTTTATCGTTACTATTATAAACAGGCGTGCCCCAGGTAGGTTTAGGCACAAGCTACCCCTATTCGTTTGGTCAGTGCTTATTACCGCTGTCCTGCTACTACTTTCTCTTCCTGTACTAGCCGGAGCTATCACAAGGCTACTAACCGACCGTAACTTTAACACCAGCTTCTACGATCCAGCTGCTGGAGGTGACCCAGTACTGTACCAGCACCTTTTCTGGTTCTTCGGACACCCCGAGGTGTACATCCTGATCCTACCAGCTTTCGGTATCGTTAGCCAGGTTGTTTCTGTTGGTTCAGGGAAGCCAGTTTTTGGTTATCTCGGAAGAGTTTATGCTAGACTGTCTATTGGTGTTCTTGGATTCATCGTTTGGGCCCACCACAGGTACACTGTAGGTCTAGACGTTGATACTCGAGCTTACTTTACCGCTGCAACTAGGATCATTGCTGTCCCAACTGGTATCAAGATCTTCAGCTGGCTTGCTACAAGGTGGGGAGGTGCGAGGGACCTAACAGCACCAGCGAGGCTTTTTGCTAGGGGATTTATCTTCCTCTTCACCGCAGGAGGTCTAACTGGAGTTGCCCTGTCTAATGCTGGTCTCGACATCGCTCTTCATGACACTTATTACGTTGTGGCGCACTTCCACTACGTGCTAAGCAGAGGAGCCGTGTTCGGAATCTTTGCTGGATTCTATTTCTGGTTCGAAAAGAGGACTGGAGTTCATGTCCCAAAGATTGTAGGCCAAATCCATTTCTACGCCAGGTTTACAGGAGTTAACCTAACCTTCTTCCCTAGGCATTTCCTAGGGCTAGCAGGAAGGCCTCGTCGTATTCCAGATTATCCAGATGCTTATCTTGGTTGGAACCAAGTTGCGTCTGTAGGATCGTATATCTCGCTTTTCGCGACCCTCTTCTTCTTTGTAGGTGTTTGGCTGTCAACATTTGGTGGTCTGTCAAAGACTGCAAACGCTGCTGCTCCCCACTTGACCGAGTTGAAGATAAGTCCTTACTCAGTTTTGCGCGGCCGGAATTGTATTCCGGCGTTTACGCGTTTATTGTTGAAGTTTATAGGGCAGCACATAAAACCCGAGATCGTAAGATCTCGGGTTTATGCTGTTTTCAGTGATTTAAGACCAAGGTTGGTCTAGAGTAAATAGTCGGAACTCTTGTGCTAGGCTCACCCCTTCGTACAGGATACGCTTGCGCACATCGTCATAACGAACCTCAACGTAACCAGTCACAGGAAAATCCTTTCGAAGCGGGTGCCCTTTGAATCCATAGTCGGTAAGTCTACGGCGTAGGTCAGGATGCCCAGTAAACAGAATACCGAACCTGTCCCAAGTTTCACGTTCGTACCATCCAGCAGAGGAGTAAACACCTGTGGCTGACGGAAGAGGCGTTCCCTCGGATACATGAACTGAGACGGCGAGGCGTTGACCTGTAGATGGCGATAGAAGAAGATAAACGACCTCAAAACGGCGATTGCGCTCTGGATTGTCGATTGCAGTGATAGCTCTAAGCTGTGAAAATTCCCTCCCAGTGTGCCTACGTAGAAGTGTAAGGGTTTGTAGTAGATGTGTAACGGGAACTGCTACACGCGTTTCTCCAGTTACAGAGTTAGAAGAAGCCACGACGCGGGATGAAGGTAGTAGGTTAGCAAGTTGTACGGACAGTGGCATTTAGGTTATATCGTTAATTCTTCGCGAAGAAGAATATTTCCATAAACTCGGAAATATGCTCTTAGTAGAGCTAGAGCTAGGGCTGACTCGGCCGCAGCTAGAGTAAGGACAAACAGGGCAAAAAGCTCCCCTAGCCTGTCATCTAGCCTTACAGCTAGAGCAACAAGAAAGAGATTCAGACCATAAAACCTCCTTTCAATACAAAGAACAGAGAGAAGCAGGTGTCGTTGGTTTACAAGAAGACCAAAGGCCCCCAGAAATGCAACAATTAGTGATAGATCGGTGTATATGTGAAAAGATGCCATTTTGCCAATGATAAACGAGCTAGTTCCACCGCCCCATTACCCGAAAGGATAAGCGAAGCGTATAGTACTAGGAAAGCAAGCGCCAGTGGAAGGAAAACCTTCCATCCTAGGCGCCTCAGCTGGTCGTAACGATATCGAGGTAGGGTACCGCGAACGAGCACAAAGAGGGTAACAATCACCCTTGTCTTAAGCGCAAATGTAAGTGGACCGCTGAACCTTGCAATAGGCGCGTGCCATCCGCCTAGAAACAGAAGAGTACTTAGCGAAGACCTTAGGATAATGTTGCTATACTCAGCTAGAAAAAACAGTGCAAACCCCCTCGCCGAGTACTCCACATTATACCCAGAAACAAGTTCTGCTTCCGCTTCAGGTAGGTCAAATGGGTGACGATTTGTTTCGGCTAGTGTTGTAATGAAGAAAAGCACAAACACCGGCAGAAGTGGTAGTGCTAGTCACCCGTTTGCCTGGGCTTCTCCAATAGCAGAAAGGTTTAGGGATCCAGCCAGCAGCAGTAGCGAAACTAGAGTTGCACCTAGAGACACTTCGTAAGAAATTCTCTGAGCAGCTGATCGTAGCCCACCTAGAAAGGCATACTTGGAGTTGCTAGACCATCCGGCCCTGATAACTGAGTGCACACTTAGTGAAGAAAGTGCAAATAGGTAAAGTAGCCCTAGTCGAAAATCGGCGAGTCTAGTTCCTTCTCCGACTGGAACGACTGCCCAACCAGCTATTGCCAGGCCGAAAGTCACCACAGGTGATAGAACGAAAAGAGCAGCATTTGCGCTTTTAGGGATAATAGACTCCTTAACGAAGAGCTTAAGTCCGTCGGCAAGGGGTTGTAGTAGACCATATACGCCCACTACATTTGGACCTTGACGACGCTGTAGAGCAGCTAGAATGTGGCGTTCATACAGAGTAAAGTATGCGACAGCAATCAGCAGGGGAACAACAAGGGCGAGGAATGAGAGAAGGATTCCGAGAACAGACATGCGAATGACGAACTTGACCCCCAGTTCTAGATCTAGAGAAGGGGGCAGCAAAAGAAATAATGCGCCAACGATTGGACGTTTAGTTCCGTACTTGGAGCGTCCTTTTGTTCGACCAGCAAGGCCCGCAAAGTCGTAGACTCCGCGAACCCTAGTGTACTTAATCCCAGGCAGGTCCTTTACACGTCCGCCACGCACAAGAACAACCGAGTGCTCCTGGAGGCTGTGCTTACCTTCACCAGGAAGATAAGCATAGATTCGGCGTTGATTACTCAGACGAAGAAGTGCCAGTTTACGGATTGCCGAGTTAGGCTTCTTAGGGGTACGGGTTACAAGTTTCCTGCAAACACCCTTCTTTTGTGGAGAACCTGTTAGAGCCGGTCGACGTTGAGTACGCCTTTTTCTGGGGCGTCGAGAAGTGGATGTTGACAGTTGGGCAAGTGTAGCCATAAGGTGAAGATACAAACGAACCGCTTTGGTCCCCTTGATAGAAGTACGAAGGCGCTCTCCTCTGGCTCGAATTGCTGATCGTCCAGAAGGAATTGCAGTTGCAGATACTACTCGGTTCTTTTCAGAGCGTTCCCACCTTGGATTGTCGGTATTGAGACTTAGTCGTGGACGCAGAAAAAGCCACTCCTTGTTAACGGTGCTGCCTTCTCTAGAAGCGATTAGGGTTCGAAATATCGGAGGGTGCGTATAGCGTTTCATTTATTTAGGACCAGGGGAAGAAGGAATCGAACCCTCGGCTGATGACTTTGGAGATCATCGTTCTACCGCTGAACTATTCCCCTACATGCCTGGAAAGACTCGAACTCTCAACTTTCGGATCCGTAGTCCGACGCTCTATCCAGTTGAGCTACAGGCACGGTTGTTCTTGGTGGGCTCCACAGGGATCGAACCTGTGACTACGGGATTAAGAATCCCGCGCTCTACCAACTGAGCTAGGAACCCTAGTGACGAACGTGTTTTTCGCCATCTATGCGCTTAAGCTACCAAATGGTAGCGAAGCGGTGAGGTAACGGTTAAACCGCAAAGCAGTAGACGTCAAAACGCGAGCAGCTGATGCAACAAGGCGAGTCTCTGCGCGAAGAGCCTTTCGACCCCCAACGTAAAGATTAGCTAGATGGGCTTCAGCAGCAACCGCGATAACGCGTTCTTCGGTTTCTTCATCGCCCAGACCTAGCAGGAGGCCAGCAAAGGCAACAAATAGGAAGTCTTCGATAAGGTCAAAGTCAAGTTGTGGCATTTATAATGTTAAATGTGCGACGTAAAGATCCTTTAGGTACCTGCAAGTTAGCAGAGTAAACACATAGGTTTGCCTTACAGCAACCCTCCTTTCTAGGAACACTAGCACAAAAACCACTAGTCCTGGTAGGAAAGCTGCTACAGCGTACAGATCACCAAGGGTTAGAAAAGTGTAAGAGAATCCGATAATCACCTTCCTCAGCGTGTGACCTGCCCTCCTATTAGCGAATAGGCGCACAGAGAGGCTAACTACTCGGAACCTGTAGGAGATAAACTCAATTGGAATCAGGATAAATAGTAGTGGTAGTGGTGTACCTGAAGGCCTGAAGAGGCTAAAAAAATAGGCAACCCCCTTAACTTGAATTCTTAGGGTAAGTAGACTTCCAAACACCGTCACACCCACCCTAAAGGTAAGTCCTAGGCTGCTGGTCACGGTGTCGGCGTAGGGTAGTCTTCCGGCAAGATTTGAAGCTAGCACGAATCCAAAAATAGCGCAAATCTTAAGGTACAGGGCCCCAATGTCCGGGTTATCCTTACCTAGATTAGTAATGAAAATCGATGCAACAACATCTTCTACTACCTCTAGGTCACCTGCAATAGGCAGAAGGGCGTCTTCTTCATCTTCTTCCTCTCCACCACCTAGTAGCGCAAAAGCTAGTACTAGAGAAACCCTAGTTTCATCAATAGACAGGGTCCTATCCAGTTGAGGCGCAAACGCAAAACCTACTCCGTCAACGGCGTTACCCGCTACAGAAGTAAGATAAAATAGGTCTCCCCTCCAAACAGTTAGGAAGGTTCCTGTTAGGACGTGTAGAGTAGCGATTAGTGCAATTCTAGAAACTGGCGGTAGCGCGGTAGAGATGGCTGTACCGGTAGTTCCTAGGACTGGAAGAGCGTATGAGAACGCAACCAGGGCAAGCAGAGCGGCAAAAACGCCACCAGGTAGCCTTGCAGTTAGGGCGATAGAAGTTTCAGCTAGAGGATTGTTAATCCTATCTAGAGCGGCAAATTCGGTCTCTAGGACAAACAGTGGATACGCATCCACTGTTTCAAATCCACGAGAAGAAAGCCAATTTACGTTGTCGAATTGTTCCAGAGGGGTAAACAGGGCAAGGCCAAATAGAGTTGCTACAGACATTTAGTACGATAGATCACTCCCGTATTGATAGTAGAATAGTACTTAAAACCTAGCTATTTTTACAGGGAGGGTCTCGGTATCTCTTACGGGACTCGAAC
>Ga0114962_10004639_pt1 | contig 10912 bp, 11 predicted proteins | sample C_130820_MF_Meta_FD_87017 | JGI IMG/M metagenome (GOLD analysis project Ga0114962, IMG submission 87017) | Freshwater microbial communities from Lake Croche, Canada to study carbon cycling - C_130820_MF_MetaG | ecosystem: Environmental > Aquatic > Freshwater > Lake | place: Lake Croche, Canada...
CAACAGTTTCTACAGGATCTTCTTCTTTTGTTTTCATAAGGTTATAAATTCCTTCTTTAAGATTTGATGCCATACTCGGTGGTTTATGTATTTCCTCAACTATCCCCACAATAGTATCTACTGGATCTTCTTCTTTTGTTTTCATAAGGTTATAAATTCCTTCTTTAAGATTTGATGCCATACTCGGTGGTTTATGTATTTCCTCAACTATCCCCACAATAGTATCTACTGGATCTTCTGTTGTTGGTCTTTTAGATTCTAAATTAAACTCTTTAAAAGCTTTTAAAAATTCTTTATTAAATTCAGCGTAATCCATTTATAATATATTCATAAAAAAAATAGATTTTTTTTATACCAATGAATAATTTTTAACTAACTGTAATATTACTCGTCGCTACAAAACAATTTACACATATTTGTTGCTTCTAAATTATAGTCCGCCTTACTAAACAATCCCGCAATCATGTCATCGTCTCGAAACCGGATAGTATAATCTTGCTGAATATTATTACGACCAATACGACCCATTGCTTGAAGCGTTTTCTGTTGCGTCATTTTTGTTAAATCTTTTCCTATAATCCCATGACAGAATTGATAGTTTGTGCCATAAACATAATCTGTTGAAGCAATTATAATAAACAACTTTTGTTCAGCGGCTAGCCGCTTCATAATTTCCATATATTCAATGCTTTTAATATCTGTGAACATACCGATACCTAATAGCAAGAGAACCTTGAAATGATTCTCAATATCCAGCATCATAATAGTTTTAACGACTTCCTCGCTAATGTTAGATACAAATGCGTTTTCTCGAATTTCCCCTAAAGGAGCCCATGTCTGTTGATGAGGTCGCGTATTAGGAACATACATAGGATCTAGTGAAATAATCCGGATCTCTTTGCGTAGTTTATTAATCTCATCCATCATGCTTTGCGATTCTTTGCATAATCTACCACTCTCTCTAGCCATTGCTTTCGAGTCCTCTTTTTCTCCAGGAGCAGTACTCTTTGCCTCCTTTAATAATATTTGTGATTCGAGTTTATCCATTTGCTTAATAATGTCGGCATTGTGAATAATTTTTGAGAGTAAATTCTGAAAGACAGAAGGAGCAATATTAGATTGTTGAATGTAGAATGAACCAATCTTATTAACATTTTCAGCCAAGAATATAGTAGGACCATCAGTCAGCGTATATGCATCTGTTGTAGTAAACAATATTCCTGAACTAATGTTTTGTTGCTTTGTTGGAGCAATGCATACACTATTAGTTCTAGTTAATTCTGTAGATTTGAGTGTTGTTTGAGTTGGTTCAACGCTTCTAATCTTCTTAATATCACTAGTCGACGAATATTTTTGTTTTCTAAAATCCGACAACACCTTGTGTACGTTAGTCCAATTCTCCAGTTCTAACCGCATGATTACTTCCAAATAATATTCTTTCAAACTATTCATAGTTATATCAGTAATATTAGACCCAAAGTAAGAATCAATAGAATATGCAGAGTCGATGTGTCCATGTTCGTTAATATATTCTACAAATCGAATAATCTCGCGTAAATCGAAATAACGTAGAAGCGTTTTATTTTCACTGCAATACTTGGCACAATTGAATAGATCTTTATAATCAGAGTATAGGAAATGTGGAAGTACACAAAACCCTTCTTTATTTAGTATAGGAATAGATTTCTTGCAGTCAAAACTAGTAATGGTGTATGTTTCAGAGTTATCAAATTTAGATCTAAAATCATCAAATACTGGGCGAATTTCATCTGATGAAGGAAGGGTAGCGCATGAAAGAACAATTGTAGGTATTTTATTCTCTTTCCAGTTCCTATGGATATTTTCATGAAGTGGATGGTTGTCATAATCCATTGTAATCGTAGGTTCATCCCAGTAAGTAATAATTTTATCAGCTGGGTTAAAAGCTAGCATATAATGCATTGCTGTAATGTATGATTTAACATCACAGATCATGATTTCTACGTTATCTCCTACGCTATTATCGACCTTTCCAATTCCACCTGAACGACGATTTTTAGTATAGTTTATGGCAGCGAAATAGTGTAGTCGAATATCAGATGCAGTATCACAACCGAACGCAAACGCAATCTTTTTCTCAACGGATATAGCTGCTTTAGCTAGAGAGAGACCAATGTGCCTAGCAACACATACAAATATAACGCGGTATTTTTCAGATAAGCCAATCGGGGAGAGGGTTTTTCCTGTTCCTGTAGGAGCAGTGTACAGAATAAGTTTTGGAGATTCATTCTTGCAAATAGTAAATAATTCCTTTTGATGTTTGAAAAGAGTTCTATCTTCATACCTTAATAGATATGTATTTTTCTCAATAAATTCATATGCGTTTGTGATAATCTCACTAGTTTTAGTAAAACTATTTACATGAGCAAGCGTTTCATCAACAATAGTCATTACGTATTTATTAATATGGGAAATTGAAGCTTTCTTAAGCTGAAGAAGGGTGTATAGGTAAAACGCATATTTTTGTTTTTTCTTAGTTATTTGTTTAACTAACTCTTTCCATAGGTCGAGCAATAGATATTCAAATATAATCGATTTATTAACCTGTATATTACTGTCTAGATTCAGTATACGTATCAAATCAGCACTTTTTAATTGTTTTAGCTCTGATCCAGCGAATAGGTTGAATGTGCCAACTGCGCCGTACTTTTTAATAGGCATATCTTTACCATATTTTTGAATAGTAGTTGCAATAAAATCCTCGAAGTATTTCTTATACAAGAGATATTCTACTTCTGGGGTTTTTTCTACTTTCGTGAATGAGAACATAGATAGGGTTTCATTAAAATTTATATTTACGTCGTTAAATCCATTCATAATCATAGACAAAATTTGTTTTTCAGAGGGAGATACAGGGATTTCTAGATTTTCCCATTCTGACTTAGTTAACTTATTTTGAGTGAAATCCATTGTAAGTGGTTGTGTTTATTGAATAAAAATTAAAGTGAGTTTTATTCAATTTTTTGAGGGGAACCAAGTTTCCCCTATAACCCCTCCTTTTACAGTTTTTCTCATTTAAAACGCCGATATAACATTATTTAATAATATTAAAAACAAATTAATATTATTTGATAAAATGGTAATAATTGAAGATAAAAATGATTTTTCAAAAAAGTTTTATAATAAATTGGCAGATTATAGAAGAGTTGATAAATTTAAAAAAGAAAAGTTCCCGTTAGAAAACGAAGGGTTAGAAACTATAAAATTAAAGGATGCTTTTAAATTAGTTCATGAATTAGATAGTGATTTATGTTATGGTTGTAAATGTAAAATGTTATTTTGTAATTATACACCATATTGCGTATATCAATTTTCATTTGATAGAATAGATAACACAAAAATACATTCAATTAATAATTTAAGAATTGTTTGTTGGAATTGTAATTCAAGTGGTTATGGTTCTATTAAACAAAGTTGTTCAAGAGGATGTCACGAAAACTTAGATGCATCACAAGATATTACTTTTTATTGGGAAACAAGTCGGCATTTGAAATGTGAAAAGGTGTAAAAGGAGGGGTTATAGGGGAAACTTGGTTCCCCTACTTATTTACGAAGCTATCAAACGCATTAAATAAAGTAGAAAAAACTCCACAGTTATCTTCTTCACTAATATCACTGTTTACACTAGCAAAACTTTTAATACGTTTACTAAAGTCGCCGCCTTCATACATTTCGTCTTCGTTTCTATCTTTAAAATAGTTTATGATGTCTGTTAATAATTGTTTGGGGAAATCGCTAGTTGGTACTAATATTCCGTCTTGATTTTTGTCTAAATGTTTATTGGGCGAGAATTCATTATCGACTAGCAACTTCCATCGATTCCCATAATTACGATTCTTTTTCGATCCATGATAGTAATGTCTTATCATTCCTGGTACATATCCAATTCTTAGTAGTTTTGTCTTATTTTCAAATAGTGCAATTTCTCTTCTATATTCTTCTGTGTAAAATTCATTGATAGAGTATTCTGCTTTTTGTATGAAAGAAAGCGCCATTATATTATCACCGGAACCAAGAATAGCTTTTTCAAACAATCCTCCAATCTTGTCATAAGCTTTTCTAGTGCATGCCCAACCGTATCCAGGATGCCAAAAATTAATAGGTTTCTTGCTATACGGTAATCTTTTGCTATATTGAAAACCAAAACTAGGGAATATGTTCATTGCCTCACCATTTTTGTTCATGTCAATGCTGTGACTAAATAATTGGACAATATCTTTAGAACCATTCAGTATTTTTAATGTATCTAATGCCCATGTAGGACTTTCAAACTCAATATCTGCGTCTATCCATGCAACGGACTTCCAATCTGCTGGAAGTAGTTTTTGAATGCCGACATTAATCATATTTTCTTTATGCCAGAGAGGATGTTCTGTTCGTAATTGAAGATGGTTTTTATTCTTTGAATCTGTAACAATAAACTTCTGTTTACCATAAGCTAGTTCTACAACATATGTGTTTACATTCGATTCTTCTAATTCTAATCGTTGAATAAATTCTTTAAATAAAATATATCTACGTGCAAATAGACATGGGTTTGACACAACAACAATAACATTTAATTTGCTTTCAATCGGTTCATTGTTTGCAATAGCGTCCTTAATAATATTTCTTTTATATTGAATATTGTCTATTTCAATATTATTTATAACCGTCATTCACTAAATATATTATAAATATATTAATCATTATATAATAAAATAAATAAAACAAACTATTTTACTATACTATGTTTACGGGGTTTTTTAACGTTCCCTTAAAGAAATTTAATTTTGAGGACGTGCAATATGCAATAAAAAATAAAGAAAAGTATATTTTAATAAATACGTTACCAATTGACGAGCAAAATTGTTTGATAATTAATACTGTTAAATATGATATGGAAGAAAAGGTAATAAATGAATTATTAAATAATTATTTATTAAAGGATAAAATTATAGTAGTTTATGGTAAAAATGCAAACGATGATACAGTAGAGAAAAAGTATAAACAATTTGTTTCTCTAGGATTTATGGATGTACACATTTACTTGGGTGGTATGTTTGAATGGATGCTTTTGCAGGATATTTATGGTCTCGACGAATTCCCAACAACAACTAAAGTTCTAGATATTCTAAGGTATAAAGGTAAAAGATATTTGATTTAAACAGATGAAAAATTATAATTCGTATATCTCTCTTTCTTTCCATGAATCATGATAATATTTCTTCGATGGGTTTCCATACTTCATTTGCTCTATTCTATATTCAGGATAGTGGGATAATACTTTCTTACCTTCTCGATTTAAGATATATGTCCCATCTATAGAATTAAAGTAGTTAAAATCGTCTATTTTTGTACGGATATCGTCTCCAAAATATTTTTCACCAAATAAGCCAGGGCCGGTAGGATATAAAGGATTATGTCCATAGTAACCTGTGTTTACATTTTTAACAATCTGGTGAATACATTCCAATAAAACGTCATTATTGGGAGGTGTAGCCATAACAGCATTATATATACCAATCTGTTTGTTTTTCCAAAAGTATGAATCAATACGGCCATACACGTTTTCGTAATAATCTTTATGGTTTATAATATTCATTTCTTGGTTTAACGTTATAGTATTTCGAACGTCTGAAAACGGTCTATCCAATACAAAATTAGTGCTATCTGCCATCTCTAATAATTTGAAATTGGGATCGCATTTGAATTTAACATCTAAATATATACCTCCATGTTTATATAAAATACAATAACGCCACAAATCTGCTTTGTATGCTCCTGGTATTAATCGATCATACGCATCGAGAACAGAAGTATCAAAGTTATCTTTTATGAAATTTCTGCAGTCATCATCATCGTATAAATAATGGTCAAATTCAGGATTTTTCTTTTTTAAATCATCAATGTGTTGCTTCATCTTAAGCGGTAGCTGTTTTGTATACCAAGTTTGGTAAATAACTAACGGCACATTATTGCTATAATGTTCATGTACGCTTCGACTAGTAAATATTGGATTTGCTGAAGAAAATTCGCCAAAGAATCTGTAAAAAAACAGCATAATTATAAGGGCTAATAATCCATAAATTATATTTATTTCAGTATAAAATATTACTACTAAAATTGCTATAATTTTAGCCATAGGATACCTGCTTGTATTTATTATATTTTGTCTATAAGGAGTAAATAATAATCCAATAAATATAATAGGAGCACATAAAGCTAAAACTGTTTTGTATAGCATATTCTATATTATTATGATAAAAAATTATGAATTACTGTCTTCTATATTTAAATTTCCCATAGGATATCCTTTTTGAGAAAAAAAGTATTTACTATTATAAAAGTGTGTTAGAGCATTAGGAACATCATTTATACTACTCGTATAGTGTGGCAAAAACTTATTTATTATAAAATTTTCAGCGTGTGGTTCATTCATATAATAAGGTTTATTATTAATAACACATGCTAACCAAAAAGTTTCTTTATCTCCATAAACATACTTATAAGTTTCTTTATGGTTATAATTTAATTCATAAATTTTTTCTATAACGTCTGGGTGTATAGATTTATTTAAAAAAACAACACCTGATTCTTGGTAATACCACATCTGTGGAAGATTATCAGGAGTTTTTTCTCCATAAATATAATTCCATTCTTCAGGAAAATAAGGGGATTTTTCAGGTAATAGTTTTTTAATAAATTTAATCCTTGCGGGCATTTCACTATCTGCATCAAACGGTTCATGTTTTATCCAATCTTTAAAGAAATAAGTCCCTGTTGTGATATAATTTGGATCATCAAATACTATTTCGGGATTTTGAATGAAAACGCTATCACAATCACACAGAATTATTTCATCGAATTCTGTGTGTTTGACTATAAAAGCTTTAATTTGCCATCCACGCCAATGGTCGGGATTATCTGTATAATCGTTTACGTTCTTAAATGTTAAATTATATTTATCTTTAAATAGATCCAAAGTTTTTTTCATATTATCGCTTATTTCTTGCCCTATTTGCCATAATTCAATAGGTATTTTGCATTCTAGTTCATTTCTTAAAATATGAAGATTACATAATAACAATTCTTCGTATTTTTCCATTATAGGAATAATTATTCCCTTTATCATTTTTAATATAATAAGTAGCTTAGATTTTTTTATATCAAAAACAATTTAAAATTATAAAAATAACTAAAATAATAAATCAATGTACGAAACATTAATAGAAAATGTTCTTGGCTACATACAAGATCATTCAATAAAGAATGATAAAATGCAAATATCTGGTTGGTGTTTTCATAAAACATTGGGGTCTTTGCCTATGCGTTTAAAATATAATAGTGATGTATACGAAAACTCGTGTGAAATATTTAGCTTACGCGATAGATTAGATGTTTGTAAAGCATTTTCTAAAGACGACGTAGTAAAATCTGGATGGGTAATTAATATGGAACAACCTGAAATTATAGAGACACTATCTCTGGAAATGAAAATAGATGATGAATGGCTAACAGTATTTGATTTTTTATTCTATGATATTGATAAAAAACACATACCGTCTTTTATAGTTGTAGATGACTTTTATAAATATCCAGATAAAGTACGAGATTTTGCGTTAAGACAGAATTTTTTAGCGCATCCTGAGTACCATAAAGGTAGGCGAACAGAAATAGTGTATCGGTTTCCAAATTTAAAATCACGATTTGAAAATATATTAGGGTGTAAAATAACCAATTGGAGAGAACATGGAGTGAATTGTTGTTTTCAATCATGTGTGGCAGGAGAGCAAATAGTTTATCATTATGATACACAACAGTATGCTGGAATAATATATTTAACACCAGATGCTCCTCCTGATTGTGGCACTACGTTTTATCGTTCTAAAATTACAAAAAATAGTAAATTAGATAATGACTTTGATAAGGTGTTTAAAACAGGATTGTACGATGGAACACAATTTGATGTGGTTGATGTCGTGGGGAATAAATATAATAGATTAGTATTGTTTGATGCGCAGATGATACATGCAGCTTCTGCTTATTTTGGTAATAATATTAATAACGGTCGACTTTTTCAGATGTTCTTTTTTGATTTAGAGGAACCTAGGTTGCTCTCAAAAAATTGATTCTAAATTATCTCAGCATAATTTAGAATAAAACAAAACATGTTAATTCCTCTTGTTATCTCTGTCGAAGGAAATATCGGTTCCGGTAAAACTACTATTCTTGAAAAACTAGAGGAACATTGCAGAAATTCAAATCAACCGAATCGTATTTTGTTCTTGCGAGAACCTCTAGACGTATGGGAAGGTGTGAAGGATCCTCAAACTGGTGAGAACATCCTTGAAAAATTCTATGCAAACCCTGAAAAATACTCGTTTCCGTTTCAAGTAATGGCGTTTTCTACGCGTTTGGCATTACTTCAAGACGCAGTAAGAGATTGTCCTGATTATGTATCGGCTGTTGTAATTGAAAGATCATTAGCAGCAGATAAACAAATATTCGCAAAAATGCTTCACGATGACGGTAAAATTGATGATATTTCTTACCAGATTTACGAAAACTTTCATAAAACATTATGTAGGGACGTAGAGTTAAACGGTATAGTATATATTGATGCTGACGCTGATGTTTGCAAAGCGCGGGTTGAAAAGCGTAGTAGACAAGGCGAAAGTGAAATTTCGTTAGAATATCTACAAAAGTGTAAGAAATATCATGACGAATGGATGGATAAGGAACCGGATGCGTTAAGAATTAAAACCAACCAGGACGTAACGTATGACATATCTGATGAAACAGATCAAGGAAATGTATGGATAAAACAGATTCTAGATTATATTGATGAAGCAATTAAAAACGAAGAAGAAAGTAATGAATAGAAGTGTCGTTAAAAAATTGATGTCTTTAAATACAAAAATTGTTTTCTAAAACAATCAAATCCCAAAATGAAGTCGGTCCCAGACGCAATGTGGTATGGAATTCTTATTGTTAGTGAGGTTATTATTATACCATGTCGTATAGGATACGACATTGTAGAGCGCGCAAATAAGACATATAACAAATATAAACCAGGTAATAGAACATCGTACTAAAAATCAATTCCTACGTGGAGGCCCTCCTCTAAAACGTACCATTTGAGTTCCGTTTACATGATATTCATTTTTTTTATAAAATTCTTCTAAGGACGGATCACAATCTAATGTGACTTTGTAACATTTTTGGTCAGCTATCATCGAAAGTTGCATCAAAATTTGGCTAGCAATACCTTGTGACCTATATAAACAGTGCACAGAAACATCTTCTATATGGCCCGTATAATTCCCTCCTCTTATGATTTTCGGTTCAAGAATTAATGTTCCCGTTCCAATTATCCATGGATTTATATCTTTATCTGTAGTGTGACAAACAATAATATGTCCTATTTTTGAAATTTCTTCTACTTTTCTTAAAAACTCATCAGTTGGCATGGAATGTACTTCTGTTAAAAAAGAGAGTAAAATAAGATATTGCTGCTGTAGTTCTTCAATATTTTCCTTATTATTGTTAATTAGGTCTAATAATGAACAATATCTTAAATTGCTCATTATTTAATAGATGATTGTTTTATTCTTTATATTTATTACGCAATTACAATATACATTATGATCTCCGAATTATTTTAAGATTTATCACAAAGAACTCTTGTTATGAAAAATGGTAAAAAGTTTAGAAGGAGGGGTCAGAGGGGAAACATTGGTTCCCCTCTAATTAAACTTCACAATAATCTTTACGGTTTCCTTTTTAATGCACTTACAAGCAGATACAGATAATTCTTCACGCTTCTTTCTTGTCTTGCTATTGTCAACTGAATTATCAGATTCATTATCAGTAGGACTTCTGCGCTTAGAAGTGCTATTACGGTGGTTCATATCGTCTTCGATATCTGCATAATTTGTTTCAATAAAATCCACTATTTTATTTTCGATCGCCCACTTAAAAAAATTTAACTGACCAATCGTTGTTTCCATGATTTTTTCATCATCATATGGTATCGATATTCTATCCCAACGACAAAAAGGATCAAACCGCTTCTTACTGTAAGCTTTTAATTTGAGCTTATAATCATTATATACCTTGAAACGTTGGATATCACCAGTATTTTTGGAAGGTAATTCATAAATTGTATAGTATTTTTTAGCAAAATTAGTAACAAACCAATCTACAATACGAAGAGAAATTTTGGATTCGCCATTAATAATATGCATCATTTTCTGTAGGTTATCGCGATTCTGGTAAAAATCCATAAGATTCTTCATTAGTAAATCATTTTGTGTATTTAAGGTTGATGTATTTAACGACATTATAATGTTTACTTAGGCAAAGTTTTTATATATTTTCTGGGTTTATTATATAATAATAAAAGCTCTATGGGCGAACTTTATAGTGAACATTATATCATTGACGAACCATACCCTGGATACAGTAATATTTTATCTAGAGAATTTATTGATTCTGGGAGAGAAAAAATAGAGGAATTAAATAAAATAATAGAATCATTTTGTCCTAATATGAAAATTACACTCGATACAAAAGTAAATAATAAAAATAATACATTTATAAGTTATAATTTACCAGATGATGCTTTTAATAATAATTTACTATGTTTAATGGTAAATGATATTTGTGTGTCTTCTATTGAATTTTCTTATGAAACTGAAGTTAAAAATGGTAAACAAATTAATTTTATAAGTATAGATTCTGCTACTATAATAGATTTTAGATCAGAAGATGGTATTGGCATAAGAGGATTTGAGGGGTTAGGATACAATTCCATACTAAGATCTGCTTTAGTTATGATTGCTCTCTATTTACGGATAGACATAATACAATCTACTGCTAAGAACGATTC